>JFJP01018636.1_pt1 | contig 30923 bp, 28 predicted proteins | sample 431651 | NCBI WGS metagenome assembly JFJP01 (sample SAMN02602958, study PRJNA72255) | Microbial mat metagenome, whole genome shotgun sequencing project. | biome: fresh water; feature: sink hole; material: water; isolation source: purple microbial (photo- and chemosynthetic) mats found in... | reverse complement strand
CCGTCCTTTTGGTGGATGACAACGCGATGAACATGCAATTGCAGAGCGACCTGCTGGAGTTGGGGGGATTCCGCGTTTTGAATGCGGTCACGGCGGAAGACGCCTTGGACCGCGTCCACATCGACCGTCCCGACATCGTGCTCATGGATGTCAGCCTTCCTGGCATGGACGGTCTGACCGCCACCCGTCTGTTGAAGAACGATTCCAGGACGGCTGCCATTCCCGTGGTGGCACTTACCGCTCAAGCTATGGCAGGTGACAAGGAACAGGCGTTGAGCGCGGGATGTGTCGGCTACATCGTCAAACCCATCGACACAAGGCGTTTCGCGCAAACCGTACGCGATTACATCAACATAAGGAATACAAAATGACCAGACTTCCCCATCAAACCCATCAATCCAAACAGGGCCGGGTTCTTGTCGCCGACGACGAACCCCATAATCGTGAACTCCTTCGAGATCTGCTGGAAGCGGACGGTTTTTCCGTGATCGAGGCAGAGAATGGCATGGTGGCGCTTGAGAAGGTCAATTCGGCGGCATGCGACGTGATCCTGCTTGATGTGATGATGCCTTACATGGATGGCTTTGAGGCCTGCAGGCAACTGAAGGAAAACCCTGAGACGAGGCACATTCCCGTGCTCATCGTATCGGCACTCTCCGATAGGCTACAGCGGCTTCAGGGTATCGAAGTTGGCGCCAACGACTACCTGACCAAACCGATTGATCAACGGGATGTTATACTGCGTGTTCGCAATGCCTGTTATGCTAAACAGCTCTATGATCATGTACAGGCGGATCTGTCTAAACTGCAGGAATTGGAGAGGTTGCGGGATAATCTTACCAACATGATTGTCCACGACATGCGGTCGCCCTTGATGGGGATTACAGGATACATGGAATTACTTGAAACGAGTGCTGGAGACATACTGATCCCTGATGACCTGAAGATTCTCAGGGACGCCAGAAGTTGCGGACTGGTGCTTATTGGCATGGTTAATTCCCTTCTGGACATCAGTCGCCTGGAACAGGGAAAGATGCCTCTCGATGTGACCGAATCAGATATTGATGTATTGATCCAGGAGGGTCTCAATTCGCTCGGGTCCCTCGCGACATCGGGAATATTGCGCCATCCAAAACAAACGACTCCCGTCATGGTCAACGGCGACGCTCGCCTGATTACGCGAATCATCGCCAATCTGATAGGAAATGCCATCAAGTTCACGCCCGAAGGCAAAACGGTTACCGTTTCCGCTGAAAGAAATGGCGATGTGGCAACGGTGCATGTGACAGATGAAGGGTGCGGTATTCCCCGTGAATATCATGAAAAGATATTTGAGAAATTCGGACAAGTTGACCTTCGACAACAACGGAAGATGTATTCCACAGGGCTTGGGCTGACGTTCTGCAAGTTGGCCGTCGAAGCGCACGGTGGTGAGATTGGCGTGAACAGTGAAATCGATAAAGGAAGCACGTTCTGGTTCACCCTGCCCTGCCAGCGCCGCGGTATCATGACGGAGACACGGATGGCAACGCACACCACCAATGCGGCTCAGGATGATCCCCCTCCGTTGCGTCCCCTACTCCATCTGTGACGCCGCGAAGTCCCAGTTCGCCAGATGGTCCAGGAATGTCTGGACGAAATCCTTGCGACGGTTCTGGTAGTCGATATAGTAGGCGTGCTCCCAGACGTCGCATGCCAGGAGCGCAGTTTGGCCGTGAGCGAGTGGCGTATCCGCATTGGACGTCTTGACAATCTTCAGCATGTCACCGTCCTTCACCAGCCAGGCCCACCCGCTTCCGAACTGGGTCATGGCCGCTTCGCTGAAGGCCGTCTTGAAGGCATCGAAACTACCAAACGAGACGTTGATCTGTTCCGCCAGTCTACCGGTCGGCACGCCGCCGCCGCCGGGTTTCATGCTTTTCCAGAAGAAGGTGTGATTCCAAACCTGGGCGGCGTTGTTGAACAGTCCCGCCTGATCCGCTTTTCCAGCCGACTGCAGGATGATTGATTCCAGCGACTGCCCTGTCATCTTCGCACCCACCGCCAGTTTATTCAGATTATCCACGTAGGCCTGATGGTGCTTGCCGTAGTGGACGCTTAGCGTCCGCGCCGATAGGTGAGGTTCAAGGGCGTCCTGCGCATAGGGCAGCGCCGGAAGAATGAAAGCGGGGGCGTTTTCGCCTGCGGATGAAGTCTTCCCTTGCGCCTGCGCATTCGCCGCGATCACCGTGCCAGACAAAGACACCAGAACCAACATCGCCACCCATCCCTTGCCGAACGTCAGATTCATCTTTCGATCTCCTATTGCTGTTTTAATACTGGGAATATAAGCTCACACGCCAACCATTGCAAGACACATTTGACTAGGTATATGGCAGGCCCGGCTTGCGTGACGCGAACGGTGTGGAACTCGCCCCGCAATCGAGCCGCCATCGTTATGCGACTATGTCACTTCGAGCACCCGCCCTTTTTCCCGCCCTGCTTTGGACCAGCGGGCTTGCTTGTGCCTTTTCCTTTCCCTCCGCCGTGTCCATCACGCGGACCTTCGCCTTTCGGGCCTTTTCCATCTTTGCTTGGCATGTTTCTCACCTCCTCTCGCTGTGTAGGAACTCATCGGTAGATTCAGGGGCCTGTTTGATTGCCGATCGGGAAAGATTGATAAAGACGTTCGACTCGCCCCAGCTCACGCGATCGATCCATAGAGCCGCCATCAAAACTTTTTTCCCGGGCCACCAGTTCACCGTATCAACGAATTGGCTTTATTCAGCATGATACGTTCCCTTCTTGCTCTGTTTTAATGTCACGAAGATAACCCGCCAACCGCTTTGCTGCTATGGGATTCTATCGGATAGATGGGGTTTTCAGCCATGGGGTAAATCCCTACCGCGATGATACGTCACCCCATTTCCAGTCCCGTACTTCCGGCATATCTACACCATGTTCGTTTATGTACTGCGTATGCTTGGCCAGCTTGCTTTCCATCAGCGTTTTCAATGCCGCACCTTTAGTCCCCAGATTGGGAAGCCGATAAGTGACATCCATCACTAAATGAAAACCTTCTTCCTTATAGCCGCGAACGTGGATGTTGTGGTGGTTCGTGCGGCGATAGGTCAACCGGTGAATCAGCCACGGATAGCCGTGGAACGCGAAGATAATCGGTTTGACCTTCGTGAACATGGCATCGAACGCCTGATCACTCAGCCCGTGCGGGTGTTCACCTTCCGGTTGCAGCTTCATCAGGTCCACGACATTGACCACGCGAATCTTGAGATCGGGCAGGTGGTTCCGAAGGATGGAAACGGCGGCAAGCGTTTCCAGCGTGGGCACGTCACCGCAACAGACCATCACAAGGTCCGGTTCGGTGGCCTGATTGCAGCCTGCCCATTCCCAGATACCGATCCCCTTTGCACAGTGATCCACCGCCTCGGCCATGGTCAGCCACTGCGGTGCCTTGTATTTGCCGGCGATCACCACGTTGACATAGTGACGGCTCCGGAGGCAATGGTCCCACACCGACAGCAGGCAGTTGGCATCTGGCGGCAGGTACACGCGCACGACGGTCGCCTTCTTGTTGACCACAAGATCGATGAAGCCGGGGTCCTGGTGCGTGAAGCCGTTATGAGCCTGCTGCCAGACATGCGAGGCAAGAAGGTAGTTCAACGAGGCGATCGGGCGCCGCCACGGCAGCTCAGCACTGACTGTCAGCCACTTGGCGTGCTGGTTGAACATCGAATCGATGATGTGGATAAACGCTTCGTAACAGTTGAAGAGCCCGTGCCGCCCGGTGAGCAGATAACCTTCGAGCCAGCCCTCGCACTGATGCTCGCTCAGCATTTCCATCACGCGACCATCGGTAGCAAGGAATTCATCGGTCTCCTTCGTCCGGGCGTCCCACTGCCTGTCGGTGACCTCGAACACGGCATTCAGCCGGTTGGACAATGTTTCGTCGGGACCGAAGATGCGGAAGTTTCGTTGCGCTGCGTTGCGTTGGATGACCTCGCGCAGAAACAAGCCCAGCTCGTGCGTATCGGCGGCCTGGACGGCTCCCGGCACCGGGACATCCACGGCATAGTTGCGGAAATCAGGCATCATCAGGTCCTGCAGCAGCAGACCGCCGTTCGCGTGCGGATTCGCGCCCATGCGGCGGTCGCCCTTGGGCGCTAGCTCGGCAAGTTCCGGGACTAGGTGCCCTCGCTCGTCGAAGAGTTCTTCGGGCTTATAGCTCCTCATCCAATCTTCCAGAAGCTTGAGATGACCGGGATGGTCGGCATCCACTAGGATGGGAATCTGGTGTGCCCGGAAGGTTCCTTCGTTCGGCACGCCTCCGACCTCCTTCGGACCTGTCCAGCCTTTTGGCGATCGGAGGACGATCATTGGCCAGCGAGGGCGGTGGGCGGTCCCGCTTTTGCGTGCATGGCGTTGAATCTGGCGGATTTCCAGAAGCGCTTGATCCAGGACTTCTGCCATGCGTTGATGCATGGTGTCCGGATCGTCACCCTCTACAAAATACGGCGTCCAGCCATAACCGCGGAACAGTTGCTCCAGTTCTTCCGGCTCGATGCGCGCCAGCACTGCGGGGTTGGCGATCTTGTAGCCGTTGAGATGCAGGATCGGCAGCACAGCACCGTCCGTGATCGGGTTGAGGAACTTGTTGGAGTGCCAGGCCGTGGCCAGCGGCCCGGTCTCGGCCTCGCCGTCGCCGACGATGCAGGCGACGATCAGCTCCGGATTGTCGAATGCCGCGCCGAACGCGTGGCTGAGCGAATAGCCGAGCTCGCCGCCCTCGTGAATCGAGCCCGGACACTCCGGGGAGACGTGGCTGGGAATGCCGCCGGGGAAGGAGAACTGCTTGAACAGCTTCCGGAGTCCCGCCGCATCCTGGCTGATATCGGGATAAATCTCACTGTAGGTCCCCTCCAGATACGTATTGCCCACCAGTGCCGGGCCGCCGTGGCCGGGTCCGGAAATATAAATCATGTCCAGATCGTGGTCCTTGATGACCCGGTTCAAGTGTACATAGATGAAATTCTGCCCCGGCGTGGTACCCCAATGGCCAAGCAGCATGGCTTTCACATGGGCCAGCTTCAGCGGCTCCCGGAGCAGCGGGTTATCGCGCAGATAAAGCTGGCCGACCGACAGGTAGTTCGCGGCTCGCCAGTAGGCATCTATCTTGCGCAACTGATCGGGGGAGAGCGTTATGACCAGATCCAGAATGGTACATTCACTTTCTGCATTTCTTTCTTGCACGTTTTTTGTACCCTGCCTACGACGTTTTCTGCAAATCGATTTCAATGATGGTGTTCCAGCATTTCCGGATTCGTGTGCTTGATGATGGTTTTTTCATGGGATACTTCCTCCGTGGCACCGTGGGAAATCAGGACAAACTTGTCGGGTTTCAGTGCCGATTCGTATCGAAAAATGCTGTCCTTGGGAATACCAAGGCCGTACAAACCGGCGCCGATCGCGCTCAGACCGCCCACCACGGCAGCACCTTCCAGCGGCCGACAATCGACAGCTTCTTCATATCGAACCCGGCTTGCTGGAGGGCCTTGACCGCCGCTTCCGCATCGGTATGCGTTGGGTAGATTGCAACGATCGAGTTGCTATTGCTCATGGTGTCCTTTTTGTGATTGTGTCAATGTTTCTACTGATGACAGGCTACACGCTGAATGGTGTTTGCTGCTATGGGGCTTAACCCTACTGCGGTGAAGCTGTGTTCAGCAAGATAGATCGACAAATGGATTCCGCGTTTCGGTGCTTGTTTTTTCATCAAGACATCGACCGAACGCTATCCCGAGGTCGAAGCCCTGATCCGGAAAATCCATCCCTATGAGTGCCCGGAAATCATCTGTCTGCCGATCATCGCGGGCCTGCCAGACTATCTGGCATGGCTGCAACGCGAATGTCAGGCTGGGGTTGTTCGCTGAGGGATTGCAATTTCAGCCGCAGCGTGGGGCTCGCTGTTTTGCCGCTCGTAGTAAAAGCGGGACAGGAAGGAGGGATTGGATTCGTTATAAAGCGTTTCGGCAACCTGATCGGCCACGGCGATCGCGCTCCGCTCGTGAAAACAAAGGATGCCATCGGTGGCGTCGATCGCGCCGGTCATGGCGTAGTTGATGCAGCAGCACCAGTTCATGCAGCGGTGCCGGATGGCGCACGCTGAACACTCGGCATTCACATTCCCCCGCTTTTGAAGAATCCGACGGCGTTTATCTTCGTAAAATCCGTCAAAAACCGTGCCGATACACATTTCCATATGGCGATCATCGGCAACCAGTCGCTCGCAAGGATAAATATTGCCAGACGGGGCAACCGCGATTTCCCGCTCGCCAAAACTGCAGTGATCGCAGGCCTCGAATCCGTCTTTCAGCCGGGTAATGATTTTGCCATCGATAAAGTTAATGGCGAGTGCACGGTTGTCGCGGTACCGGGCGATGTAGAACTTCCCGATTGCCTGGAACGTGGCCTGCCACTGCTCGAGGGCCTGCTCGGGCCAATCCGTGTAGAAGTTCGGGTTGATGGCGATACGCATCACCCGTTTTTCTTCAGCCAGGAACTGGACGGCGTCTGCCAGATGCGCGATGTTTGAGGGATCTGGCACCACGATGACCTCCAGATCAGGAAAAAAAGCCAGGGCTACATCAAGTCCGCGGATGACGGCATCAAAGGATGAACCTCCGCCTCTCAGGGGTCTGGTGATATCATGCATGGCACGGTTGCCATCTATGGAGAGCCCCAGCCAGAACGCATTCTGCCTGAGCCACGCTGCCTTGTCTTCCGTCAGCAGCGTCGCATTGGTGGTGACGGTTTTCTTGAAGGTAAAGCCAAGCCGACCGGCCACTGCCGCCGCATAGTCGGCGCTGGCCCGCAGAAGCTCCCATTCCAGCAGCGGTTCGCCTCCAAAAAAGCCCAGTTGACGTGTAAGGGCTGGAATGGCAAAGGCGAAGTCGATTGCCCTCATGGCCGTTTCCATCGTCATGGACGTGTGCCGCTTCGGGCCGGCGTAGCAATACGTGCAAGCCAGATTGCAGTCATGCGTCAGCGAAAGCGTCAGATCCATGACTATTTCTCTTCTGCGGCAGCGGTCGGCACGGGGGCCATCATGACCCCCTTTGTGGGTACCGGCTGCTCCGGCTCCTTGGGCGGCATGGGCATGCCACCCAATCGCGGCGGCGGTGGTGGCGGCGGGGCGGGTGGCGGCGGTTCCCCAGGCAAGGCCGGGTGCGGCTCTGCCTGTGGAGCAGGGGCTGCCGGAACGGCCATCTCGCCACGAAACGCCACCGGCGGTTCAAGAGGCAAAACGCCTGCGCTAGACGGCGCGGCGGGCGCCTTGTCTGGCGCACTCTCTTCGGGGGCTTGGGGGGCAACGATCACTCCACCCGTTGGCCGGTGTGACGAAACATTGCACCCGGCAGCCAGAACGGCCAGCATTCCACCGAGGGCGGTCTTCATCAAGCCCCGCCGTTTTGCGGTATGGTCTTTGAACGAAGGATACCCCGGTTTATTCTCTTCGGTAATGCGCTCAAGCTTCATCGTCCTCCTCGACGTTCCATTGTTGGGTTCAAACCGTGGACATCGCCATCTTAACTATATACGAGGCTCTTGCAAGTAAATGATTCGTCCTCCTACCCTCGTTCGCGCATAAACCGCACCTCGGCGCGTAAACGCTCGCACCTCGGCGCGTAAACGCTCCACTTCCTCGAGCAGATCGAACAGGGTCTTGATCCACGTCACATCGAGACCATGGACGGTTCGAAGGTGCTCGCCTCGCCGTACCGTGCGTATCGCCTCCTCCGTGAAGACAGGAACCTTGTTTGGGGATTGCAGGACCGGTTGTATCAGGCCGGCACGCCAGTAGATCAGCAGGGACCGACGGGGAACTTCCGCGAGATGAGCGGCGGTGTCGAGGCTGTACAGCACGTTTGGTTTCGGCTGGAACAACTCCAAGGCAAGGGGCGAATCCGTATCGGTTTGCGTGCGCAGGTTCATCATGTCTTCCTCGGGTTGAATTTGTATTGATCGGCTAACTGTTCCCAGAGACTTCTTTGTTCCGATGTCATTTGTGGAGGGACCTGGATGCTCACAACAGCATGCAGATCGGCTCGCGTGTCCGTGCCGGTCGGCAATCCCTTGCCGCGCAGACGGAATTGACGCCCCGCCACCGTCCCCGCCGGAATCTTCAAGGCGACCGAGCCATCGAGCGTCGGGATATGAACGGTGCCACCCAGGACCGCTTCCCAGGGGGCGAGGTCCAGATCGTAATACAGATTGGCGCCCCGGGCCCGGAATTCCGGATGTTTGGCGAACTTGACGTGCAGATACAGGTGTCCCGAGGTGCCGCCGCCAAGCCCCTCCTGTCCTTTGCCAGCGAGCCGGATGAGTTGATTTTCATGAACGCCGACCGGAATGGTTACGCGTATGGTCTGGAATGAGGATTGTCCGGTGCGAGGATCGGTGCGCTGCATTTTGATCATTCGTGTTGAACCGTGCAAAACCTCATCCAGTGTCACGAGGATGTCCCCCTCGACATCCTGCCCGTTCCGTGCGAATCCCGCGTCTTCCGCATCCTTTGCACTTGTCCGATGAAAAGCCCCGGATGGACGTCCGCGACTTCCGAAGAACTGCTCGAAGAAGTCGCTGAATCCGGTGCCATCGAAGTGGTATTCCGGGCCAGCCCCTGAACGGCTTTGGAAGTCCTGTTCCTGTCGGTCGGTATGCTGTTCTGGCCGATTCCAGTTCAACCCCAACTCGTCGTACTTTTTCCGCTTGCCCGGGTCGCTCAGGACCTCGTTGGCCTCGTTGATCTCCTTGAACTTGGATTCGGCACCGGTCTTGTTCCTGGCGACGTCGGGGTGATACTTGCGCGCCAGATTGCGGAAGGCTTTCTTGATGTCCGCGTCGCTTGCGTTGCGATCCACACCCAGAACATCATAATAGTTTTTGAATTCGACAGGCATTTTTAAGCTTTCGGCAATAGTTCAGAGGTTACGTCATGGCCTATGATTCCTTCAATGGGGAAAAACCCTACCGGTCAGAATCACTAATGGTTCGCTAGTATTTCCGGGTTCGTGTGCTCAACAATCGAGCCGCCATGGCTCCATTATTTGCAAAACAATCGGTCAGGAATTGTAATGCGCCACAAACCGACGTGAGTTCCTTTGGAAACGTGCCGAGTCATTTTCTGGCTAGATGTTGCCCTCAGGCAATTGACGTGATGACGGTTCGAGAACTTGGTGTGAGAACTCGCACGTCCCGATCCCAGCCTGACAGTTCGTCAAGCAGAGCCCTGCGACAATCGGCGCATCCCAAATCCTCTACCCGGTTTATGAGTTCATAAGGATCCTCATCCAGGTGTGTCATCAGGGTCGGGGCCAGCCCGTCATCCTGCCGTTCCGCCGCCAACTTCCAGCCATCCTTGACAATCATGCACCAGTCGCCGCGCTCGGAGAAAACGGCCGGGCAGGTTTTATCCGTCTCACCGCGCAGGAAGGGAGCAATACTGATTCCATCCACGCTTTCCACCGGATCAAGTCCCGCCAATTCAAGGCAGGTCGGCATCAGATCAATACCCGACACCAAGCCATCCGTCACCCGTCCGCCCGGCAATCCCGGCGCAGATACAATCAGCGGGATCCCCGCCGACTCCTCATGCGGAAGGCATTTGTTCTTGAGTCCATGGCTGCCCTGCATATCGCCGTGATCCGAGGTAAAGACAACGATCGTATGATCCGCCACACCCAGTCGATCAAGCGTCGCCAGAAGCCGCCCGACATTGGCATCGATCTGGGTACACATGGCATTGTAGAGGCGGATGTACTCATCCAGATGGTTGCCGTAACGCTGAAAATCAGGATCGTTCTCCACCGGCTGCGGACTCCGCGGCGAGACCGTCGGCGTGAATGGATTAATATCCTGGCAATTCGGTCGGCGAATGATCTTCCGTCCTTTATACAGCGCCTCATACGCTGGCGCAGGTTGCTCAGGATAGTGCGGTGCCTGGTAGGACATCATCAACATGAACGGCTTGTCCCTGCCCGCCAGCAGCTCAAGCTCAGCGATGGCGATGTCGGTGGTCACATCCGTACGGTGATAATCGTACCGGTGCTCCCTGTCCTGCTCATCATAGAAGCAGACATCCTTGTAGAAACCGTTATAGCACTGATACCCCTTGAAACGCTGGAAGCCCCCGCGTAATCCGACGGGAATCGGGCAGTTCCCATTGCCACCCAAATGCCACTTCCCGACCCACGAGGTCTGATACCCGGCGGCATTAAACGCATCGGCAAAGGTCGTCGTCCCGTCCGGCAACGGATCGCCATTGTCGCGAACCCCGCACCGGCTGGTATATTGGCCGGTCAGCAGCGAGCCTCGGAATGGACCACAGACGGGATCGTTGGAATAACAACGGCGGAACAAAACGCCGCGCTGCGCCAATTGATCCAGATGCGGTGTCTCGACATTCGGATTGTCCATGCATCCGAGCGCATACCGATTCTGCTGGTCGGTAAAGATAAAAAGAATATTCGGTGGTGTCATTTTCCCGTTCTTTACACTATTCAAAGGCCAATTCAAAACGGCACTGCGCATTGACATCAGACGAAAACACGAGGTCGAGCAGACCTACGTCTCCCCTGCGCTTGCGAATCACGGCTCCGTCACAACGCAACGGGTTCTTCCCATTGTCGGCCATGGTCAACACAAACGCTTCGCCGCCAACAACATCCACCTTGCCTGAAAACATGTTTCGCGTGCCAGACCATTTGAGCTCATGACATTCCATCATCCCCTGCATAATATGCCGGTTGGTGGAAATCACCTGCGGTTGTGCCTCGACCTTGCGCAAGGAAACCATGGCGGACTCGCCCCCTCTCAGCTTGACCGACAGCTTACCGGTGCCAGCAAGCACACCAAGATACGCCTGCGTCCAAAACTCAAAGGCATGATAACACGCATCCGGCTCAAGCCCCAAGGAACCCGTCGACGCCTGGTCTCCCGACAACGGGGCAACAATCGACGACGCCGTTTCCTGATTGTTGATCAGCATGACCTGCATCCAGGACTCCGTCACCTTGTAGGCATAGACCGAGGGGTGCGCGCCACCGGTCAGCATGTCAACCGGCCGAGGCGACTGGGTACCGCCCAGCATCGGGAACAGCCGCGTGACATCATAAAACATCTCGTCAGTCATACTGCCAATGGAGGTACCAATCTCCAACCGTCCGGAAATGAATCCCATGATCGTCAGGAACGTGCGTCGTTTGTAGGCATCGATCGGCTTGCCCTCCATGGTAAACGATTTTCCGTCCGGATAATATAGAAACACGCTGCGGGCCTTGTACCAACGTAACCCCATGCGCGAGGCCATCTCGGGCTCGAAGTGACTGGCATCCCCCCAGACCCGCTGGATGTCCACAATCCCAGCTGTGGAGTCAAGGCGAGGGGCGTCCTCGTGCGTGGCTCCCCCAAGATTACGTTCGTGTATAAAGGCATCCTTGCCGAGTCCTTCGCGACAAAGCCGGAACATCTCCCGATAGGCGGCTGTCGTTGTAAATCGCGTATCCGCGAACCCTCCGTCCTTGGCCCAGGCCGTCTCTGGATAGTCGAACTTGATCCCCTTCAGTCCTGCCTTGCGCAACCGCTGCCACACGGCAAGGCAATGCGCCCGGAAGGTCGGGTGCGTATAGTCGTAACGCACAAACGGCCGGTGATGGGCATGCGTATAATGAAGGCGGCTGATATCCTTGTTCAGCATCCAGTCCGGATTTGCGACCGCGAAATCATTCGACGGCATACTGCTCTGGAAATATGTGAACGGGATTCCCCCAAGTGCGTTCAAGGCCTTGCAAAACTTCGCGAACGTCTCGTAGGGCTTCTGGAGCGAGCCGTCCCCATTGCCTTTGGCATGGCCATCGCCAGGCCCGTAAGCGGCCCAGTGCTCGTCATCCCACCAGCCTTGCTGGGTATCACCGAAATTATTGTAGCAGTAGGTGTCCGGCTCAAGACGCACGGCCAACGGCGTGTACTTCATCAGTCCTCGCTCCCGGGCCAGTCGCGTCTGCTCGATCAGTCCTGCCGAGTTGTTGATCGGCTTGCCCTCTCCGAGGTGTTTCGTCGAGACCATCCACCCGCAAAGCGTCGGAAAGTCATAGACATTCGGATTCGCGTTATTGGCCACCCGCAAGGCCTGTCCGTACGCTTCGAGCGCGTCGAACGGATCACTGGTTACAAAATCGAGATAGGCGGTATCCGGCGAGAGATAGATTTCACCGGGTGCTACCATACGCCCCTGTGGATCTGTAAAGGAAAGGTTCATATTGCGGAAGCCCTCGTTGCGCACACGCTTGCCAGCGCCACGCTCGCCATCGCGCCATTCCACGATTCGCCCGAAATCGCCGTAGGCCAGACCACCAGCCACCATGGTTTTTCGTACACCTTGGTTCAAATAGGTGAGCATCGCCCCGTTATCGGCCGCGATCTGCCAGCCCTTCTCAACCAGGTTCGGTTCGGCACCGGCACCGCTGCGGAGTACGTTGGCATCCGTCATGGGCTGTCCGCAAAACAGTTCGCCACCATACACGACATCGACCTTGGCGATCCGGATCGGATAGGCAAACCTATTCTTGATGCCCCATCCAATCTCTATAAAGGGCAGTTTGTTGTAAAGACGTATTTGCAAGATCCGGATCGGGTCGTAGCCCTCGGTTGGCGCGAAGGTGACCTCCAGTTCCGTCCCCTTGCCAAAGACCGACTGACAGCATTGCTTCTTGCATGTAATGACCGTCCCCGGCTCACGCCAGTTCTGCCCCGGACTTTTGTCCACACGGAACTGCGCATCGCGGAAAGCCCAGAGCTCCGCCATCCGGTCCTTGGCGGACCAGCGGCCCGTCTTGACGTCAAACGAGATTTCATAGAACCGGTTCTTCAACAGGATTTGGCTTGTAGCCATGATATCGGTCTTTCGTTGCTATTTTAATGAAACATCGTTCGGAGCATTGAGTTTCGCTCCGACAGGAGCTAGCAAAGATCCGGACAACAAAGGATCATTTGTCGCGTGCATCCAGCGCTCCAGCCGATTACGCATTTCCCGCAAGATCGCATTACAGCCCGGATCTGAAGCCTGATTGCAGACTTCGTTCGGATCGAAGCACAGGTCGAACAACTGCTCCTCAGCGACCGCCCGCTCCGGCCAGTCCTGCGCAAGCCATAGCGCTTTGCTTTCTCCGGCATCGCAATTGACCAGCACCGGGGTTTGACGACCATCAAACCGCCGGATGTATTTCCATCGCCCGGTCCGCACCGCCCGCATCGGTTCGTAGGCGGCGTGATAGTTGACTTCAAAAAATAGTTCATCGTGAATCGCCGTCGCACACGCATTGACCAGCGGCAGCAGCGATTTACCGCGCAGCCACGACGGAGGCTCGACATCAAGCAGATCACAGATCGTCGGAAAGACATCCAGATGACTGGTCATCGCATCCACCACCTTGCCGCCGGAAAATCCACCTGGTCCTCGCATCATGAGCATCACTCCGATCCCGTGATCGGTCAGATTACATTTCATGTGCGGGAAGGCAATCCCGTGATCGGTCGTGCAGATCACCAGTGTATTCTCAGCCTTGCCGCACCGATCCAAAGCGTCCAAGACATCGCCAATTTTACGATCTAAGATCCGGGCAGACGCCTTATAACGCGCCATATCCACACGCGTCTGCGGCGTATCAGGTAACGGAGCAGGCACCAGGCAGTAGCGAGGATCATCAGGTGACGCGTCCAGGACGGGGAACTCGCGATGCGTCTCGTTAAATCCCACAGACAGGAAAAAGGGTGCGTCGGTGCAATTTTCGATAAACTCGACAGCGCCATCGCGCGCCTCATGACCTAGCCAGCGATCATACCCGATAATCTCCCACGGTAGTTTCGAAGCGGTGCGGGACGCAATGTGCTGAACCCCAGCAAGAGCGGAAATATACCCTGCATTGCGAAGGGTATGCAACAGGTGCTGCCCATAATCGTTGAGCGTGAACCCGCGATGGGCCAAACCGGTCATTCCGTTCTCATGCGGGTAGCATCCGGTCAGCAGCGCTGCCCGGCTGGGACTGCAGGTCGGGTTGACACAGAAATTCTGGCGGAACAACACGCCATCCTCCGCCAGCCGTTGCAACGCCGGGGTCGGCACGGCATGGCCGTGGGGCTGGATATAACGCCCGGTATCATGCGAGTGAAGATATAAAATATTCGGTCTCACCTGAACCTTCGGGCTACATCTGCGACTAACTTGAACTTCTCCACCGTCACGCCGGGCGGACAGGAATCGGAATTGGCCAGTAAAAAGCCGCCCCCCTTGCCGTCCGCAATGACCGATTCAACGTAAGGTTCCAATGCGGCGATGGACAAGTTCAGGAATTGGGTCGGTTCAATGCCTCCGATGATTCCGAATTTATCGCCGACCAGCTCACGCGCCCTCTTAATCGTGAGGTTTCCTGTCGGGGGTGGCGATATGCTCTCGACCGCGAAAACGCCATGATCCCGCATCCGCTCCACCAGCGCCGCCACATGACCGCAGGCGTGCTGGATATAATGCTTGCCCGCACCGGCCAGCAATCGGCACCACTCCCCGATCTCACTGCCGATGTATTCGTCATACTGCGTCGGAGAGTAGTTCTGTGTACTGGAATCCTCCCAGGTAATGAAGTAGTCATAGTCCGACGCCAAAGCCATCCTCACGGCCATGAGATCCTTCTCGACCATCACCTGCCACAAACTGCGGACGGTATCGGGGAAATCCGCCTGCGCATAGACAAGCGCCTCCGTGCCAACAAAAAACTCAACCAGATCCTGATAAGCGGACTTGCAGCGCGGCACGAGTTGACCAAGGGAAAGCCCCTCGCGTCCATTCCCCTGGAAATGCGCCTCAACCTGCTCCCGGTTGATTTCATAGCGAGTATGCTCCTCGATCCATAGGCGGACCTTGTAATCCTCCTCGGTCTTGAGCGGATGCTCCACCACAAAACTGGTATTCCCGCTTTTGCTCCTAGCGTATGCAAACCGGAAGGATCCGACCGGGGTCGTCACATACGTCACCTCCCGGGCCCCCTCTTTGACGGTTTTGCGTTCAATCCCCTCCGGCGGGATCGACTTCACCGGACAGGGCGCACCGCGCCACAAGGGATCCGCCCCGATGGCCTGATGAAACGCCAATGGCCCGGCGGTTTGCACCTCGGCGGGAAGAAACTCCCACACGTACGCAAGAAATGGAGAAAACGGCAACCTGTCCACCGACTGCCCATGGAGTGCGGCAACGATTCGTTCTTTGGATTTCATACATTCCGATCTATATTGCGGGTCATGTCCTGTAAAGCCTCATTATTTATACGGTTTGAAACTGGAAATCAAGATATCAGTATCCCGTCAGGACTGATTCATTTGGGTGGTAGGTCGTGACTAGCGGATTAGGCCCCAGCGCTTGGTGAACGGCCAATAGACCACCACGGCGGGACCGACAAGATTGCTTAATGGCACCGTGCCCCAGTATCGGCTGTCCTTGCTGTTGCGTGTATTGTCGCCCATGGCAAAGTATTCGTCAGGACCTAAGTCACGTTTTGAGTTAATGGAATTGAATTGACCTGCCCATTGATAGCCGCTGTACAACCCCTGGGCTGCCGTGACCCTGTCGATGCCTCGCAAGCCAGACATCCGTTTGCCGTTGATGACAAGATGCGGCGGATCAATCGACAGTGTTTCATTCGGCAGACCGCACATGCGCTTGATGTAATGCGTCCCCGGCTCAAGGCCATCGATCCCGTCCGTTGTGAAGACCATGACCTCATCGCGTCTGGGCTTGCGAAAATTCCAGATGACCTTGTTGACGAATAAATGATCACCGCGGTGCGTCACGCCAGACCACAGTGTATCGCCTGCGTTGATCCGGCGCGATGGATGATAAGTCGACGTTCCGTACGCGTCCACAATAGCATCCTTGGGGATCGAGTGGGCAACGCCACCGATTCTGAACACAGCCACGGAGGGGTCTGTGGCATGCATCAGCGCGGTTCCAAGCGTACCGCTGGTCTTGGCCTTGCGAACCGAATACCAGTCGCCAGTAATCGCGAATTTTACTAGATTTAGCGGGAACCGATCAGCGATCGTGGGCTGGACATCGGACGTTGCCGTGATGCCGTAAAGCGTCGGCTGCATGGAGCCCGTGGGGATTTTGAACGGCTGGATGAAATAGGCACGCAACCCCATGGCAACGGCAATGGCAACCACCAGGACCTCGAAATTCTCACGAAGCGCCCCACCCCGCACCGGATGCTTCAGGGTATGCCGCTCAAGGCAGGCGGCCAGGGCATTCAACCGATCATGCAAGGTCGCATGATCGCGTCCCTTCATGGCATCGGAAAGCGCCACAGCATGATGCTTGATCGCGTCGACATCGTCTTTATCCATCAGATCGCCACGCATATTGACCACGTGAATGGCCTGCTGGATCGTCAGTTTGGCCGTCTTGGCCAGCTTGCGTTTCTCAAGGAAATTCATCTTAGGAGGCTCCCGATTTAAGGACAGAGATGAAGGCGGATTGCGGAACATTGACCTTGCCGAACTGTTTCATGCGTTTCTTGCCTGCCTTCTGTTTTTCAAGCAATTTACGCTTGCGGGTAATATCCCCGCCGTACAATTTGGCTGTTACATCCTTGCGGAAGGCGCGAATCGTTTCACGGGCGATGACCGTACGCCCCAGGGCGGCCTGCACCGGGATGGCGAACATGTGTGGAGGAATGGCCTCGCTAAGCGCCTTGCAGATTTGCCGTCCCCGATCCACCGCCTTGTCGCGGTGAACCATGGTTGAAAAGGCGTCGACAGGCTCGCTGTTCAGCAGGATTTCCAGCTTTACGATCGGGCTGATCTGATACCCCGAGTACTCATAATCCATCGATGCATACCCGTGGGTTGCACTCTTCAGGTAGTCATGGAAATCGGTCAGGATTTCGTTCAGCGGCATGGTACATGTCAGCATCACCCGCGATACATCGATCGATTCTGTTTTGGTCACTTCGCCGCGCCGGTCCATAATCAAGCGCAGGATTTCCCCGATGTGCTCGTTCATGCAGATAATGAATGCACTGATGACCGGCTCCTCGATCGTCTCGATGCGTGAGGGGTCCGGCAGGAACACGGGATTATCGATTTCCAGCACCGTTCCGTCCTTCTGGGTGACCTTATAGACAACGCCGGGATGGGTGCTGATGATATCCAGGTCAAACTCGCGACGCAGACGTTCCTGGATGACCTCCATGTGCAACAGGCCCAGGAATCCACAGCGGAAACCAAAACCCAACGCCGTTGAACTCTCGGCATGAAACGTAAAGGCCGAATCATTCAGCGCCAGCTTTTCGAGGCTTTGGCGGCATTTTTCATAGTCGCCTGTATCCACCGTGTAAATCCCGCTGAAGACCATGGGTTTGATCGGTGCAAATCCAGGCAGCGCCTCTGTGGATGATCCTTTTTCAGATGTCACCGTGTCGCCAATCTGTATATCTGCAGGCGATTTCAAGGTGCCGATCAGATAGCCCACCTGGCCGGCTTCCAGGGTTTTGCGAGGCACCTGCTTGGGGGAGAAAATACCGACTTCCTTCAGTTGCGTCACGACATTCGTTGCCATCAGGCGAATCGAATCACCGACCGAGAGCGAACCGTCAACCACGCGGACATAGGCCACCACGCCTTTGTAAGCGTCAAAAATGGAGTCGAATACCAGAGCACGCGGGGTCACTTTTTCGCCTCGGTGGTCTGCCGGCGGCGGCACTTTCTTAATCACCATCTCCAGCACATCGCGCACACCCTCCCCCGTTTTGCCGCTCACGCGCAGGATGTCGCTGGTATCCAGCCCGAGAATCTCCTCGATCTGCGCCGCAACCTGCACCGGATCCGCATTCGGAAGGTCGAGCTTGTTCAACACCGGAATGATCTCAAGCCCCCGGTTGATCGCCATATAGGCATTGGCAACCGTTTGCGCCTCAACCCCTTGAGCAGCATCGACCACGAGGATTGCCCCTTCGCAGGCGGCCATGCTGCGGGAGACTTCGTAGGTGAAGTCGACATGACCTGGCGTATCGATCAGGTTGAACTCGTAAATCTGGCCATCAAGGGCTTCATAACGCATCGTCACGGGGTGCGACTTGATGGTGATGCCACGCTCACGCTCCAGATCCATGGCATCGAGCAATTGCTCCCGCATCAGGCGGTCTTCGACGGTATGGGTCATCTCCAGCATACGATCCGCCAGCGTCGATTTACCGTGGTCGATATGGGCGATGATACAGAAGTTACGAGTGTGCGAAATGTCAGGCATAAAGGATCCCGTGATGTTTAGTTTCGTGCGAAAGATTGTTCAGCATGGCAACGGAGATTCCGGATCTCGGACGCCATGTCAGGGCTACGATAAAGAAAGGTCCCGGCGACAAACGCGTCCGCGCCGTGTTGTGCGCATAACGCGGACGTCTCGGGGTTGATCCCGCCGTCGACCATGAGCGTGAGATCGGCAAGACCTTGCCGATTGGCCTCGTTGCGAACACGTCGAATGGAAGGGAGCATCATATCCATGAACCGTTGCCCTCCGTACCCCGGGCGTACCGTCATGACAAGCACCTCGTCGACCTCAGACAGTACCGGAAACAGCAAGGCTGCTTCGCTATCCGGATTCATGGTGATCCCCGGTTTGGCACCGAGCGCCCTTATCCGGCGCAGGCAGGCCAACACGTCGCACTCCGCCTCGATATGGATCAGCACGGTATCGGCACCTGCCTCGATGAAGGGTTTAACATACAGATCCGGGCGGCTCAGCATCAGGTGGACGTTAAGGGGGATGTCAACTTCACGGCGGGCCATTTCGACAACGGCGGGCCCCATGCTGATATTGGGTACGAAATGCCCATCCATGATGTCCAGATGCAGAGCATCGGCACCTGACGACTGAGCCTTGCGAGCAGCGTCTGCAAGATATCCGGGATCGGCGGCCAGCAACGAAGGTAGTATTTTTATTTTCATATGACTTGAGGATTATTGCAGATCGACTCGCGACATGCAAGAACCGCCGTATGATTAAATCAGAAAACGTCCACAGAGCCAGCAGGCAATCATCGCGAACATCACGATTTTCAGACGGCGTCGATTGCGGGCGATCTGCACCTCGCGACGCACAGGCAGCGAGGAGGCCCATTCCCGTTTAAGCAGGCACATGGCAACCCGGTCATGATTGGCGAAACGACCGCGCTGTTGATCACGATCCGAATGGGCATCCAGCAGGCCCCGCGGATTGACAAACCGACCGGTACGGGAAAGATCACGAGAGACCAGCGGAACTTTCGTTCTGAAGCGAGGTGACATATCTATAACTACTTACCTGATATCCAGAAAAACAGGGCAGCAATCCCCAGAAGCGCCAGGAACATCGGCAGCGATAAAGCGACGCCCACCTTAAGCCAGAAAAGAAATCCCTTTTCCGCGATCGATGCGCCATCCACCCCATCCCGGCTCATTAGTGTACTGGCGGGCCGCTCTCCACGCTGCCAGCTTTCGGCATCGATCTTGGCTATCGACTTGTTGTAAAGCATCCTGGCGTTTTCCGTTACCACCAGCGCTCGATCAAGCTCCTCCTCGAAGTCGTTTTCCCCCCAGCCTTCCTCATGGATACCACGCAATTCCGTAAGTGTTTCCTTGAACTGCGCACGGGTCGTGGACAGGAGTTCGACCATGCGTCCGGCACGAACCTCGTCCTTCTCCATCTGCAGCACGCTACGGTCCAGATTGGCGATGATCTCCTTTTTGCCATGATCATAGCGATCCTGCTTGCGGTTCAACTCGTGTAACGCCTTCTTGGCGTACTCCAGCTCTTCCTGCCGCATACGCAACCGCTCGATTTCCTCGGCCGCATTGGCCACTTGGTTGGCGATATCATCCTTTTGCTTCGCCATCCGTTCCGCTGCCGATACTGGCGGCTCCCGCTCCTCGGTCGTTTCCGCCTGGCTGGATAAATCAAAATCAGTAAAATGCTTGGCCATATCCCCTACCCTTACGTTTAATTTACTCTGGAATTTCTAAAACCTGCCCCACCCGCACATTGACCGAATCCCCCATCACCTGCCAGTTGGCTTCCTGGATTTTCCGCCATAGCGTGGCGTCCCCATACACCTTGAAGGCGATCTTGGATAGCGAGTCAGCACGCTGGACGGTGTATGTGCGTCTCGAGGCGGACACAGGATTCTCCATGGCAATTGCGGGAAGGGTTGCCTCGATTTCTTCTGCCGTCGGACGGAGGGGGATTGGATCGGGCCGTGGCGTAAACGTGGCAGTAGGCGCAGAGACAGGAACGGAGGGAGGGGCCATCGTCGTCGTGGAGGCGACAGGCTTGGGCGCGATGGTCGGACTCCCACGCACGTCATCCTCATCGTCGGTTAATGATGGTCGAACCACCTCGATAATCACGGGTTCGGCATTTTGCACCGGCGGCAGGGACGCTACGGGATTGGCGCTATTCGCGGCACCGGATATGACTTCTGCTCGCACGCGCTGTCGCTCGGCGTTACGCAAGGAGTTCAGTTCCTCCGTCTGGCTGACCAACGTCCGGTTGAGTTGTTCCAATTCCTGCTGCAACCGCTGATTTTCATCAAACAGCTCCGTGGCGGAGATGCCATCGGCTTGATTGACGGTTACCCGCTGAGCCACAAACGCGCGTTCGGCCTGTAGTATCCGACCCTGGATCATTTCCTTTTTTTCGGCATCCGGACGCAATTCCAGATAACGCTGATAATGGTAGATAGCACGCAAGAAGTCTTTCTGGCGATCATGCAGCAGCAGCGCCAGGTCCAGATGCGGACGAGCCATAGTCGGGTACGCATCAAGGGCTTCCTTGAATAGTGCGCTCGCCTTGGTATAGTCGCCCTGATCAGTCATCTCGTAGGCTTTGGCAACGATCTGGTTGTTGCGCTCCTTGCCATCCAGCGTTCCCACACGACTGCACCCCATACAGGAGGCCAGAGCGCCGAGCGCAACCCCGGCCACGAGGACGTGCCGCTTAAGCGTACCTAGATGAACGACAATAGTTCTGCCACAAGTCATATTGCGAAGCCTACCCTAATGGGTTTATAAAATCAATAGTCGCGTTCAAAAACATGAACCAAGAATCAAGTTGCGCTGCCGAAGGCGTTAACCTATAAAGGAATCGTCGTTCGAAATTGCATCACCCCGGAAGGATTTGCCCATGGATAAGCCCAGTGAAATACGAAGTGAATTAACGCTCCTTGGCCAGAGTAAAACCGTGTATCCCGACCATCCGGACAATGCCCGGCTGGAAGCCTTTGAGAACCGCTATGCGGATAGGGATTACTGGATCCAGTTTGACTGTCCTGAATTCACAGCGCTCTGCCCGATGACCGGTCAGCCTGACTTCGGCCACATCACCATTCGCTATATCGCCGATAAGCGCTGCGTCGAGAGTAAATCGCTCAAGCTGTATCTATTCGCCTTCCGCAATCACGGAACCTTCCATGAGGAGGTCGTCAACCGCATCCTCGACGATCTTGTGTCCACGATTCACCCTCGCCAGGCGATCGTCAAGGGCGTGTTCAATCCACGCGGCGGCATTTCGATCACGGCGGAAGTCCACTATCCGCACTAATTCTTCTGGATCACCTTGCGGCGTTCAAAGAACTGCTCGGCCTGATCCATGTAACGGTTCCTCAGCGGATAGTTGCTATCCTCTGAGGCGTCTTGGAACTCTGCCAATGCTTTTTTCTGCCTGGCATTCAGATTGACAGGGACTTCCGGGATCACCTGCGCATGCAAATCCCCGCGCGAAAAACCGTCGACATTGGGCATGCCTTTACCACGCAGCCGGTACACCTTGCCGGTTTCCGTACCGGGGTCGATCTTGAGCTTGGCAAAGCCGTCAATCGTCGGAACCTGGATGGTTCCGCCAATCGCCAGCATGTCGAAGGGCACGGGAACCTCGCAAAAAAGATCATCCTCGCGTCGCTGAAACAAGGCATGCGCCTTGACGTGCAGGATCACATAAAGATCGCCTGACGGACCGCCCCGCACGCCCCCCTCCCCCTTGCCCGCAATGCGCAAGCGGGATCCGGTTTCAACCCCTTTTGGAATTTTAAGCGTAATACGTTTATGACTTTTTACACGACCGGTACCGCTGCAGTTCTTGCAGGGATTTCGGATGATCGTCCCCTCGCCCCCGCACACAGGGCAGGTCTGGCGAATCTGGAAAAGGCCGTTGCCGGAAATCACGGCTCCATGTCCGCCGCACTGCCGACACGCCTCGCGTTTGCTGCCAGCTGCCGCCCCGCTGCCCTCGCAGGGGTCGCACTGATCCGAGATTGGGAGTGTCAGTTCGCGCTCGGATCCAAAAGCGGCCTCTTCAAAATCGATCTCAAGATCGAACCGCAGATCCGCACCCGACTGGGGGCCGGACGAACGGGACGACTGCCGGCGGCCACCTCCGCCACCACCACCGAAAAACCCGTCGAAAAGCCCGCCACCACCACCGAATATACTGCCAAGGATATCCTGGAGGTCTGCGCCATGCGTGAAATCGCGTCCGAAATCGAAGCCTCCGGGACCGAACGAGGATTTCAGCCCATCGTGCCCGTACTGGTCATACTGGCGGCGCTTCGACGCATCACTCAGCACCTCGTACGCCTCGGAGACCGCCTTGAACTTTTCCTCGGCCGCCTTGTCGCCGGCATTCCGATCGGGATGATACTTCATGGCCATCTTACGATAGGCCTTTTTCAAATCCTCGGGAGAGACCGATCGTTCCACGCCGAGAAGCTCATAATAATCCTGTTTAGCCGCCACTATAGCCCCCTGTTCTTAATCCAGATACGTCGTGCGCGATATCGAATCACGCTTGCCCGTTGCCGTCACCCTGATCCGTGCTGCTGCCTGGGGCACCACTGGAGATCACAACCTGCGCTGCACGCAAGACCCGGTTGCCCAGCATATAGCCAGCACGGGTGCGCGAGACGACATGATTTTCCGGGATCTCTGCTGACGGCATCTGAAGGATCGCCTCATGCACGTTCGGGTCGAACGCAACACCGTCGGTCGTGATCGGTGTGAGCCCGAACTTCGTCATCGTTGAGGACAGTTGCTCCCCAACCATTCTGAACCCCTGGACGATCGAATCATTCGACCCTGCATCCCTGGCATGTGACAAGGCCAGCTCCAGATGATCCATCACCGGGAAGAGCGCCTCCATGATGTCCTCGTTTGCACGCCGGTATAAATCCTCCTTCTCGCGCAACACCCGCTTCCTGAAATTGTCAAAATCCGCCTGAAGCCGTAACAGGCGCTCATCGGCACTCGTTGGCGCCTGGCTTCCAGATTCAGGAGAGGCGGCAGGAGAGGCTGCGGCATCGCCTGCATCTGCCATCGTCTCGCCATCCTTCGGCGCGGTTTCCACCGTCGGGTCGGGGGCCAGCTCGGGTTTCGTCTTGGTTGTCTTATCTGCTGCTTTCATAGCTCTATCTCCGTCATCTCGTCACAAAACATTGAGAATACATCGTCATCGCTCATTTAATCAAGTATTTTGAAATAAAGGTTTCGATCAACTGAAAACTAGACAGGGCGGGAACGATCATGCATAATTCGGATATTAACTCGTAGGTCATGTGTTTTGGTACCGCTGGAAAACAAATGAAATTCGACAAGACATATGCGCGCACCATGCGCATCGATTTACTCCTTGAAGAGAGCAAGCGCAAGCCAGCCTCCTTGCCGCATTCAAGCGGACCTGTCATTCGGAGGCAAGCAGCCAATCCAGAGGGCACGGATTTCGATATCCTGCTGCAATCCATTTACGACGCCGTATTGCTTACCCGTTACGACGGGGTCATCAAAAATGCCAATGACCGGGCGCTGCATTACTTCGGTCGTCCCGTCGCGGAGATCCTCGGTCAGCATATCAGCGAGTTTGTTCCGGGGGTAGATGCCGATATTCTCGGGACCATCGTCAGCAATGTGCAATCCTCACGCTACACCCTGCTCCAGGCTTACTGCATACGCCAGGATGGAAGCCTTTTCCCTACCGAGATATCGGCAACCTGCCTGGATCGAGCCTCCTCGCACGACCTGTGCTTCTTCCTTCGCGACATCAGCCTCCGGCGCCAAGTCGAGGAACAGTTGCGGATCACCCATAACGCCGTGCAGAATGCTGCCAGCGCGATCGCCATCACGACCGATGACGGTGCCATCATCTATACCAATCCCGCCATCCCGTTGCTCTGGCAAATGGGCGGGCCGGACGCCCCCCTGCCCTTCCCAAGGATCCAGGACTATTTCCATGCCCCGGCAGCGATCGAGGCCGCAATGGAGGCCGCGATGATCAACCGCACATGGAACGGGGAACTGGAGGCGCATCGCGAAGCCATGTCCGATCCGTTCTATGTCCATACCGCCATCTCAAGCTGTGTCGACGAGAACAATACCATCACCCATCTGGTCTTCTCGTTCATCGACACCACTAAACGACGACTTGACGAAGAGGCCTTGCGGCAGTACCGAGACCACCTTGAGGAGCTGATCGCCGAACGGACAGCCAACCTTGAAACCACCAACAATGAACTCAAGAACGAGATCGCAGATCGCCTGCGTGCAGAAAAGGAATTGCACGAAGCCATTTCTAAACTGCGCGAACATGACGTTGCCAAAAGTCTCTTTGTTTCCAATGTGTCACATGAATTGCGCACCCCGCTCACAACACTGATCCATGCCGCCGAAAGCCTGCTCCGTGGCGTCGCCGGCCCCATCCCGCCTGCCGTTGCCAGCTACCTGTCCATGATGCTTGAAGACGGCTGGCGCCTGGAGCGGACCGTCTGCGACATCCTTGACCTCAGCCGGATTGAGGCTGGCAAACTGGACCTTAACACGCAGCGGATACCGTTTGTTCCCCTCGTCATGGACGCCGTTGAAGCCCTCCGGCAGGAGGTGGAAGGCGCAGGCTTGTCGCTGCACATCGACGGTCCGCAGGGTTATGGATTCGTGGAATGCGATGCACCCAAGATCGAACGGGTTGTCATCAACATCTTAAATAATGCCACCAAATTCACCGCCGCAGGGGGCTCCATCACCATCAGGATCAGGAGAATGACGCAAGACGGGGTTGAAGGGATCGGATGCCGCATTACGGATACCGGCATCGGCATTCCCGAGCAATACCTTTCGCGCGTTACCGAGCGTTTCTTCCGTGTCGGGGAACAAGTCGGCGGCACAGGCCTCGGCCTGGCCATTACCAAGGAAATCGTGGATCGGCATCACGGTATTCTCGCCATCAGCAGCCCGCCGCCTGACGCACCGCAAGGCACTGCGGTTCTGGTCTGGCTTCCCACGGTCACACCACCAGAGATCCTGATTGCCTGCGGCAACGCCGACATCTGTAGCTCGCTATCAGCACCCTTGGCAGAACGGGGATACCTGCTAACCTGCAACCCCAGTGGCAACATGGCACTTCAACAGCTTCGTGATGGACATCACCAGCTTGCCATCATTAATGGCCCGTTGCCGGACATTGATGCCATCGAGATGGTCATGCATTTGAAAGCCGACTCTCAACTCCGACATTTGCCCGTCTTGTTCCTCGCGGAAAGCCCCCCTTCCCCGAATGAGACGAGCATCCTGTCCGGTTTTTCAGTGCCGGTGTTTATGCGAAAAGCGAATCCGGACGCAATTTTTGACGCTATTGACCGTGCATTCCTGCCGCCTCGGAGCAGGCACCAGCACGCTCAGGTATACGATGAAAGGGAGACCTTATGAAGACACAGGAACGGATCCTGTTTGTAGACGACGACAAGCACCTTGCCCGGATTGTTGAAGATTTCTTAAAGCATGAGAATTTCGATGTCCGTACCGCAGGCAGCGCCGAGGACGCGCTCAAGGTGCTCGAAAAATTCCAACCGGACATTATCGTGCTGGACATCAACATGCCTGGGATGGGGGGCATCGGGTTCCTCAAGCGGATCTCCAATCCCGACGGCACACTGAAGTATTCCGTATTGGTGTTGACCGCCCGTGCCGTGATGAAGGATTTCTTTGACAGCGTAGCGGTGGATGGATTCCTGCCCAAGCCCTGCTCGGAACTGGACCTTATCCGCAAGATTCGTGCGATTCTAACCGAACGGCAGCTTCAGCAGCGTCCACCGCTGGGCGTTACCGCAGGGGACCATACCGCCATACGGGTGGTGATCGGGGAAGACGATCCGGATATGGGACGGCTCTACCTGCAGATGTTCAAGGACTGCGGGTTTGATGTGCATCTGGCAAAGAACGGACCGGAAGTGCTTGAGCGAACCGTGGCTGTCCACCCTTCGGTCGTCATCATGAAGGATCTCCTGCCGAATATGAACGGGTCGGTCGTGGCCCGGCTGATCAAGACCATGCCGACCTCGATGCATACGCCGATCATCATCCACGATACCACGCGAACCACGAAGCCCACGCCGGAGAGCATACAGTCGGTGGATGTTTTCATGTTCAGTTCACTGGCTCAGGATCTGATCAATGCCGTACATGCCGTATTGCGCTGAAGCAGCCAAGGCGAGCCGAGAGACGGGCGCTGCCTGCCTCAGGATCCCGGTTCTGCCGGCGCACCCATTGGGCCATTTTCTGGATTGCCGCGCCGGATCGGATCACCGTCCTGGCGTATTCAATCCCCTCGCGCAGTTCCTCACATTGCCCGGCAATCATCAGTGCTGCCGCCGCATTCAATACCGTGAAGTCCTCACAGGCCTCCCCTTGTGCGCCTCCGCTAATCACCGAAACAAACCGCTGAGCCTCGGCCTCGACACACCCCAGCGATTGGATCGCCGCCACCGGATATTCGCGTAAACCGACATCCGCGGGAGCGAGAATCTGGGATCGGCAATCGGTTTCATCAAAATGCATGATGTACGTCGGGCCGCAAACGGATAGTTCATCCATTCCGCGTCCGCTAACACGATCAGTCCCATGCACAACCATACCGCGTTGATAACCGATCGCCCGCATGATGCGGGATGTCATCGGCACCTGCTCAAGCGCCGCAACCCCTCGCACACCGAAGGACGCACGCACCGGACTGGCGAGAGACGCCGCGATATTCAGAACCGAGCCAAACCGGATCATTCCAAGAATCCGAGCCAGCCCGCCCTTGTGAATCTCCGCGCTCATGCCATTGAACAGGCCGATACCACACGATGCAATGCTGGCAGCAACCCCAACTGCCGTACCGTCCACATCCACACCACACGCCTCAAGCACATCCACCGTCCCGCAGCTCGACGTGATCGCCCTCGCACCATGCCGAGCCACCTTGACGCCGCAGGCCGCCACGACGATACCCGCCGCACTGCTGACATTGAACGTCTTGATGGCATCCATCCCCGTCCCGCAATTTTCCAGTAATGGGCCTTCCATATCGACATGCACGGTGTCGTGTCGATCGATGGCCTCCCATACGCCAACGATTTCCTCCTCTGTCTCGCCCTTCGCTGCCAGCGCTGCCAGAAATGCGCCCTGATGCAGATCGGGTTGCTTCTCGCACAGCACCTCCGACATGCGCAGATAGGCTTCAGCGCGCGACAGCGACTGCCCCTTGATCAGCCGCTGGATGCAGCCCCCGAAATCCCTCATGGCGTCAACATCGATCATGATCGTTCCCTCAACTTTATATTTTATCTAAACGACCGGGCCGGCGATTGGCCTGGATACAACAGCACCTTGAGTCCACGTCGGCAGCGAACCACATCCAGGGCATCGGCAAGCTGATCGAGCCCGTACCGATGGGTCACCAGGTCATCGGTTCGGATCTCTCGCCGTGCCAGCAGCCGGATCGCTTCCTCGCCATGCCGGTAGTGGCATCCATAGGCACCGACCACGGTTTGCTCTTGGTAATGCAATCCATTTAAATCGATGGTTGGCGATGCGCCTGTGGGCAACCCCGAAAAGGCAACCAAGCGGCCGCGCGGGGCGAGACAGCGGAACGCCTCCCGATAGGCATCCGCCGAACCCACGGCGGGAATCGCCACATCATACACGCCTTCGAACGGAACACCGTGTCGATGCCTAGAGGCACGCACAGGATCGGGATCGACGACCGAGACAGCGGCACCCCGCACCGCAGCCAGCCTCGCCAGCAGCGTGCCTGCCGGGCCGGCACCGAAAATACAAAGGCGTTCGCCAGCGGTTACTCGTGCCATTTCAAGGGCATTGATACAGCAGGAAAGCGGTTCAGCAAAGACGGCAACATCATCCTCCAGACCATCCGGCAAGGCAATCACGGTCTGACGAGGTACGCTAACGAACTCGGCGAAGCCCCCATGTCGCGGCACATGTTGAAGGCATCACGCCGACAGCAATCACAGGTGCCGCACCAGGTTCCCGGGTAAACATAGACGCGTTGACCAAGCCATCCCCTGTCTTTCGGATCGCCGCTGCCGACGACCTCACCGACAATTTCCTCACCGGGAATGCGAGGCAACCGTAGATCGCGATGCCCTTGCTCAATGATCTTAAGATCCGTCCGGCATACCCCGGTGACGGTGACGCGAACCAGCAACTCACGGGCGGCAGGCACCGGAACAGCCACCTCGGAATACAGGAATCGACCGACTTCAGGAACACAAATCGCCTTCATAAAGACACTCCGAAAACGTACTCACGTTTTCCGAATCCCTTTACCGTCAGGCTCGGCTACTCCCCAACATGCGTGTGGCGACAGGTCTTCTGGCTCACGGATCACCCCGAACTCCCCAGCCTTCCCCGAAACCAACGGATAACCGTTAGACCGAGTGGCACCGAGAGGGAGTCCAGTCCCCGCTTACAGCGGTGGGTCCGCTACGGAATCAAACCGTATTCCGGGATACCGCCACACATAACGGGGCAGACTTGTACACAAGCCATTGCCGATTGTCGACATTAATCAACTGTTATTCAGCGGAATGGGCGCATCTCACGTCTGCGGAGGTGGCACTATACTGTGCGTGAACCCCGGGCGATAACGGCACTGGCGTAGATCGAGCAGACGTCGAGGGCCACTTCGTCCCAGTCGTAGCGGATGACCTCGTGCGATGCCTGCTGTTTCAGGCGCTCACCCAGCGGGGCATCATCCGCCAGCCGTTCGAGCCGTTCGAGCAGTCCATCCTCGTCGTTTTTCTCGAACAGCAGGATATCCTGCCCGTCGTGAGAGAAGCCCGGAATGCCGCCGACCCGGCTGGCGATGACCGGTACCCCGGCGGCCCAGGCCTCGAGGATGACAATGCCGAAGGGCTCGTGTACCGTGGGCAGCACAAAGACGTCCGCCGCCTTGTAGGCCGATGGCAGCAGGGGATCATCCGGCGCAAAGCCGGGAATCAGAAGCACTCGACCCTCCAGGCCGGCGTGCTTGATATCGGCGAGGATCGCGTCGCGATACGCCTCGACGGTGACGGCACCGATCAGTGCCAGTTTCCATTCCGGGCGGGTGGCGGCAAACCGGGCGAAGGCACTCACGAGCAAGCGCTGGTTTTTCTGGTAGTCGATACGCGACACGCACAGTACCAGTTTCTCGCCGGGTTTGAGCCCCGCATGCTGACGGAAGGCCGACGCATCGGCCTGGCGAAAGCGTTCGGTATGGACGCCGTTGGGGACATAGTGCGCCTTCTCGCCATAGCGTTGCCGCATGCGCTCGTGTTCATCGCGCCCCACGCACAGGATGGCATCGGCATCATCCAGCACACGCCGGGCACCGAGCAGCCATCCAAAGAGTTTACCCCATTCCGGCTTTCCTCGAAACGGATCCTGCATCTGGCTCGCCTGTTCCTCGGGAAGGGTCAGGTAGCCCCCGTGGATACTGACCACATAAGGGATGCCGCGCCAGCGGGCCACGGTGCGGGCAATCCCGCCAAGCCGGTGCTGGGCATGGGCATGGATCACGGTCACTCCCGGTTCCCGCCACAGTGCATGCAAGAGTCCGAACGAGAGCGGACTGCCACCCTTCAATTGCAGTTTGGCGCGGGCCTCATCGCTCAGGAAAAGCCAGGGGAACACATAGCGGAAGCGTTGGATGGGAACCTCGTTGAACCGCTGCGTGCCCGGCGTGGCGAACATGTCGGTGCAGAAGACCGGACTTTCCATGCCCTGCCGGATGTAGGAGCGGGCTAGGTTGAAGACCACGCTTTCGGTGCCGCCCCACTTGTCCGGAACGAATCGGCGCATGACATGGGCGACTTTGCCCTTGAAGGGAGAGGTCGGCTCGGCAGACTGGGGAGATGATAACGTCATGGCGTGGCTCCGATCCCGGGCGCATCGTCCGTAAACAGCGTTTCGAGTCGGGCGATCGCCAGCGTTTGTCGGGCGTTCCCGTGGAATCCAGCACAGCGGAATCCGCCAGGCAGCGGGACGGACATCTTGCGCAGGGCGACTAGGAACCCAACGCCGGCGCTATCGAGAAACGTCACCCCAGAAGCATCGACCGCGATACCGGAAACCTCCGCAGCAGGCGTCCACGCCCCATCCAGAGTGTCCTTGAATCGGGCCACGCTGGCGGCGGTCAGTTCGGCAGGAAGAACGACACGCAGTCGACGGTCCGATTCCATCCGGATACAGCCGTCCTTGTTGGACTGGCTCCAGGCATGCAGCCTGCGCAGGGCGTCCTGCATATCGGTGGCCACTTGGATATAACGATCCAGACGGACAAAGCGCAGCATATTCGCAAGACGCGCGTGTGGGGCCAGAACACAAAGCCAGCGATGCGCCGCCCGGCAGCGCTTGTTCAGAGCCAGCATCTCGCCCAGCTCACGACTGTCGAGCCAGGCCCTCGTCCCCATATCAACCACCAGCGGCCGATCCGGGTTCGTCTCGCAAGCCGTGCGGAAGGCGTCCATGTCGCGAGGCGTAGCGTTAGC
>JFJP01014030.1_pt1 | contig 30924 bp, 30 predicted proteins | sample 431651 | NCBI WGS metagenome assembly JFJP01 (sample SAMN02602958, study PRJNA72255) | Microbial mat metagenome, whole genome shotgun sequencing project. | biome: fresh water; feature: sink hole; material: water; isolation source: purple microbial (photo- and chemosynthetic) mats found in... | reverse complement strand
GATCATAAATGGATTATTCTAGGAGATCCCACGGAAGGAGCGTTATTATCCTTAGCGGGAAAAGTAGGTTTATTTAGAGACATTCAAAATCACAAAAAACCTCGTGTTGCTGAAATTCCTTTCTCCTCAGAACGCAAGCGAATGAGTGTGATTTGTCAACAACTTCCAGACCAGGAAAATCCAGAATGTGTGATGTTCACTAAAGGATCACCGGAGTTAATTTTAGCTCAATGTACTTCTGTTTTGGTGGGAAATCAAAACGTTCTTTTAGCAGAAGCAGACCGTCAACTAATTCTCGAACAAAATAACCAAATGGCGGGGAAAGGTTTACGGGTGAACAGGAATTAGTTTGGTTAGGATTAGTAGGAATGTTAGACGCGCCTCGTCCTGAAGTTCGAGAAGCGGTTAAACTATGTCGAGAAGCCGGAATTCGTCCGGTGATGATTACTGGAGATCATCAATTAACCGCAAAAGTTATTGCTCAAGATTTAGGCATTGCCGAATTAGATTCTGTAAGTTTAACAGGTCAGGAATTACAGAAATTAACTCAAACGGAATTAGAACAAAAAGTTGAAGAGGTGAGTGTCTATGCGCGGGTTTCTCCTGAACATAAACTACGGATTGTTCAAGCCTTACAAAAAAACGGCGAATTTGTAGCAATGACCGGGGATGGTGTTAATGATGCTCCGGCTTTGAAACAAGCAGATATCGGTATTGCCATGGGAATTACGGGAACTGATGTTAGTAAAGAAGCCAGTGATATGATTTTATTGGATGATAACTTTGCTACCATTGTCGCCGCGACAGAAGAAGGGCGAGTTGTTTATAGTAATATTCGCCGTTTTATTAAGTATATTCTCGGTAGTAATATTGGGGAAGTGTTAGTGATTGCGGCTTCTCCCCTTTTAGGCGGGGGTGTGCCGTTAATCCCGTTACAAATTTTATGGATGAACCTTGTTACCGATGGTTTACCCGCTTTAGCATTAGCAATGGAACCCGCCGAACCTGCGGTAATGCAACGTCCTCCCTATAATCCCCGTGAAAGTATTTTTGCGCGAGGATTAGGGTTATATATGGTAAGAATTGGGATTGTTTTTGCTATTTTAACGATTGTTTTGATGGTTTGGGCTTACAACTATACTCAAGGCACTCCTGACCCCGAACGTTGGAAAACCATGGTGTTTACAACCTTATGTTTAGCCCAAATGGGTCATGCTTTAGCGGTGCGTTCCGATACTCAACTGACTATTCAAATGAATCCTAAAACCAACCCCTATTTATGGGCTGCGGTGGGATTAACTACGGTTCTTCAGTTACTCTTAATTTATTTTCCACCATTAAGAAGTTTCTTTGGAACTCACTTTTTAAGCTTCACTGAATTATCAATTTGTCTTGGTTTTAGTGCCTTAATGTTTGTCTGGATTGAAATGGAAAAAGTGGTTTATAAGTGGTTTATCAATCGTCGCTAATTGATATTGAAAATGAAACCTGTATTTACTCAGATTGACGTTTGACAGGGTTAATGGTAGGTTTGCACAAGAACAAAGGCCGAACGAAATCAGAATACAATCAATAAATCCTTCAAAAACCACTTATGACGTACTTGAATCTCATTTCATTTTTAGGAATTTTCGGCATCTGCTTTATTGCTTGGTTATTTTCAGAAAATAAACGAGTCATCCCTTGGCGAACAATGGGTTTAGGAATTGGCTTACAGTTAGTTTTAGCCTTTCTTGTATTTCTATTTCCTCCTACTAGAACCGCTTTAGAATGGTTTAGTAGTCTTCTCGATAGTTTATTTTATGCTGCTGATACCGGGGCTAGATTTGTCTTTGGAAAAAATATTGTTCCGATTCCAGGACAAACCCCCGATGTCAATTTAGGTTATATTTTTGCCTTTCGCGCCTTACCAACGGTGATATTTTTCTCCGGTTTAATGGCACTATTATATAACTTAGGGGTGATTCAAGTCGTCACCAATGTTTTTGCCAAGTTATTCTATAAAACCATGCGCTTAAGTGGGGCAGAAGCCTTAAGCGGGGCGGCGAATATTTTTGTCGGAATTGAAGCCGCTATTGTGGTCAAGCCCTATTTGGAAAAAATGACCCGTTCAGAACTTTGTGCCATTTTAACCTGTTGTTTTGGAACTGCTGCTTCATCAACTCTAGCGATTTATGTAAGTTTTCTAAAACCAGTTTTTCCTAATATTTTAGGACACTTAGTTTCCGCTTCAATTATGGCAATTCCCGCCTGTTTTGTCATTTCTAAAATCTTAGTTCCCGAAACCGAAAGACCCCTAACTTTAGGGATGCTCCCCGAAGAAAAAACCGAAGACAACTTAATCACTCATGAAGATGAAAACCATGAATTACAAACCGTTGGCGGTGAACTTATAGAACGAGTTAGTCCCTTAGATTCAGCAATTATTGGCGCATTGGATGGTGTAAAAATGTCCGTTGCCATTGCTGCAATTTTGATATTAATTTTGGGATTACTTTCTTTAGTTAATCAATTTTCAGCTTGGTTAGGTTTATTACCAAGTCCAGTGGGAGACTTTTTTCAAGTTGTCACTTTAGCGAATATTTTGGGATTTATTTTCTATCCCTTAACGATTTTAACTGGAATTTCCTTTGAGGACTCTTGGACAGCTTCCGTCATTATTGGTCGTCGTTTATTGGAAACAGCAATTCCCCCCTATCAAACCTTAGCAGATGCCGCCAAAGCAGGATTAATTACTCCTAGAACCGTGTTAATAGTTAGTTATGCCCTATCGGGTTTTGCCCATGTTGCTTCCGTGGGAATTTTTGTCGGCGGAATGGTAGGTTTAGTTCCTTCTCGGCGGAAAGATATTTCCGAATTGGGTTGGAAAGCCCTATTCGGGGGAACTTTGGCCACACTGATGATTGCCTGTTTAGCCGGATTTTACGATAATGGCAATCCCAGTATTATGGGAGACCCGGCCGCCAATCCTCCGGCTATCAGCACCCCAGCCGCCCCAAATACAACGGTTTCTCCCGCCTCAACTCCCGCGCCTAAAGTCAGTCCTTCCCCTAGACCGACTCCTTCTCCTAAGTCTTAATGGAGCAGGGGGAGCAGGGGGAGCAGGGGGAGGCAGGGGGAGCAGGGGGAGCAGGGAGAGCAGGGAGAGCAGGGGGAGCAGGGGGAGCAGGGGGAGCAGGGGGAGCAGGGGGAGCAGAAGCAGTGCGAGCGTCCTCGCTCGCTGAATATCACCCAAAACCCAAAACCCATTACCCAAAACCCAAAACCCATAACCCAAAACCCATTCGTAATTCGTAATTCGTAATTCGTAATTCGTAATTCGTAACCAAAACTTAACAATTTATTTCACTTAGCATGACGAACATTGTTCTTACCCTTAGTATTGTTATTTTGGCTTTAATTGCCTTTATTTTTGAGTGGCTTCCTGTTGATTTAACTGCCCTTACTGTTACCGTTGTTTTAATGCTTTTGAAGTTAGTTACACCCGATGAAGGTATATCAGGGTTTGGCAACTCAGCCACAATTACAGTCATGGCAATGTTTATTTTAAGTGCTGGAATTACAAAAACAGGAGTTGTACAAACTGTTCGAGATTGGTTACTGAAATGGGGCGGAACAACGGCCAGCCAACAAATTTTAGTTATGGGATTAATTGTTGGGCCGATTACTGCTTTTATTAATAATACGGCCGTTGTCGCAATTTTCTTACCCATTATTGAAGATTGGTGTCGCAAACAAAAAATTTCCCCCTCCAAATTATTAATTCCCCTATCTTATGCGACGGTTTTGGGAGGGATGATTACCGTTATTGGCACTTCAACTAATGTTTTAGCCAGTGGCATTTCTAAACAACTAGGTTATGGAGAATTTCAGTTATTTCAGTTTACTGTATTAGGAATTATTACCTTTACTATCGGGATCATTTATTTAGCCCTGATTGCTCCTCGACTGTTACCCGACCGCAAACCAGCAAATTATGATATTCTGCAAACAGAATATGGGTTAAAAGATTATGTCAGCGAACTGGTAATTACTCCCCGTTCTAGCTTAGTTGGACAAACCCTTAAAGAAAGTGAAATTCAACGCAAATTTGACTTAGATGTGTTAGAATTAATTCAAAATAATATGCGGTTTGCTCAACCTTTAGCCGATAAAATATTAAGTGTCGGAGATATTTTAATTGTTAGAAGTAGTCGAGAGGATTTACTAAAAATTAGAGATGAAAAAGGGTTAGATATTCTTCCCGATATTAAGTTTAAACAAGAATCTTTAGAAACTATTTTGAGTTCTGGACAGGAAAAAATAGCCGAAGTCTTGATTTTATCTAATTCTCGGTTAATCGGCACAACCTTAAAAGATTTAAGATTCCGTCAACGCTACAACGCCACGGTTTTAGCCATTCGTCGCGGTTCAGAATTAGTTCAAGGGCGATTAGGGAAAGTTCCCTTACGATTTGGGGATTTATTATTACTTCAAGGCCCAAAACAAAGTTTTGTTGGTTTACAAACAACCAGAGAACTTCTGGTTTTAGAAGAACGAGATGTAGAAACTTTAAGACAAGATAAAGCTGGGATTGCCCTGGCGATTATTTTGGGTGTTATTGTTCTTGCAGCATTGGAAATTATGCCCATTTTAGTCAGCGCTTTAGCGGGTGTAATTTTAATGGTAATTACCGGATGTCTCAAACCCGGAGAAATTTATGGCTCTGTGCGTTGGGATGTGATATTTCTATTAGCAGGATTAATTCCATTAGGAATAGCCATGAATAAGTCCGGTGCGACCCAATGGTTAGCCGATACTTTAGTCGGTTTGGGCGGTAATTTATCCGGTTATTGGATTTTATTATTATTCTATATTGCCACCTCGATTCTGACAGAAGTTCTTTCTAATAATGCCACGGTTGTATTGATGCTCCCCGTTGCGGTAAAAGTTGCAGTTGCATTAAGTTTAAATCCCTTTGCATTTATGTATGCGGTGACTTTTGCTGCTTCTAATAGTTATATGACACCCATTGGTTATCAAACGAATACAATGGTTTATAGTCCCGGTGGATATAAATTTTTCGACTTTACCCGGGTAGGTGCTCCCCTGAGTATAATCCTAGCAATTGTTACCCCATTATTAATTATTTGGCTATATGGATTATAGTAGTAAGCCCTTCAGGGCTATCGGGTCGGATGGAGAAAAAACGTCAGTTGCATACACTATGAAAACATCAGCAATTTTATCAGGTTTAATCGGGGTTTGTGTCGGGGATGCTTTAGGGGTTCCCGTGGAATTTACCAGCCGCCAAGAACGTCTAAAAAACCCGATCACAACGATGACGGGCTATGGAACTCATCGACAACCTCCGGGTACTTGGTCAGATGATAGTTCCTTGATGTTATGTTTAGCTAATAGTCTCTGTCAGGGCTATAATTTACAAGCGATCGCCGCATCTTTTTGTCGTTGGCGCTATCATCAAGAATGGACGGCTCATGGAGTTGTATTTGATATTGGAGGAACCACCCATAACGCCATTCAAAACCTACAAAATGGGGTTAATCCTGTGGAAGCTGGAGAAACCAATGAACGCAGCAATGGCAATGGTTCTTTGATGCGAATTTTGCCTATGGCTTATTTATATTCTTCCGTGTCATTCTATCAATTAATCCAGTGGGTGCATGAATGTTCCTGTTTAACACACGCTCATCTTCGTTCACAAATTGCCTGCGGAATTTATATTAGTATTGCGGTTAAATTACTCCAAGGATTAGACCTAAAATCCGCCTACCTTCAAGGGATAGAAGCCGTAAAACCGATTTATTATCATCCTAGTTTAACCGTAGAATCTTCTCGGTTTGATCGCATTTTAACGGGTAATATTGATCAATTATCCCTGGAACAAATTCAATCGGGAGGTTATGTAATTCATACTTTAGAAGCCTCCTTATGGTGTTTATTAACAACATCTTCCTACTCAGAAGCGGTTCTCAAAGCCGTTAATTTAGGAGAAGATACCGACACCACTGCTGCGGTCACAGGAGGTTTAGCCGGAATTTATTATGGGTTTAACAATATTCCCTCAGAATGGGTTGAACAAATAGCCCGAAAAGATGATATTATTGCCTTAGCTGATCGATTAGAACAAACAATTGAGTGATTATCTAAAATAATATTAACTCCGATTAAAAATGACTAAAATTGCCCTCTTTGGAACCAGTGCAGATCCTCCCACTTCAGGACATCAAGCGATTCTGTTTTGGTTGTCTCAACGGTTTGATAAAGTCGTGGTTTGGGCATCGGATAATCCCTTTAAAAACCACCAAACTTTATTAGAACATCGGATGGCGATGCTATCATTATTAATCGAAGAAATTAACGCCCCAAAAAAAAATATTGCTTTGCATCCCGAACTCAGTAGTCGCCGAACCTTGGAAACTTTAAAAGGGGCTAAAAACTATTGGTCTGATGCCGAATATACTTTAGTGGTGGGTGCGGATTTAATCCCACAAATTCCCCATTGGTATCAGATAGAAACCCTGTTAAAACAGGTGGAATTATTAATTATTCCGCGACCAGGTTATCAGGTAGCTGAAACCGACTTAGATCACCTTAAAAAATTAGGAGCAAAGCTGACAATTGCCACTGTAATAGGTTTACCTGTGTCCTCAAGCCACTATCGTCAAACAGGTAATAGAGAAGTTTTAACACCTCCAGTACAAGCCTATATTAACCGAGAACAATTATATGAATAAAACTTTGCTATTAGAAGATTTTAAAGTGGGTGTTGATAATGTGATCTTTTCAGTTGATACCGGGCAAAATCGTCTATTAGTTTTATTAGTAATACGAAAAGAAGAACCCTTTATCAATACTTGGAGTTTACCAGGAACTTTAGTTCAAAAAGGGGAATCTTTAGAAGATGCCGCCTATCGAATTTTAGCAGAAAAAATTCGGGTTAAAAATTTATATTTAGAACAATTATATAGCTTTGGAGGGCCAGAACGTGATCCTAGAGAAGCCCCAGATAGTTATAATGTTCGCTATTTATCCGTAAGTTATTTTGCTATAGTTCGATTTGAAGAAGCTGAATTAATTACAGATAGAATTACAGGAATTGCTTGGTATCCTATTGACAAAATTCCTAATTTAGCCTTTGATCATAATCAAATTTTAGAATATGGTTATTGTCGATTAAAAAATAAATTAGAATATAGTCCCGTCGCCTTTGATGTCTTACCAGAATTATTTACATTAGGGGATTTATACCAATTTTATACAACTATTTTAGGAGAAGGATTTTCCGATTATTCTAATTTTAGAACCCGTTTACTTAAGTTAGGATTTCTCTATGATACCGGGGTAAAAACATCAAGAGGAGCGGGTAGACCAGCGAGTTTATATCGCTTTGATGCAGAAGCTTTTGCCCCCTTAAAAGATAAACCTTTAGTGTTTGTTTGATCTTTGCCTCTAACTCCCTATTCGTTAAAATCATACCTTATTAAGCCCAATTTTCTAATAATAAGTTAGGAATTCGAGAGAATTCTTTTAAATTATTGGTTACTAAAGTGACTTGTAAGCTAATCGCTTGAGATGCAATCAGCATATCCATTGCGCCGATAACTGTTCCTTTTTTTTCTAATTCTCCTCGCAGTTGTGCATAGACTTGAGTTGCTTGGATATCATAAGAAATAATCTGTAAAGGAATTAGAAAGGTTGCTAAAGCTTTTCGATTTTGTTGTTGTTTCTGGCTTTTGTAAACTCCGTATTCTAATTCAGCTACAGTAATTGCTGAAATACCGATTTCACCCAAAGTTAGACTCTGAAATTTATCCAAAACTGATTGATGGTTTTTCTTGATGATGTAGATACAAATATTGGTGTCCAATAAATATTTCATTCCTAGAATTCCTCTCTGATTTCAAGAGCAGGCTGTTCTCTGGATTCCATAAAATCTTCAGAAAATAGATTTGAACTTTCAAATAAAGATTGCCAAGGATTATCTTTAGGAATTAAAATTAAAACATTCCCAATTTTCTTTAGATAAACTTCATCTCCAGAAAATTGATATTCTTCGGGTAAGACTAGAGTTTGTTCATTGCTATTTTTTAAAAGTTTAGCAGTATCCATGGCTTTAATGTTGTCGAAGGTGGGTTAATGTTATTATATCAAATATAAGGGTTTAATTTACCTAGCATCAAACAGTTGTGGAGTCAGAGTTAGGACAAGGAATAGGGAATTTAGTTCACAACTGGTAAATTAAGGTATACTCATACTCATGTCTGGATTTCATTCCATGATCGCAAAATCCCTTAAAGCCCATGACCACTCTTAACACCGTTTGGCAACAATTTACCCTACAAAACCTATTACTCTACCAATGGCGTAATACCAGTTTTCTCTATCGTTTCACCGGATGTTTACACCAATGGCGACAGGGGAGTTGGTTATTGCAGTGGGGGGAACCCCTGGGGGCATTATTAATTAGTATTGTATTTTGTTTAGCGCCCTTTGTCGGAACGGCATTAATCGGGGTTTTGTTAATTGCTTGTGCCGGATGGTGGCTATTATTAACCCTAACGGATGAACCCTCAAAAACTGCCTTTACTCCGATTCATTTAATAGTTTTATTATACTGGGGAATTGCCACCATTGCCACGGCTTTATCGCCAGTTAAAATAGCAGCATTTAGTGGCTGGACAAAATTAACACTTTATTTAATTTTATTCGCTTTAATGTCAAGAATATTGCGATCGCCCAAAATTCGCTCTATTTTTATTACCCTATTTTTACTAACTGCTTTAATCGTTAGTGTTTATGGTCTAAGACAGTGGTTTTCTGGAGTAGAAGCCTTAGCAACTTGGGTTGATCCTACCTCTCCTCAATCTAACTTAACACGGGTTTTTAGCTATTTAGATAACCCGAATTTATTAGCTGCCTATTTATTACCCGCAGTCGGTTTAAGTTTAGCCTCATTCTTTGTTTGGAAAGGAATTTTACCCAAAGCCTTAGCATTAACAATGATCGTTGTCAATTCATCTTGTTTAGTCTTAACATTTAGTCGAGGAGGATGGATTGGATTAGTGCTATTAATGTTTACATTTGCCGTATTATTATTATATTGGTTGAGTATCAGTTTTCCCCCCTTTTGGCAACAGTGGGCCTTACCAATTGGTTTAACAGGATTAACCATTTTTCTATTATTAGCAGTGCTATTTATTCCCCCGGTGCGAGAGCGAGTTGCGAGTATGTTTGTCGGACGGGGAGATAGTAGTAATAATTTTAGAATTAATGTCTGGATGTCGGTAATTGAAATGATTAAAGATCGTCCGATCTTAGGAATTGGCCCTGGAAACGTGGCTTTTAATAAGATTTATCCCCTTTATATGCAGCCTCGTTATACCGCTTTAAGTGCCTATTCAGTGATTTTAGAAATTGCTGTTGAAACCGGAATTATTGGTTTAAGTTGTTTTCTCTGGTTATTAACCGTCACCTTTAATCAAGGATGGGTGCAATTAAAACAACTCAGAAAGTTAGGAAATAATCAAGGATTTTGGTTAATAGCAGCTATTTCTACCTTAGTAGGACTGATGGGTCATGGTTTATTTGATACGGTTTTATATCGTCCCCAAGTCAATACCCTATGGTGGTTAATGATTGCTTTAATTGCCAGTTATTATCAACCAAAACCTCGGATTTTAGCTGATGAAGTTTAGACGAATCAATGAATTTTTAAGTCCGGTTTCCCATTTTTAAGCTAGGGGGGATCTGGACACTTAGAGAAAGTCAATGAATTTTCAGTTTTCCAGCCTACTTTAATCACGGGTCTAAGTAATTTCCCTTAGAGGGTCTTCCATTTTTTTAAAAAACCTGTATTATATGTAGGATGAACAACGAGAATTCTATACCTGCCTTAATTAAAAGGGAAAGGTTGTGTTTTCTCAATTTTGTCACTCAACTACTTTCAATTTTTTTGAGATATCCTATGAAAAAGTTAGCCCTAGTGTTTACAGGTTTAGCCATAGCTTCTTCCTGCTTATTAACTGCTTGCGGTGGCGCTCCCAAAGAAACTACTCCTCCTCCCGCAGCCACAACTCCTCCTCCGGCGGCTCCCGCCCCCGCTACCCCCGCTCCTGCTCCCAAAAAATAGGGGAAATGATTTTAAGGGGTTAAAATTGATTTCCTCTCCTTTGACTCAGAGGAGGAAATTTTTTACTTATAGGGAATGGGGATCACGGATTTAAGAGGATTTCACGGATTTCACGGATTTTAATCTGTGTTAATCTGCGTAATCTGCTTAAATCCGTGATCGGTAATTGGTAATTGGTACATTCCCTATTGCTTTAAGATTCATAGGTAATTTGCTCCGATTTATATTCAGGGGGTTCAACGTGAATTAAAATTCTGACGGGGCTAAATTCTTGTTCTAATGCAGCTTCTACTGCTTCTGTAATAATGTGAGCCGTTTCTACATCCGCTGCTTCAACAATCAAGTGCATCTCAATAAAAACCTGTCGTCCAATCATCCCACGAGAGGCAATATAATGACAGTTTACCACACCAGGAACAGACATAACAATCTCTTTGATTGTCTCCGGTGCAATCACCATTTGATCTACTAACCAAGGAAGATTTTCTTTTAATACACTCCAGCCACTTTTAAATACTAATAATGCCACAGGAAAGGCTAAAATCACATCTAAATATTGCAATTTAGGTAAATTCCAGACTGTTCCTTGCCAAATCCCAATTAATCCAGCAATTACCATAATTGTCACCCAAACATCACTCATCGTATGTTTAGCATCTGCGATTAAAATAGCACTACCTAAACGCTTTCCGGCCGCCCGTTCATAATAAGCCACAAAAATATTAATCCCTAAAACTATTAATAAAATCCATAATTCATTAGGAGAAATTGTTACAGGTTCACCGCCTTTAAACACCCGTTTTATGGCTCCACTCAAAATTTCAAAACAGGCAATTCCTAAAAAAACACCAATACCCAATGCCCCTAAAGCATCGAATTTTTGATGTCCATAAGGGTGTTCCCGATCGGGTTGAGGAGAGGCAAAATGATTCGTAACTAACCCTAAAACATTATTAGCACTATCGGTGACACTATGGAGAGCGTCGGCTAGTAAGCTCAAAGAACCTGTCATGTTGCCTACAATCACTTTAATCGTCATTACTAACAGGTTTAAACCCAGTGTTAGTAATAAAACAAATTGAATTTTTGAACGATTATCCTGAACCATAAAATTTTTACTTTTAAGTTTCGACGATGATTAAAAACTTTTTTTAATATATCACTCTATTTAGTTAATTTAACTATTGAGATTTATTTTCACTAAAAATATAAAAGTTGATTTAGGTTAATTTAACGGTAAAATTAGGTTGAAGGATTTCAATTATTGTTTTAAATCAGTCTTTTATGTCTATTCCTGCACTCACGATTAATTTAACTCAGGGTTCTGTTTCCCTGCGTTTTACCCCAGAAGCGGCTCAGAATTTAAAAGGGATACTTAATGAATTAATGCAAAAACTAAAAACGGTGGCGGCAAAAACCACCCCAGGTGGCGGTAAACCTACACCTCAAAAGTCAATGGAATATCAATATACCGGGGATGTTTTTTTAGAAGTTTTTTGCAATCCTAATATTTGGCCTAGTCCCTTTGCGGCTAAAGTCTTGATTACAGTCCGGGATGAACGAATTAAACTGACCACGGAAGCCGAACTTACCCGGATTATTGATGACGTGAATCAATACCTAGACCAAGTTAGGGATTGATTCACATATAGCAAGAGGCAATAGGGAATAGGGAATGGGCAATAAGGTAAATACTTACTGTGAGCAGCTTTTAGCTTTCAAGAATGTCCTAACAGATGCGACAACTGCTATACTTTGGTTTTTTCCCGCCCGGCTTGAATCTGTATATTTTTGAAAAAAAAAGTAGCGGTATGATGAGTACCGCTACTTTTAAAATCAGATAAAGGCTGAGGGTCTTATTAATGCAATTCTTGAGTTGTTTGGAATGACTAATTTAATCATCGTTTTAGTTAGATTGACGACGACGGGAAGCCAGCATTCCACCGAAAGCTAAACCTAAACCAACTAATGTTGCGGGTTCGGGAACTTCAACAGGTGCGGGGGGTTTGATAATTTCTACAGAGCTAACAAAAACATCACTTTTTCCGTCTGCTGTTGCAATTCCTTGAACGTGCATTCCGACTTGTAACTGATTAGATCTCAAATTACTGAGTACGCTGTCAAAGTTACCATCAAACAGTAAACCTAACTTTTCTCCTTCATCAATTCCTTTCTTACCGGTACCTGAATCGGTTGTTGCAAAACCAAAGCTGTCCACCCAATTTGTAATGTTATTAGATTGAGCTAAATTTTTATTTCCTTGTGCAAAATCAACGTCTCCTACATTAAAATTCGGTGCAAAAGCATTGAATTTTAGTAAGCTAGTAGGATCAGAGAATTTAATCTGGCTAATAAACGCATCTGATTTTTCACCTGTATTTTCAAACTGGAACAGAACTTGATTAGTGCTGATTTTTCTGACATTAAAATTGAATTGGCCGAAAATTGTATCTCCAGCAGTGTCGCCACCTAAGACATTGCCAAATCCAAACGTGAAAATGTTGGAACCTGCACTAGAAGTTGTGGAACCTGTACTTAAAGTTGTGGAACCTGTACTGGAAGTTGTGGAAGTTGTTGTCGGAGTTGTTGTTGTTGTTGGAGTTGTTGTTGTCTGTGGCCGATTTGCATTTGCATTTGCATTTGGATTTGCATTTGGATTGCTTGTGCAGGTGCTGCAACCAAGGAAACTGCAACTCCAGTAGCTAATATAGTAGAACCAATAATTTTAAATAGTGTATTTTTCATCTCAGCCTCATCCTTTATATTTTTTAGCCTGGGGTAGAAACAAGGTGTTAAAACTTGGGAGTTTTTGATTTCCTTGTTCTACCCTGTTACCAATATTACGCAATTGGTTGAGGGTTTGTCTATAGCTTTTTGCAAATATCGGTTATTTTTACAGAAAGTTTACAGTAGGTCGGTACAAATATAAAGATCCGATGAAATTATCCACAAAATCCTTTCTATAGGATGTGTGGACTTTATATCTACCTAAAATAAAAATGAATGTTTGAGGATAAAAGCTGTGAGTTTGATCACAATATTCCGTATAAATATCTCAGTATATAGGTAATAAATCATACTTAATCTTCCGCAATATCCGCAAAAAAATGAAGATCAGCATTAAGTTTTTGACTATCGGGACTTTTTTGGGCCTTAAATTGGGAAACTGAAACCTTTTAGGGGGATTTGTTGTTGAGATGGACTTAAACCTTTAGATTGTAGAAGGACGCCAAAATTGCCTAAACCCATCGGATCAATTAGAGAGTGTAAGCATTCTCGTCGTTTTAATACTTCTGAAATAGAATATTCTGAAGGTTGAGATAGGGCGGCGATGCGATCGCCTAACCCTAACGCCATCAAAAATAAAGCCTGTTGTGTCAAATTAAGGGGATCAACTCCCCAGTATTGCCCATAAATTTGTAAGGCGGTAAAGTTAATATGGGCGGTGATATCCTGGCGACCAATATTTAGATAAGGATCGCTATGATATTGATGTTGATAATAACATTGTAAGGTTCCTTCCCGACGACTAGGAAGGTAATATCGTTGGCTGGTGTAACCATAATCAAGGGTAAGAATAAAGCCTTGATTTAGTTTAGATGCTAGGGTTTTAATCCATTCTAGGGCGACTAAATTAACTTCTGTTCGATATCCTTCTGGGTAAATATTAGAACATAAATCAATATTAATTAATTTAAAATATTCTGTGATTTTTAGGGTAGAAAGTTGACCAATGATTTCTTTAAATTTAATTTCTGAGTCTAAGGTAATATAAATTTCCTGGAGTTGTTGATTCTGAACAATAACTTGATGGACGGGAAAAGCATCTACTAATTCATTAGAGAAAAAACAACCGCTAATCTTGTTATTAGGAATATCCTCAAGGTCACACCATTGAATTGATATTGAAGCAGCGAGGGTTTTTTGGAGTTGGTGTTGTTGTTGAGCTTTGAGAAAGTTAGATTTTTCGATAATAATATAATTTAAACTGTTAAAAAAGTCAGGATATTTTTTTTGTATATATAACAGAATATCGCTGGCTAATATTCCCTGTCCCGCACCCATTTCTACTAAAGTAAAAGAGTTAGGACAATCTAGTATTTCCCACATTTGAAAAAACTGTTCTGCTAACATTTCCCCAAAGTCTGATCCTAAATAGGGAGAGGTAACGAAATCTCCTTCTGCACCTAATTTGGGTTTGTTTATGCTATAATATCCATGTTCTGGGTGATATAAAACCCAGTTCATATAATCAGCAAAGGTAATTCTATTTTGAGGATTTTCTATAATTTTTTGAGCGATAAAATCGCATAAATTTAGATTATTTTTATATTCCATAATCAAATTATTCATAATACTAATAACTTCCTTGTTGTTATGCGATCGCAATCATTGGGTTAGTGAGACTTAAACAAATTTAACCCCAAACAAAACCCAAACTAGCTTTATAGAAAGTAGCAGCATCTTGCCATACAATTATTATACTCTATTTATAGCAAATCTAAATATGACTACATTTCAATTAATTATTTTAGCCTTTGCGGGACTGGTTGCTGGAATTTTAGCCGGGTTTTTAGGAATTGGGGGCGGGACGGTTTTAGTTCCGTTATTAGTAGCATTAGGATATACACCTGTTCAAGCGGTGGCGACCAGTAGTTTATCTATTGTAATTACGGCAATTTCTGGAAGTTTTCAAAATTGGCGGATGGGATATTTGAGTTTAAATAAAGTGATTGGAATTGGATTTCCTTCGGTATTAACGGCACAAATAGGGGTATTTTTTGCAGGAATATTTCCCCCTCGATTATTATTATTTTTATTTGGATGTTTGCTGTTATTAAATTTATATTTAGTAGAACTTCGTAAACAAATAACAACGAAGAAAAAACAACTGGAAGAACAACAAACCTCTGAATCTACTATTAATTCTGAGGATAATATTCCATTTAATCCAGTTTTTGCTCAGATTTTAACCGGAAGTTCCGCCGGAATTTTAGCCGGATTATTTGGCGTAGGTGGAGGAATTATTATGGTTCCTTTGCAAATATTATTATTAGGAGAAACCATTAAAGTCGCCATTCAAACCAGTTTAGGAGTGATTATGATCACGGCTATTTCTGCTTGTATTGGACACGCAATTCAAGGGAATGTATTATGGATGCCAGGAATTATTTTAGGATTAGGAGGATTATTAGGTGTGCAGATTAGCACTAGATTTTTACCAAAATTATCTGATCAAACCGTGACTATGATGTTTAAAATATTCTTAATTATTATCTCAATTTATATCTTTAAACAAGCCTGGTTATCTTCGTAGTCACCCCTTCAGGGGTGTTTCAGAACTATGGAAAAATACCACAAAAACCAATATAAAATCTAATTATTAACCCTACAGATGATCCCCCCTAACCCCCCTTAAAAAGGGGGGAATAAGTTGCACTGTTAAAGAGAATCCTTTGCTCCCCCTAACCCATTAAAAGGGGGGAATAAGTTGCACTGTTAAAGAGAATTCATTTTTTTTCTAACTGTGTGATTTGATCCGAATAGCTAAAGCATTGCGAGCTTGTTCTCGATCATCAAAATGGATTTTTTCAGTTCCCAAAATTTGATAATCTTCGTGACCTTTTCCCGCAATTAATACCCCATCTCCGGGCTGCGCCTCCAGAATAGCAGTATGAATTGCTTGGGCCCGATCTGCAATTACAATCGGTTTGATACTGTCAGGAATTCCGGCTAAAACATCTTGTAAAATCTGTTCCGGGTCTTCCGTGCGGGGATTATCCGAAGTTACAACCGCAATATCGGCTAATTCTGCCCCAATTTTCCCCATTTTTGGGCGTTTAGTCCGATCGCGATCGCCCCCACAACCAAACACACAAATCATCCGACCCGGAATAAACGGACGGGACGCCTTGAGCAAATTCTCCAAACTATCGGGGGTATGAGCATAATCCACAATCACGCTAATATCCTGATCAGCGCTAATTTGTACCCTTTCCATCCGTCCGGGAACTCCCTCAAACTGAGCAGTTTTTTCGACAATGGTAGTTAAATCTAATCCTAAACTTAACCCCGCCCCGACAGCAGCTAACAGGTTAGATAAATTATATTGACCGACCAAAGGTAAATAAAATTCCGCCTCTGTTTGGGGAGTATGGAGAACACCCTTAACCCCCGTGAGTTGATAGGACAGTTGATCAGCCCACAGGTCAGCCGTCGAGTCGCTGGTGCTATAACTCCAAGCCCTATCCCCCAATTGGGCTATTAACCGTTGGCCGAATGGGTCATCCGCGTTAATAATAGCTCGACCCTTGAGATATTCGGGACTAAATAATCGGGATTTCGCGGCAAAATAATCCTCCATCGTCGGGTGATAGTCCAAATGATCTTGGGTTAAATTGGTGAACACGGCCACTTGAAACGGACAACCGAGAACCCGTCCCTGGTCTAACGCATGAGAGCTCACCTCCATCGCCCCAAACTCACATCCGGCGGCGACCGCCTGGGCCAGTTGTCCCTGTAATTCAACGGAGAAGGGGGTGGTATGGGTGGCCGTTTCTTGGAATCCTGGCCAACGGGCGTACAGAGTGCCCAGTAAGGCTGTGGGATGGTTACTATTGCTGAGGATAAATTCAATCAAATGGGTGGTTGTGGTCTTCCCATTGGTTCCTGTCACCCCTACCAGGCGCAATTTTTCCGCCGGATAGTCATAAAAAGCCGTCGCAATTTGGGCGCAGACTTGGGTTAGATTATCGCTGGGAATAATACAGGGATGTTCGGCGGTAATGCGGTCTTGGGTTTTTTCGACGGCGCTTTGGGAAATAATCGCGGCTACCGCACCGGAGGCGATCGCACTGGGCCAAAATTCCCCGCCATCGACCCGGGTTCCCGGCATTCCTAAGAATAAATCCCCCGGTTGACAAGCAATAGAGTTCGTTTTTAACCCCTTAACTTCTTGTTCTAAAGCCGGGTGAGACTCGGAAGATATTGATATTCCAACTTTTGCTAATAATTCTTTAAGCTTCATACTGGATCATAGGTTATTCAGTAGATAGTATGATAGATCAATGCAGATTAACACAGATTAAAATCCGTGAAATCCGCATCACAGATTAAACGGATTACGCAGATTAACGCAGATTAAAATCCGTGAAATCCGTGAAATCCTCTTAAATCCGCGATCCTCATTTCCTTTATTTTAATTAAAGTTATGGTTTCTCAACCTACAACTCTCAACCCAACGGAAATTATCTATCCCGAAACTGATGGAAAACCCATGGCAAATAATACCGAACAATTTAATTGGATTGTGGCAATTGAACAAAATTTAGAATGGTTATTTGCTAATGATCCTAATGTATTTGTAGCCGGGGATTTATTCTGGTATCCGGTGGAGGGAAAACCTCATATTGTGAATGCACCGGATGTTTTAGTTGCATTAGGAAGACCGAAAGGAAAACGGGGTTCCTATATGCAATGGAAGGAAGAAGGAATTCCCCCGCAAGTGGTTTTTGAAATTCTTTCTCCGGGTAATACAAAGTCGGAAATGGAACGGAAATTAGTGTTTTATGAACGCTACGGAGTGGAGGAATATTATATTTATAATCCTGACAATTATCAATTCCAAGGTTGGCAGCGTGGGGATGGAGGGTTAGATGTAATTGAAATCTCTGAAAATTATGTTAGTCCTCGCCTGGGGATTCGTTTTGAAGTTTCAGAAGCAGAACTACAAATCTATCGCCCTGATGGGGCAAAATTCTTGTCTTATGTGGAAATTAATCAACAGTTAGAACAGGAAATTCAACGGGCTGAAACTGAACGTCAACGGGCTGAAACTGAACGTCAACGGGCTGAAACTGAAAGTCAACGGGCTGAAACTGAACGCCAACGAGCAGAAGAAACGGAAGTATTATTAAGGCAAGAAACCGAACGTAGTCAACGGTTAGCAGAACGTTTGCGACAAATGGGAATTAACCCAGATGAATTAGATTAAGGGTTAAAACTTGCTAAGATTAATGTTAGATCATCATCGGTTCTTTGTGTTAACCGAGGAGAACGCAAAAACCCCATTAACTGTTCTTGAGCATCGGTTTCATCGGTGATGGTTTCTACAAATTTAAACAAAGGAGAAAAGAAGGGATGATGGGGTTTTCCTTCTGGCATTTTTAACGCTAACATTTGTAAACCATCGGAAAAAGCTGCTAAATATTTTGGTTGTCCTAACCAGAGGTTAATTTGTGCATTTTCAACCGCATTAGGAGCAATTAAAAATACTGTTTCGTTTAGATATTCTCCCCTGGTTGGTATGGTTAATTCCAGAATATTTCCGGTTTTATCTTCCACAACCATCGCCCCATCTCCCACTTGAGCAACGGCGACTAATTCCGGTGTGGCTATACCGATAATTAAAGTAGTTGCTAACTCTCTAACTTCCGTTTCTTGGATAATAGATTCGGCTTCAATTGCAATTTTAGCAGCATTTAAAGCATCTTTTAGATAATCTTCCCAAGCAATATTTTTAATATCAATATCAACAGAATTAATCTGTTTCTCCAGAGTAAATAAGGCTATTTTAACCGCAATATTCGCTCCTAAATCCGCTAATTTTGCCGAACCTGCTCCATCAGCTACAGCAAAAATTAATTGATTATTAGATAACCGTTTATAACCCTGAGCATCCTGACAGGGAATATTTTGTTTTTCATGACTTTTTCCGGTAACAGATGCTGAAACAACTTGCCAATGAGCGATTAAATTCATTGTGATTTTATATAATTTAACGATGGACAGAAAACTCCTATTTTTTATGAATAATTGCTTAAACACTTCCCCATCCTGGAGGTGGTAAAGCCACTTGTTCATCAACTTTAGAATGGGAAACGGTTTGCATACTTGTAGATAACCAAATAAACATTTCTCTAAAGTCTAAACCCCGCAATTTTAACGGAGTTCTCTGGACAATTTGAGCTAATTTATCCAAATTTGCTCCTTCAACTCCAACGGCAAAAAAAGCCACCTGTTTTTTAAATTCTTCCTCTTGAATTCGTCTAGTTGCTTCTTCTGTCACCCGGTCATTTTCTCCTTGGGGTTCACCATCGGTAATCATAAATACCCAAGGACGATAATAGGTAATACCATTATTACGATATTCTAACTTTCTCGCTGCCACTAAATCTAAAGATTGGTTAATAGCAGTTCCCATAAAAGTTTGACCTTGGGCGGTTAATAAAGGCGGTTCAAACTGATCAGCAGTAACGAAATCCTGTAAAATTTTAACTTGATTATCAAAGGAAATAATCGCCACTTCCACCCGTTTTTTAGCGAGTTCATCCCGAATTAAATCGTTTCTAAACGCCATCAGTCCATCGTTTAAGGCGTCAATGGGAACTCCTTGCATTGATGCGGAAGTATCCAACAACAACACACAGGGACACCGAGGTTCAGGATTTTCTGCAAATTCAACGGCTTCGTCTAATCTCATAATTGTGATCTGTTCTGCTTACAATCAATAGAATATGCACCATTATATCCTAATAATTGTCTCAAAAATTGATAAAATATAACTGTTCCTTGAGACTGAAGCCAAAATTCATGGAAAAATAAGAATTAACAATAGTACCTGACAGATTAGGAGGTTAATCGTGAGTAAATTTCAGCTATTCGATGCAGTTCAGCTAATTGAAACAATTCCCTTAACTGATGGAGGAGTAGCATCTATTGGGACAGTGGGTACAATTGTGGAAGTTTTAAAAGCAGGTGAAGCCTATATTGTTGAATTGTTTGGAAATTGGGTTAAATATGATCACGAAGGAAATTTTATCCCAGCAAAATCAGAGGAATTGGAATCTTTTATGGAAACTATTGGGGTAGAAATTGTTAATCCTCAGCAAATAATTTTAACAGCTTCTGCGGATCAATTTCTGAGTGTACGAGAACAGTTAACATTAGTTTTAGATGATTTATCAGAGGATTTGATTTTAGAAGTCCGAGATTTTGCTGAATTTTTACAGCAAAAACACTTAAATCGGCTAGGATAAATTAATAGAACTCCTGCGGAAGTAATTTGATTATTTCCAATCTTCCCAAGACTGATTAAAAATAGACATTCCTGGGAATAAAATCGGATTATTATTGCTTTCTAATAACCGTTGTAACTCCTCTAATATTGGTTCTTGATAGGGTAAATCATCGACTAATTGATAGGGAAAAACCTGTTTTTCTAAGCTAAATGCTGCGGTAGTTCCCGCCGCCGCCCCAACAGACCATTCAAAGGAATGAACCCGATAAGCCGCCGCCGCAATATGACTGGTAGCGATACTTTTTCCTGCTACTAATAGATTATCAATTTTTTGCGGAATCATAGCTCTTAAAGGAATTTGGAAGGGATAAGCTTGTCCCTGACCGCGACGTTCTCCTTCCCGTTCTGTATTTCCTGGGGTTTCCGGTGGACTTAGGGTTAAACAGGGGTGAAAATCAATCGCATAATGACCAATTCCTACGGTATCAGGATAAATTGTAGACCGAGAACGGGGTTTAATTTCTGCAATGGTTTTTTCTCCAGAAAAAGCGGGTAAACTATCTAATTTTCCTAACTCTAACCAAAGCAGTCTATAGGCTTCGGGAGTTAAATTATTGGTATACCAATCTTGACGAAAGTTATTCCGAGAAATATCAATTTCTGATACCATAAATCCGTTTTTTTGACCATAAGAAGGACGACCAACAATTCGTCTTCCTTCTCGGATATAGGGATATTTTGATAACCCATGAACGGTTCCCATCGGAGAGTTTAAACCGGATAAATAGCGATAATTAGGATATTTTTGTTTAACACCTTCACCGAGTTGGGAGTCTGTAGTTCCTGCTACTAACCAATAGAAAAACCCTTGGGCATTTTCCTCTCCTTTTCGCAAGGTTTCTGTTCTTAATCCGCCTTTCCATCCGCCGGGTTCTAGTTGACCTGTTGCTTCTAATTGAGATTGTGTTAAAATTAAGTTATCCGCCGAGGTTCCGGGTCGATAATCATTTCCCCAAGTCCAATTTTGCATAGTAATATCCCCTGGATAAATCGGCCATTCCCTGGGATTTGCTGAACGTTTTTCTTTGGGATTCATACTATGAATTCGCCGATAGGTATAAACTAAATTAAAATTGGCTAATCGGGGTAATTCATAACTATAATAGGGAGCATATTGTTCATAGAATGGCGGTTTTTCATGGATTTGGGGATTTTTAGTCGCCTCCATTGCAAAAGTATAGGTAAATCCTTGAGTACAATAGGGATCTTTTGTAATACTAGATGCGGTGGGTTCTTGAGAAGAACGGGGATCAATTCCGAGTTGATGGGGAATATTAGTTAAGCCAATAATTTCTCCGGTTTCTGTTGCTTCAATAATATACCAATCGGCTCCTTGATTAGCTTTTCGTTTAGGAATAAATCTAATAATTGTTTTATGTAATTGTGGGGAATTTTCATACTCATAAGCATGATCAATAATCGCAGATAAAGGTTTTGTATTTAAGGGCGGTTGTCCGGGAGCAGAACTATGTTGAATGGCGATCGCTTCTATAATTTGGTTGTCAACAATTGCCATATCTTTAATTACAGTAGCGGGAAACCAGTGTAATTTTCCTTTGCCTTTCTTTTCAGCTTTTTCAAACATTTTTAATAAGATTTCATGCCCGGCTTCTGGCATAAAACAGGCTTCGCTCACCCAACAAGCTCCGGGGTTAAGCATCCCATATTTTTTTTCAATTTCTGCTCGTAATTCTAAATAACCTTTAGAATAGAATAAAAGCGATCTTTGGGTCGGTTTTTCATCTAATGCGGAGGTTCCCTGGGCAGAAATTTGTCCCCCCACCCAGTCGGTAATTTCGGTTAAACAAACGGTTTTTCCTGCTAGTAAACCTTCATAAGCAGCCGCACTTCCCGCAAGTCCGCCCCCAACCACTAATAGATCACATTCTACTTTTTGATCAATCCTAGGAGGGGTTGCTAAAGCCAGGGATAAACTGGGATTTAAAGAGATTATACTAACGATTAAACCAATCAAGAATTTGGGCATAATTTTAGTCATGTTTGAGCCGAATTTTATAGATATTTAATAATTTTAAAGCTTTGGGGTTAGAAAGTATATGTTACAATGAAATCAACTAAATTTATTAAAGCATAAACTTTGATAGAGAAACCCCATTTCTTGAATATAGGGAATAAAATCCCCATTTTTAACATAATCATAATTAAGATATATAGAATAGTAAGATCACACTTTGAACCGGGCTACAACCCTCTTTGATTTTCGGTGTAAAATGCTCTGTTCCTCACTCTGATTATGTATGATTGAACTTCTAGCTGTGCTATCTGCATCGGCGGCGGCCGGATTAAGAATTGCTTTACCTTTACTGGTGATTGGTTTATTGCGAAATGATTTATGGTCGAGTGTACCGTTTCTGTCTAAATTTTCGCCACAGGTCGTTGTCGGGGTTCTCGTTAGTTGGTCGCTGTTTGAAATTTTTGCCTCGAAAAAACTACTAGGACAGCGTATTTTACAATCCATACAGTTACTATTTAGCCCCTTTGTTGGTGCTATAATGGGTTTAGCGATCGCCAAATCTACTAACGTCCAACCTAGTTTATATTGGATTATTGCCATTGTTGCGGGTTTACTGGCTCTGGTTTTACAATTAGTGCAAACAGGATTATTTTATCGTTTACGCGGTTTACCGCTAGGGGTAATTTTAGGGCAAGATATTCTCTGTGTTTTCTTAGTAATTTTTGCTTTTGATGCCCCTAAACAGGGCGGATTAATTGCATTATTATTATTGTGGCTTTCGATTAGAATTTCTAAAGAATGGTATCGCTGGTATAAAAAACAAGGTCAACCCCAAGAGCGCAACCCTAGACGTTATAAACGGGAACCTGATTGAGAGTAGGGGGAGCAGGGGGAGCAGGGGGAGCCTCCCCGCTGGCTGGCTCAAGTATAAATCCTGAACAGCAGCAGTGCGAGCGTCCCCGCTCGCTGGCTAATAAGGGTTTAATTGGGAATTTAATTGGGGGTTTAATTGGGGGTTTAATTGGGAATTTAATTGGGAATTTAATTGGGAATTTAATTGGGAATTTAATTGGGAATTTAATTGGGAATTTAATTGGGGGTTTAATTGGGAATTTAATTGGGAATTTAATTGGGAATTTAATTGGGGGTTTAGTTAGCGAGCGAGGACGCTCGCACTGCTTTATTTTCTCAAACCCAACATCCCAAATCCTTCCTACAACAACCCAATGAAATGTAGGGGGCCTTGTCCGGTAATGATTTCTAATAATATGCCAATCATTCCTAACATGGCTAACCGACCATTCCAAACCTCGGCGGTGGTTGTGAGTCCCCATTCCCAGCTTTCTTGAGGATACATCTTGGTTTTTTTGCCCGGATGTGCGACATCGGAGAACTTAATATTAGGAGCATCTAAGGCTTCTATAACCAGATCTGCTAAATCATTAATAAACACCGGATGGGTATTTAATGCCGGAACTCGATGGAATTTTTCAATCCCGGCTTCCTCCGCCAGTTCTCGATATTCCATATCAATTTCTTCTAAAGTTTCAATATGTTCAGATACAAAACTAATCGGAACAACAACTAATTCTTTCACCCCTTGTTTAGCTAGTTCAAGAATAACTTCATCCGTATAAGGTTTCAACCATTCCACCGGGCCAACTCGACTTTGATAGGCTAAAACATGGGGGTTAGGACGGTTTAATGTCTGCATAATTGCAGCCGTACATCCCTCAATTTCATCACGATAAGGATCTCCCGCTTCTTCAACATAACTAACCGGAACTCCGTGGGCGCTAAAGAAAATTTGCACCTGTTCTGGATGTTCACAATGTTCAATTTCCTGCTCAATTAATTCCGCCATTGCTTGTAAATAACCCGGGCGATTATACCAAGACGGAACCACTGTATAATCAATTTTTTGTAAACTGGGATCTTGTTGCCAAAGTTTTTCTAAAACCCGAAAACTCGAACCACTGGTACTAATTGAAAATTGCGGATATAAAGGTAAAATAACTAATTCTTCAATTTGGTCACGTTTAATTTTGGCCACCGCTTCTTCGGTAAACGGGTTCCAATAGCGCATCCCCACATACACCCGAATATCCTGACCTTTTTCCTGTAAAGACGCTTGTAAGGCAAGAGCCTGTTCTTCTGTAATTCGTCGCAGGGGAGAACCGCCCCCAATCGCCTTATAATTCCTTTGGGACTTCTGATAGCGCAGAGTCGAAATTATCCAAGCCAGAGGCTTTTGCATCCAAGCAAAGGGCAAACGAATAATTTCTGGGTCTGAAAATAGATTGTACAAAAAGGGGCGAACATCTTGCAGTTGCTCTGGCCCGCCCAGATTTAGCAGTAAGACTCCGACTCGTCCCATAGCGGTTACAGTTTCCCTGTCCTAAGATTTATTAACTATTTTAATAATATATTGTCCTTGTGGGTTAGTCGATCTTTTCGTTTATCAAAATTTTTCTCAATATGGCAACCATCCTCAGAAGTTTAAGTTACCGCTATCAATGGCTCTATGATACCATTTCCCGACTGGCAGCCTTGAGTGTCGGGGGTGAACGTCGGTTTCGGGAGTTACCCTTAACCGGGTTAACCTTGACACCGGAAACCAAAGTTCTGGACTTATGTTGTGGGAGTGGACAAGCAACGGCGGTGTTAGTTGAGTATTCCCAGAATGTCACGGGCTTAGATGCTTCCCCCCTTTCCCTCAAACGCGCCCAGAGCCATGTTCCCCAAGCGCAATATGTAGAAGCGTTTGCGGAAAATATGCCCTTTGCCGATAACAGCTTTGATCTGGTTCACACCAGTGCCGCATTGCATGAGATGAACCCTGCACAATTGCAACAAATTCTCAATGAAATTTATCGCGTCCTCAAACCGGGAGGAATTTTTACCCTGGTTGACTTTCATTCCCCTACTAATCCCCTATTCTGGCCAGGGGTAGCAATGTTTCTCTGGTTATTTGAAACGGAAACGGCTTGGCAACTGTTAAAAACAGATTTGGTTCAAACTTTATCACAAATTGGCTTTAATGTCAATCCCCCTCAACTTTATGCGGGAGGAAGTTTACAAGTGATTCATAGTGTTAAACCTTAATAGAAATCGGGTTTCTGATCAAGATTATTGATCACAAACAAAAGATTTATATAGAAACCCGATTTCTAATCTGGGGTGGGGTCGGTGTTCAGAAATCGGGTTTCTGATCAAGATTATTGGTAATAAACAAAAGATTTATATAGAAACCCGATTTCTAATCTGGGGTGGGGATGGTTGATTTTTTTTGATAGTTTATTCAATTATATCTTAATTCAGAACCCATCCCGACAATTTATTTTTGTGTATAGGAATTAAATATATGCCAACATTCAGAAGCGATCGCCCAATCTTCCTCCGTATGAACCGCTAATATTTTAACCTTTGAATCTGCTGTTGAAATCTCTTGATCAACCGGGTGAGAGGCATTTTTTTCTAAGTCTAATTTTAGGCCTAAAAACTCCCATCCTTGACAAGCAACTTCTCGAACTTTTTCGGCGTGTTCTCCGACTCCGGCGGTAAAAACTAACGCATCTAAACCGCCTAAATTAGCTAACATTTGTCCGATTCCCATTTTCAAGTGATGAATATACATCTCAAAAGCCAGCTTTGCTTGAGCATTTCCAGCGTTCATTTCTGTTAACACATATCGCAGATCTCCCGACTCCCCGACAATACCTTTTAACCCCGATTCTTTATTTAAAATTTGATTAATTTGCTGAATATCATATTTATATTGACTGAATAAATATAATACAATAGATGGATCAATAGAACCGCTTCGGGTTCCCATCATTAATCCTTCTAGGGGGGTAAATCCCATCGTTGTATTAATACTAATCCCATCTTTAATAGCGACTAAGGAACATCCATTCCCTAAATGACAGGTAATTAATTTTAAAAATTCTAAAGGTTTTCCTAGAATTTTTGCGGTTTTTTGAGCGCAATATTTATGGCTAGTCCCATGAAATCCATAGCGTTTGATTCCATCTTGAAAATATTGATAGGGAATGGGATAAACTGTGGCATAATCGGGCATAGTTCGATGGAATGCGGTATCAAAAACTGCTACTTGGGGAACATTTCCTAATAGGGTTTCTACGGCTTCAATTCCTTCTAAATGGGCGGGGTTATGACTGGGAGCGAGGGGAATTAAATCTCGAATTGTTGACTTTACCTTTTGATCAATTAATGTTGCTTCTGAATACTCTGAACCTCCATGGACAACTCGATGACCAACTATTGTAATTTCTGAGAAATTATTTAATACTTTTGTTTCCCCTGAAATTAGAGTGTTAAACAATTGCGCGATCGCCTCTTGTTTAGACTTTAAATCTAATGGATATTCTTGTTTCACTCCTGGAGTTTTGACGGTCATTAAACCTAATTCTTTTGAAGCTGTCCAATCAATATTTGCTTCCCAAATCGGATGTAAGGGATAGTCGGGTAATGCTGGTTCTTTAATTTCATACAGACAACTTTTTTGAGAACTTGAACCTGCATTTAATACTAATATTTTCATGGGATAAATTAAGTAAAATTGTAATTGCAATTCAACCTTTTTTGTCATTGGATTAATCCTTTAAATCCCTATTTTAAGTCCCAATAGAAGACCGTAAGGTTTCATCTAAATGACAGCGATCCGCTAAAGTATGTAATAACGGCCCGTGAGCAGATAATTCTACTACACTAACGGCCCCTGTTGGCATAGCAATGCGATCGCGGAATCTACCAATATCAATTCCTAATAATTCACATAACATAATTCTAATCGTGGCTTTATGAGATACAATTAGAATATTACCCGATGGATAACGTTCTTCAATTTCTTGAATGACCTGGGAAGAACGGCGAGCAATATCAATTCCTTTTTCTCCTCCCGTCGGTGCATTCCAACCCGGATCAGTTAACCAACGAACATAATCATCATGGTAATTTTCATTAATGGTTTGGGGAAGTTGTCCTTCCCATTTTCCATAGGCAATTTCTTTTAAACCTTCTCGAAATTGCATTTCTAAACCCACTAGATCACACAACGGTTTTGCTGTGGCAATAGTTCGTTTCATCGGACTAATAAACGCAGCCGTCCAAGGTAAATTCTGATAAGATTGGGCAAATTGATCCGCCATTTTTAAGCCATTTTCAGTTAATTCGGGATCTAAATTTCCACAATAACCGCCCTGTTGACTATAGGTGGTTTCTCCATGTCGTAGAAAATACAATTTAACACTCATAATTTTAGTAAAATAATAGGATTGATCTGATCCCCTAAATCCCCCTTAATAAGGGAGACTTTGAGGGATAAGTTAGCTTAACATATCAGATTCTCAGAAAATCCTTAACTTTTCAGAATTTAATCTTAATCTTCTGTTAATGTTTCTGATCTGCGAGCAAATCTTAAAAAAATAGGAAGAATAAAAATAGAATATCTCTAAATTCAAAAACCTGTGCTACAATCTAAAACAATTTTGACCTGATGGTATCGCTCAAACAGCAAACAGCAGTTTAACGATATCTGATGATCTTAAGCGTTGAAAAACGAAAACCCTTTATAACAGTCAGGACTTATGGTATCTGCACCAGATAGACCCATTGAGACGAGTAACCCTCTGAGTGAGGACGAACTGCGTAAGATTAACGCCTACTGGCGAGCTTGTAATTATCTAGCCGTTGGCATGATTTATTTACGAGAAAATCCTCTGTTAAAAGAATCTCTAACTCCCTCAGATGTCAAACATCGTTTGTTAGGACATTGGGGTTCCAGTCCCGGGTTGAGCTTCATCTACATTCACCTCAACCGACTGATTAAAAAGTATGACCTGGATGTGATCTATCTAGCTGGGCCGGGTCATGGTGCGCCCGGGGTATTAGCTCCAGTTTACTTAGAGGGAACCTATTCAGAAATTTACCCCAATATCAGCGAAGACGCCGAGGGGATGCAAAAATTCTTCAAACAGTTCTCTTTCCCCGGCGGAATTGGTAGCCACTGCACCCCAGAAACCCCAGGTTCCATCCATGAAGGGGGCGAGTTAGGATATAGTTTATCCCACGCTTATGGTTCTGTATTTGATAACCCCGATTTAATCTCCGTTTGTGTGGTGGGAGACGGAGAAGCCGAAACTGGGGCTTTAGCCACTGCTTGGCATTCTAACAAATTTCTGAACCCGATTCGGGATGGGGCGGTGTTACCCATTTTACATTTGAATGGCTACAAAATCGCTAACCCAACTATTTTATCGCGGATTAGCCATGAGGAATTAGAAGCCTTATTTAAAGGTTATGGCTATAAACCCTATTTTGTCGAAGGGTCAGACCCGGCTTTGATGCACCAAAAAATGGCAGCTATCCTAGAAACAACCATTTCCGAAATTAAAGCCATTCAAGCCGAAGCTCGGTCAACGGGAGTGGCTAAACGTCCCCTGTGGCCGATGATTGTATTGCGGAGTCCGAAAGGCTGGACTGGCCCGACCGAGGTCAATGGCCATAAAGTTGAAGGTTTCTGGCGGGCGCACCAAGTGCCGATGGCCGATGTTACCACCAACCCCACCCATCTCAAGTTATTAGAAGATTGGATGCGGAGTTATAAACCCGAAGAACTGTTTGACGAAAATGGCCGTTTAATTCCTGAACTGAAAGCTTTGGCCCCCCAAGGCACAAAGCGGATGAGTGCCAGTCTCCATGCTAACGGGGGTGTGCTGCGGAAAGACCTGCGGTTGCCAGATTTTCGTAGCTATGGTGTGCCTGTGGAATATCCGGGTAAGTCAGGTGTGGAAAATACCAAACCCCTGGGGAATTTCCTGCGGGATGTGATGCGGAATAATCTGCAAAATTTCCGGGTATTTGGCCCCGACGAAACGGCTTCTAATCGTTTAAATGCGATTTATGAGGTTAGTAAAAAAACCTGGATGGGAGATTTTTTCCCCGAAGATGTAGATGGCGGTGAACTGGCAACCGATGGCCGGGTGATGGAAATGTTGAGTGAGCATACCTTAGAAGGATGGTTAGAAGGCTATTTACTCACCGGACGTCATGGATTTTTCCATACCTATGAAGCCTTTGCTCACGTCATTGATTCCATGTTCAACCAACACGCGAAATGGTTGGATATTTGCCGAAATGAAGTGTCTTGGCGAGCGCCAATTTCTTCTTTGAATATTCTCTTATCTTCAACGGTTTGGCGTCAAGATCATAACGGGTTTAGTCATCAAGATCCCGGATTTTTAGATGTGGTAACGAATAAAAGTGCCAGTGTCACCCGAATTTATTTACCCCCCGATGCTAACTGTTTATTATCCGTTGCCGACCATTGTTTAAAGAGTACCAACTATATCAATGTGATTGTGGCAGATAAACAGAAACATCTGCAATTTTTAACAATGGATGAGGCGATTAAACATTGTACAAAAGGGATTGGAATTTGGGAATGGGCCAGCACTGATGATTGTGGAAAAGATGCTGATATTCCTGATGTGATTATGGCAGGTTGTGGTGATGTGGCAACCATGGAATCTCTCGCAGCCACGGCAATTTTACGCGAAGAAATTCCTGATTTGAAAGTTCGGTTTGTCAACGTGGTGGATTTATTTAAGTTACAACCGGATACGGAACATCCACACGGTTTATCCGACCGAGATTTTGATAGTTTGTTTACCACAGATAAACCGATTATCTTTAATTTCCATGGCTATCCTTGGTTAATTCACAAGTTGGCTTATCGTCGGAAAAATCACGCGAATATGCACGTTAGAGGGTACAAAGAGAAGGGGAATATTAATACTCCCTTGGAGTTGGCAATTAATAACCAAGTTGACCGTTTTAATCTGGTTATAGACGTAATTGACCGGGTTCCTAAATTGGGTTCGGCGGCGGCTTATGTCCGGGAACGGATGAAAAATGCTATCATCGAAAATGTCAATTATGCCCATGAACATGGCATTGACAAAGATGAAATTGTCAACTGGAAATGGCCGTTTTAATGGTTGGTAAAGACAGAGAAACCGGGTTTCTTCCAGAAACCCGGTTTCTGCAAGTCGGGTTTTTTGTGCGAAATAAATAATTAAGAAATTATTAATAAATCGGATATTTGCTACTAATTATGGTCATGAGTTAATTTCCGTGATATAATACTTTCTATTGAGATCAAAGGCTTAACAATGCCCTACTCACAAGACATCAACATTCAATAAGGGATTGCACAACCTATGCCACTAATTCCACCGCCACCGCCACCGCCACCGCCACCGCCACCGCCACCGCCACCGCCACCGCCACCAATTTCTGTTATTTATGGTACGGTTAATAACGATATTCTCACCGGAACCGCTAACCCAGAAATCATTTATGGTTTAGGGGGAAATGACAAACTTTCCGGTTTGGCTGGTAATGATACCCTCAATGGTGGTGACGGGGTAGATACCTTGGATGGAGGAGCAGGAAGCGACCAACTCAAAGGCAATGGGGGTAATGATGTTTATATTGTGGGTACTGGAGATATCGTTACAGAATTAGCTGCTCAAGGCACAGATTTAGTACAGTCTCCCATTAGTTATACCTTACCCGTTAACGTGGAAAACCTGACCTTAACCGGGATAAATGTTATTAATGGGACAGGTAACGGTTTAGCTAATACGATTAATGGCAATAACGCCAAGAATACCCTGAATGGTAGCACCGGAAATGATCTAATCCTGGGTAATG
>JFJP01037596.1_pt1 | contig 30930 bp, 34 predicted proteins | sample 431651 | NCBI WGS metagenome assembly JFJP01 (sample SAMN02602958, study PRJNA72255) | Microbial mat metagenome, whole genome shotgun sequencing project. | biome: fresh water; feature: sink hole; material: water; isolation source: purple microbial (photo- and chemosynthetic) mats found in... | reverse complement strand
TATCTTGATGGCTTGCTGATGGACCCTTTACAATTTGGACGTAATGACCCCTGCTGGTGCGGAAGCAATAAGAAATATAAAAAATGCCATGGGCAATAAGAATGAAAAATAGTTTACCGGATTCCTCTTGGTTGTTTATTGGTCTGGTTTGATGATTCAAAAAGATGGAGTAGGTGATTGAAAATATTATTTGCAGCTTCTGAAAATGCTTGGGGTGGTTTTTTGAACAGGGTGAAAAAATTATTACCTGATCATGAGTTTATTGCAGCGGGGAGGTTTGAAATTACAGATTTGACCGGCATCGATATTTTAATACCAACCATGTCAAAAGTGACTGAAGATATCCTGAAGACAGCAGGCAGGCTTCAACTGATCCAGCAATGTGGTGCAGGCCTTGAACTTGTGGATATTAATGCTGCCCGGGAACGGGGTATTCCGGTTGCAAAAGCGAGTTCTTATCATTTTTTAAATTTGTATGTCTGAGTTTTTTCCCTTGACCTCAAGATGATAATGCGTGATTAATGGAAACATTCAATCCCATTCATATAAAAGGAACACCCATGAAATTTAGTATTGATCATTTCAACATCAATGTCTTTGATCTTGAGAAAAGCCTTCTCTTTTATGACAAGGCCTTGGGGTTAAAGGAAATCAGACGGAAAACGGCTGAAGACGGCAGCTATATCATTATATTCATAGGTGATGATTCAAGCACGACCAGATTGGAGTTGACCTGGCTGAGAGCCATGGACCGGCCCTATAATCTGGGAGATGAAGAATTCCATATTGCCTTTAAAACCCATGAATTTGATGCAGCGCATAAACACCACAGGGAAATGGGCTGCATCTGTTTTGAGAATCCGGCCATGGGAATTTATTTTATTAAAGACCCAGACGGCTACTGGTTGGAAATTATTCCGGCGCGATAACCCGATTATTCTCCATCACCGGCAGGGATGTAGTGGAGAATTTCATCGGTGCCAAAGGATATTTTATGATGGCTTTTTCTTTCAGTTTTATATCATACACACAAATTTTGGCAATTTCAGTATCAGGGAGAGAAAGATGCTGCATTTGAACGACTGAAAAAAATTATATTATCATCTGAAAGGACGACTATCATTAACGAGACAGATAATTATCTACATGTTACATACAAATCAAAAATTATGGGGTTTGTTGATGATGTCGAATTTCTTTTTCCGAAAGAATAATACATGTACGTTCCGCTTCCCGTATCGGGTACAGTGATTTTGGTGCCAATCGCAGGAGGGTAGAGCATCTACGAGAGCTGTTTACTAAAGATTAACTGATATCCGTATAAGGCGCTGTCATTATTTTGTAGCTTTGAAATGTCACAGGCGCTGCAATCATATTAAGTCCAGATCGATAGGCAGTTCTTCTTCCGCATGTTTAGTCATGGCCCTATCAATTTTTTTTGGGTCCTTTGATTTTATTGCGTCCAACATTAATTTATTAACTTCAAGGAGCCTGGGGATTTGATCCGGATAGAGGGCTTTAAGGATCGGATAGCTTTTTAAACCGACATCATAAAATTGTTTCCATATCATATAAAAAAATTTATTGCCGGAAAGCTTTGCCAAATTTAGATGAAACTCCATGGCAACGGTGAAATACTTACTGACATGAGTCAAGCTGTTCTCCATCTTTGCTATATATGTATCCAGATCTTTTATCTCTTTTTCGCTTGCATTCTGGGAAACCGAGTGAGCAATTCCAAGTTCGATATATTTACGAGCTTCCCACATTTCCTTAAAACTTTTTTTATCTGCCTGTATCATCCAGGTGAATTGATCCCCCATTGCATTCAGGTACAGACCTACATCAATCTTTTTGACCACGCTCTGATGGTCGGCCTTCCCACATTAAATGTTTCTGCCAGATCCCTTTCCGAAGGAAGCTGATCGCCAGGTTCCAAATCTCCTTTAAAGATTGTCTGCTTTATCTGATCAGCCACTTCTTCATAGAGTCGGACTTTTTTAATGGGTTTGTATGATATTTTATTTTTCATTTGCAGATTCGCCAACAAAGTTTAAAAAATCCAATTGTTAAATATTCTTAATAATATTTGCACAAGCCATTATTTTTTAAAAGAAATATATGAATATTCCTGTTAATGAAGATTCTGGAACCAGTGCATATAACGCTTATCTTGAAAGGTCAGAACATCTTCCATCAGCTTGCAGATACGAGCCGTTACCGGTCCTGGTGCTTGTAATACCTTTTCCTCAAATTGCCTTGCTGGGGAAATTTTTATTCCGGTATGACTGGTAAACAGTTCATCCGCCTCATATAGATCTTCCTTTTGCAGCTTGGTTTCTTCCACTGGTATCCCATCATCTTTTGCAAGATGTAGGATGGTATCTCTGGTAATACTTTCTAAGATTGGGCCAAGAGGAGGCGTTTTCAATATACCATCTTTTACGATAAAAAGTGATTCAATGGAGCCTTCTGCAACAAATCCATCAGTTCCAATACTTACACCCAGGTCAAACCCTCTATCCATGGCATCTTTTCTGATCAAATAACCGTTCAGGTAATTTGCACATGCCTTTGCCTGGACTGGAACGGTCTCAGGATGCAGTTTCCGCCATTTTGAGAAACAAACAGAAATGGGTTTCATTTGATCAAGACCAAGGTTTTCTGATGCAGGAACGGTAAAAATCGCTACGTCAAGTTTTGATGTTAATACCAGATCAACAATCGCTTCTTCCCCCCAATAGGCCAGGATTTTAATGATCCCTCTGCCGGATTTGTTAAACGCAGCAATCTTTGCAGTGGCATCGGCTATTTCCTCGGTTGAAAATTTTAATTCCATACCTAAAAGCCTTGCAGTCTGAGCAAGTCTTTTCAGGTGCATATCCATCCTGAAAGCAGATGTTCCCAATTCCCCTTTATGTGTTCCAAAGACTTCAAATATTGCAGACCCCCTGGATAAACCATGGGATAAAATAGGAACATGCGCATCCTCCCAGGGTAAAATTTTATTATTAATCCATACAAAGGGTTTTGATTTTGTCATATTTTCTCCCATGCCATAATTTTATTCTCAAAAGACAAACAGCACCCGATTGAAGAACCTAACCGGGTGCTGTTTTCATCTGGCTAATATTTTTTCCAGAAAGGTACTGTTGACATTTTATTGGCTTTGAGATTTTCTTCCGTCACTTTATAGATAGCTATTTTGGGATCAGCACAATCACCGTTTTTATCGCAGGTAATGGTCCCGGTGAGTCCCTTCATCTCTTTTGTTTCATGAAGGACTTTATTGAATGCATCCCTGTCTATTTCAAGGGTATCTCCTTTAACAACGGCTACTTTTTCAAGTGCGTTGAATATCATGAATACTGAATCGTAGGCGTGTGCATGGTAGGGGGCTTCAGGAGCGGTACCATATTTTTTTTTGAATTTTTCAAGAAATGCGCCATAGGAATCAGCCATGGCGGAAAAATCCGGGCTGGAATGATACATGCCCAGAGCTGAATTCCCTGCTGCTGAAAGAAAATCAGGAGAGTATGACCCCTCTGAACCCATGAGAGCAGTTTTTTCCAGACCTGAAATTTCTTTGGCCTGACGGGCACAATGAGCAGTTTCCGGTATGAACAAAGGCATGTAAATCATTTGAGGCCCACCACTGGCAATTTTCGTCAAAACAGGTCTCATGTCTGTATCGCCAGGGGAAATAGCTTCCAGGGATGTGATGGCTCCACCAAGTTTTGTAAATACATCGGCAAAGACTTGGGCAAGCGATTGTGCATAAAGGCTGCCGTCATGGATGGTAGCGGCCTTTTTCAAACCTAATTTTTTAAATGTAAATTCAGCCGCAACAGCACTCTGAAACTTATCATTCTGACAGACTCTAAGGTAACCGGCAAAGTCTGGTCCGGTTGCAGGATCGGTCAAAAAGGGTGCCGAAGCAGATGGAGAAAGAGAAGGTATTTTCATTTTCCAAAGGATGGGCACACCTGCTTTTGCAGCGCTGGAGCAGCTTGGACCAATGGCGATAAGCACTGATGGGTCTGCTGCAATCTTGGATGCAGCAGTCTGTCCGCCTTCAGGGCTGCACCCATCATCCATGCTGCTGAGTTTAATAGGGTGACCTTTAAAAGAACCGCCTTTAGCTTCGATAGCCAGTTCGATACCACGAACTTCATCAATTCCAAGAGATGAATTGGGTCCGGAAATTACAAACCAGGACGCCAGATGGACAGGTTCTCCTTTTTTTATGGAGAGAACATTTCCTGCTGAAACTGGTCCTGCTGACAAACCGAACAGGAAGCAAACGGTAACCAACACTCTTACTAAATGTTTCATACTAATTTCCTCCTTTTGCTAAAAAACTTATATTAAAAAAATCGGGTCAACGGCCGACATGTGAATTCTTTCAGCAGGTTGACCAGCTTTGTGAAGCCTTTCGAAATATATCCCGATTAATATACTTTTAGAGAATGGTATTACCATCGTCATATTTTATTGTCAACCATCTGAAAATTAAATTATAGTCAAAAAAACGTTGAGCATGATTCAATAAAATTATGCTTCTTTGTCGTCGACGAAAATCAACCATTTCCGCTTCAAGTTCAGGTATACGGGCTTTGTAGATGTTTTTTTAGGCTATTTAAACCCTCTCATCTCTTTGCTGAGAAGAAAAACTGCTTTTCGGAATGCTTATTCGTTCTTCGGATTCGCTTCCATTAAAATCCTTTACTGCCTCTTTCAAGAGATGCTCTATATCGTTTTTAGGCAGCCCTTTTACATTGGCATAGATCAATCGGATAAGACGATCATTTGGTTTTGCAAGTTTTTGTTGACCATTCTCCCACCTGGAAAACGTTGATTTATCAATGCCGACATATTCAGCAAAAGTTCTGGCATTCAGTCCTATATTTTTCCGTAAAAATATAATTTCTTTACCATTCAGGGCTGTTGATTTTTTGATTATCATTTGACCAATCATGGTATGCAGATCAATAATTCCAGGGACAGATGGAAAAAACTCTCCACACTTGCACCTATAAACACAAATATCTTCCAGGTATATATTATCGAGCCCTGATTCCAGATAATGATATGTTTCTTGTGACTCTTTCATTTCCGAATTGCATTCGTGGCAGATCATAGTGCCCTCTTCTTTAATATACGGTTATGCATCTTACGGCCTGACAGTCTTCATAGATGCCAGCGGCGAAAACCAGGGATTCACCATCAATGTCTTTGCCCTGTACCTTGCATTGCCAACTGTTATGGTCTTTGCTGTATTCAATATCTGTGACGATTCCCCACAATAAGACATATAAAATATCATCCATATTAATCTGTCTTTCCAGCATTCTTTCCCGGCAGTGCTTGGAAGGTTGGATGCAACCATATTTTACAATCTTCCTAAAACATTTTTTCACTTCATCTTCAGTCATATTATCGTTCCAGTTGATGTAAAGTCAATAAAAAGTTGATTTAAAGTCAACTTCCCACCAATGACTCATTCAAGGCTATCCTTCTTTTTTGAACGGTATTATATTTTTGTCTCTATGCTCTGTAATCCCTCTATCAATAGCCCCAACGGCCAGAGCCAATTGATTTGGGGCAAGATGTGAATATCTTTCAGTCACCTGAATAGTTGAATGGCCCAACACCTTCTGGACAAGATAAAGGCTTATCCGGTCCTGATGCTTTTCCCGGATTCAACGATTTTATAAAAGATATCTTCAATGTCGGCTTTGGTAATTTGCATAAATTGTTTTTCACCCAGGGAATTGTCAATCCATGTCCGGAAAAGAGATTCTTCCCGGCCCGCCGTCTTTGACTTTTTTTCTTTTCGGATTTCAGGATAATTTTAATATATTTTATATGATGATATGTGAATTGATAATAGTTTTTGAATTGCTTGTTTATCAATGGTTTTCATATATATTTTTGATATATTGTGAAACTGCATGAGCAATGGTATGTGCAGATTGCTTACTTATTCTACATTCTTTACCTTACCTGATCATCTTTTCAACACTTTCAGCCCATAAGGACATACTGCTGAGCAAATTCCGCAGTTATGCCCCTTGTGGAACTGAAAATAGTGTTCCTTTTTCCATTGATCACATGCCTGTACATTCAATATCTCTTCACGTGGCACCCTTGGATACCATGCGTTGCCTGTCAATGCTTTTGCAGGGCAGACTTCTACGCAGCGCATACAGCGGCCGCAGAAGTTTCTCTCTATTGGTGGCCCACATGGAAGTTCAATGTCGGTGAAAACGGTTCCCAATCGAATCCATGATCCGAAGGGGCGCGTGATGAGTTGACAATGACGACCTATCCAGCCCAACCCTGCTCTTGTTGCTGCAGTCTTGTGGGGAAAGTCCCCTTTGATATTAACCGTATCGGTACGATCCGAGGCCGCCAGCGGTTTAGATCGAAAACCTCTGGCTTTTATTTCTGCTGCTAATGCTTCTGATAATTCATTGATATGATTGTTCACTCTGGCATACTCATCAGCGTATGCCTGGTTCGGCCCGTTCTGAATACTGACCATTATACGGGGGTTCATAGGAATAACCCATGAAAGAGCAAAAAGGAATCTTTGTCCAGTCTCATCCTGGAGTGTGGACAAACTCCGGAGATCTGCCGCACCCCATAGGGCAATTTTATGTACTTCCATCCACTGATTAAGCCAGATAGGGGCCACTATTGATAGATCGACAATTCTTCGCATACCTGCGGAATCAATTAAAAGGTAATGATTTCAAAACCATTGTCTCTATAGCCCAAAATAGAAGGATGCCCTGACATATCGTCCAAAAGTATTAATCCTTGTTTTTTTGCATCTTCCAGATTGCCAAGTTTACTTAAACATGCCCTGCAAGCACCTTCAATCAGATTTTCTTTTATAACTTTTTCCCATAACTTGTTTAATGGATTCTCAGGCTTCATCAGTTCAGGAATCAGTTTCACACTCGCACCTTCCATAATGATTTTAACCTCATTGCCTTTAACCTTCATATCCAGTGCATTTAACAATACGTGGATAAAACACATGGGATCACCGTTAAATACAAATAATGCAAATTTTTTCATTAAATCTCCTTGAATTTATTTGAGAGCTATTTTTTCAACAAAATCTTTTGTCTGTTTTCTATACTCAAGCATATGGGGTGATGACAGGGGACAGGCTATCGGCCACCTGAAAGCGGCAGCATAATAGTAAACTTTGTCCATTGCCCTTCTTCAGATTCAACCGTGATGTCGCCGTCATGATCTTTGATAAACCCGTAGCATACGGAAAGGCCCAACCCTACGCCCTGGACACTTTCTGTTTTTGTGGTAAAAAAAGAATCAAAAATCTTTTTCATATGCTCAGGTTTAATCCCTGTTCCTGTATCCCGGATGACAATATAAAGCTTATCGCCTGAAATCCGAGTGGAAATTTCAAGATTCCCCCCTTCGGGCATGGCATACATGGAATTGGAGAACATATTAATAAATACCTGGCGAAGCTGATCCCTGGATGCAAGGATAATCCCAGGGTTCTCGGCAAGATCCAGATGAAGCTTGATGCTGTTTTCCCTGAACCTTTTTTCGTAGAGCAGCAGGAGTTCATCAATCACCACGTTGATATTCATCTCAACGCGCTTGTCCTGATCCGGCCTTGAAAAGGAAAGCATTTTTTTCAGCATATCCGCCAGCCGGACAATCTCTGACAAGGACATGTCCAAGAGCCTTCTGCGCTTATTCTCAGGGGGGATCTCCGTCTTCATCAGCTCAAGCGTATTCATAATGCCAAAAAGCGGGTTGTTCAGCTCATGGGCAATCTGGGAGGTAAGCCGCCCCATGGCTGCCAGCTTTTCTGACTGGAGCAGGTGCTGTCTTGCTGCACTCAGTTCTCTTTCCGTCTGGAGCCGTTCTTTTAAATCCACGAACAAACCCACTGATGCCACTTCATCGCCTTTTTCATCATAAATCAGGCTGGCCGACAGATTACCTTCAAGCACCTCTCCATTGTCTTTTGTAAAATTCAAAGGATAGGAGTTCAATTTTCCCTTACCCCCGAATTTTTCATCCCTGAGCATCTCATTGACCTTTTTTGCGACCTTGACGGAAAAAATCTGCTGGACAGTCATTTTTTCAACCACTTCAGCGGCCTTCAGCCCAAAAACATTTTCCGCTCCCTGGTTCCACAGCCTGATGACACCCTTGGTATCCATTGCCATAATGGCGTTGGGAGAACATGAAATAATCCTGTCCAGAAAATCATGGGCTTCTTTTAATTCAATCTCATGTTTCTTTCTCCGGGTCTGATCCACAACAATGCCTTCATATCCCAGAATTTCACCCCTTGCATCATACCGGACATTGCTGGTGAGAAGAATATGAAGAATATGACCGTCCCGGCGCCGCCATTTGAGTTCATAATCAATTACTTTGCCTTTTTTCTCAATGATTTCCGTATATTTCTGTCTGTCGGCAGGGCTTAAATACACATCCCTGGCAAGGTCAAGAGAAAGGAATTCCTCCTTATCCTGGTATCCCAGCATTTTTAAAAGCGTCGGGTTGACATCTAAGAACCGTCCTTCCTTGCTGCTGATAAACACCCCGCACCCCACATGCTTAAACAGCCTCTGATAACTTTCTTTTGAGGCTTTGAGTTTCTCCTCCTGGTGGACGGAATGGGTGATGTCGCGGTATATGGCAAGCTTGGATCTTGTCCCGTCCTGATTCATGATCGGCATTTCCGACAGATAGAAAAATTTGTTCACTGAATCGATATAAACCTCACAGTGATGGGTTTCTCCTTTCTTAAAAATCTCATCAAATTTACACCAGTCACAGGGCTTATCCGATCCGACCAGCACCTCATGGCATTTTTTCCCAATCCTGTCCCCGAACATAACCTTCATATATTTATTCATATAATCAACCGTATAATCATCGCTGACAATATAAATACCGTCTTCAAAAGCGTCCAGTGCATCCAGAAGCTTTGGGGTGTGGTCCGTCATGGCCGTCTCCTTTATTTTCAGTATCACTCAATCTTTAAATTAATACGTGGCACCCTGTTCTTTGTCAAGATCCGGCTGCTGCATTCATTTTTTCGTCTGGCTTTCCCTTGACAGTCTGAATCAAGCCAACTATAAGAAATATGAATGTTCAAACCAAAAAGCACCTTTAACAATGATATGGATTGCATTCTAGGGAACTACATGGTGGATGATACCGAAAAAACAGCCGACGGGGAAGAAGAAAAACTTGGAAAGGTAATTTTTTATCTTCTCAAAGAAAACCACCTGACCCGGGAAAATATCAATTACGCTAAACGGATTCAGAAAAAACTGTCCCCTCCCAAATCGCTCCTCGAAGTATTAAAGGAGCTCGAATATGTCAATGACGAGAAAATAACCCAGGCCATCAAAGCCAACAAGGATAATCTTAAGCTGGGAACACTTCTTGTTGAGCTCGGCTATATTACAAGAAAAGAACTTGAAGAAGCTTTAAAAATACAATATGAAGAAAAAAACAAGCGGAAAGTCGGCGATATCCTTCTGGAGCAGCGGTTTATTGATGAAAAAAGCCTCATTGAAATGCTGTCTCTGCAGATGGGCTTCCCCTTTCTTGAACCGGAATTTATAGACCTTGATCCTGATCTGTTCAAACAGGTTCCCTATAAACTTTTCATGCAGAACAAATTCATTCCCATCCGGATGCAGGGGGACAAAGTCCTAATTGCGTTCTCAGATCCGCTTCACAAACCGACCATTGAAGCAGCCAGGGGAATATTTAAAAAAGACATTGAAATTGCCATTTCAAAAAAGGATTCCATTGATTTTGCCATCCAGAAGATGGTCCGGGACGAGAACAAAGATAAAAAAACCCTGACCATAGATGATGAATCCATTGTCGGCATCGTCAATACCATCATCATCAATGCCATCCGGGCCAAGGCCAGTGATATCCATATCGAACCCATGCACGACCGCTTCAGGGTGAGGCTTAGAATTGACGGCATCCTTCACCATATCAAAGACTATTCAAAAGACATGATGCCACTCATTGCAAGCCGCATCAAAATCATGACCGGTCTTGATATTGCCGAAAAAAGACGGCACCAGGGCGGTCGTATTGATTTCCAGTTCGGTGAATACAAGGTCGATTTAAGGGTTTCCACCTATGTTACCGTCCACGGGGAAAAGATCGTTTTCAGAATCATCAATAAGATGGACAAGCTTTTAAAAGTGGAAGAGCTGGGCATGCCGCCGAGAATGCTTGATAATTTTATCAATTTTTCACTTGAATCTCCCAGCGGTGTTCTGATTGTAACAGGCCCCACCGGCTCCGGAAAGACATCCACTGTATACAGTTGCATCGACCATCTGAACACCCCTGAAAACAGTATCATCACTGCCGAAGACCCGGTTGAGTATGTCATCGACGGAATCGCCCAGTGTTCCATCAATACCAAGCTGAACCTGACCTTTGAAGAAACGCTCCGGCACATTGTCCGACAGGACCCGGATATTGTTGTCATTGGTGAAATCCGGGATTTTTTCTCCGCCGACATAGCAGTTCAGGCAGCGCTGACAGGGCATAAGGTTCTGACCACCTTTCATACGGAAGACAGCATCGGTGCATTGATCCGCTTGATGAACATGAATATTGAACCTTTTTTGATCGCCTCCACCATCAACTGTGTTCTTGCCCAGAGGCTTCTGCGCCGTGTCTGTCCTCACTGCAAAAAAAAATACACCCCTGGTGCGTCAGAGATAAAGCGCATGGGATATCAGGGTGGAGAACTGGCCGGCGGATCATTTTACAAGGCTGCGGGCTGTGGTCAGTGCCGCCACTCAGGCTATGGTGGCAGAATTGCGGTCCATGAAATGCTTCTGCCGGATGAACATGTCCGGGATGCAGTCCTGAAACGGGCCACCAGCCATGAACTGAGAACCATCAGCCTTAAGGACGCAGGACTTGTCACCCTTCTGGAAAATGGGATTTACAAAGCCTCAAAGGGTATTACTACAATTGATGAAGTATTGAGATGCCTACCCAGACTCAACCCTCCGAGGCCCATCAGTGAAATCAAGCGACTGCTTGGAGGATAATTTTGCAAAACGACCACTCCTTTCTGGAAATCATCGACGACTATGTTGAATCCGACAGGGTTACACTTCCCCCGTTTGATAAAACCGCGCTCAGAATTCAGATGGAAATCCAGAAAAAAGATGCTCAGCTTTCTAAAATCGAGAAACTCATCATTGCTGATCCTGCCGTGTCGAGCCAAATCCTGAAACTTGCCAATTCCTCTTTTTTCAGAGGATTGTCAAAAGTGATGACTGTCCGGGATGCCGTTGTCCGCTTAGGGTTGGAAGAAATCACCCGTATGGTGCTCATTCTGACTCAAAAAGAACTTTACAACACAAAAGACAGCTTTATACGGAATTATCGCAATACCCTGTGGCAGCATGCCCTTGTCTGTGCCCTGACCAGCCAGTGGATCGCAAGGGAAGCCGGATATGAAGAACTCATCCAGGAAGTATTTTTTGCATCCCTGATGCATGATATTGGAAAACTGTTTTTAATTACCATTATTGAAAAAATAAAAGAGTCAAAAGACGTGCCCTTTATCCCGTCACCCGCCATTATCCATGAAATCATCAAAACCCAGCATGCCGAACAAGGGTTCAGACTCCTGAAAAAATGGAATATCCCTGAAAAATATTGCCAGGTAGCAAAAGAACATCATGACGAGAAATTTGATACGGCCAATGTTCCCCTGGTGATCTTGAGGCTTGTGGATAAAACCTGCAATAAGGTCGGAATTTCTGTTGATAAAAAGTCTGATGTCGGCAACCCGATTGCAGCAGAGGCAAATTTTTTTGGATTTTCAGAAATAAAACTGGCAGAACTTGAATTACAGGTTGAGGATTCGTTAAAAAGAATTTCCAGTCACTACAATCTCAATCCTGCGGAATGACAACCCACCCTTTGAATCAATTAAAATGAAACAAGAGATAAGGCCCGAATTTATCATAGTGATCACTGGATGTGAATTCGACACCGATATCGATTCCATTGACCTTCCTGACAATCACTTCTTTTTGAACACTTGATTGCCCTGGATCATCCAGGATGAAGTCAATAACAAGCTTTTCTCCTTTCTGAATATCCATAGCCTTTCCAGTCTTGATTTTGAGTCCCCGCCTGGAAATATCCATAATTTTAAACTCATATTTCTCATCCTTAAAGATAGTCTGACCGCATAGGTTGACATCATTACGAATATGAAGCCGACGTTCAAGCATGACTGAAAAACTATGACCACAGGTACAGGTCACCTTAAGACTCACGGTTTTATCTACGTTTGCGAACCGGGAAACATCCATAGCCCTGATTTTTCCGCATTCCGGGCACGTGATATTTGCCTTTCCGCTTTTTGTGATAAAGACCTTCTGCGCCATATCAACTTCTCTTTAAGCAATATAGTTCTTTTTCCTTTTTCGATAATTCCTTTTTCAGGGCGAATCGGTGTGTTACAAAGGCGTATTCTCAGGTTCGCCCTTTTCCCAGATCACATCATCCAGGATTTTTTGAAAATAGGGAGTGATGTTTTCAAATTTGATGGCCATTCCGTCAGTCTCAACTCTGACAATGGTCCCTTGAAGTTTAAAGGGTTTCTTATGGCCGGGAACGGAAAAAACAACGCGTAAGCTTCTATTGACTTCAAATTTCTTGTATGCCTTGATATAAATCCCGCTTGCACTGACATCGATTGTACGAGTCTGGATCAGTTTGTCTCCCACTAGAATACCTACATCAGTGCTTGTTTTCAAACGCTGATAGTCTCTTTGCTTCCCTTTCTGCCAGATTGTCAGAATTTTCAGTATCTTTTCCTGCTGCTGGTCGGTAAGATTATGAATTCTCTTTATAATTTCATCCTGAAGGTTCATATCGGCTCCCATGATCGGGTATTGATCATACCTGGGAATTTTATAAACCATTTAATCGGGTTCAACAAGGTTTTTTTCATGGGGCAATGGGTTTTCCGGTTGCCGATCAGGTTAGAAAAGGGTAATAGAAAATAATGACTTAAGATGATTCCGGGACAGCAATGAATGAATCCAAGAAAGGAAAGCATGAAAGACGGTAGCCTTGCATTTGATAAAGAAGTGATTTTCCACCGGAAAAATATTGATGATATTGATTCACAGATTCTTTCCCTTTTGGCAAGGCGCCAGGCCGAGGTTGAAAAAGTGGTTCGGCTGAAAAAAAAATACCATGCGCCGGTCTATCATCCTGCCAGGGAAGAGGATATGATTTCAAAACTCAGGGCCGCAGCAAAAAAGACCTGTCTTGAACCGGATTTTCTCGAAGACCTCTACCGGGTCATCCTGAGACAATCCCGTGTTGAGCAGACGGATAAAATGGCGCATAAGGGGATCCGGCCAGGGGCCAATGTCCTCATCATCGGCGGTGCAGGGCAGATGGGAAGTTTTTTTTCGTCTCTTTTTCGAAAATCCGGCTATCATGTCAGGAACCTTACAGAGTCTGACTGGGACAGGGCAGCATTTCTTTGCAAAGATATTGATCTTGCCCTTGTCTCCGTTCCCATCGATAAAACCGAAGACGTGATTAAAAAGATTGCTCCCTTTCTTTCTTCAGATACCCTTCTCGCTGATCTGACCAGCATCAAAGAAAGACCGTTAAAAAAAATGCTGGATTCCCATTCCGGACCAGTAATCGGGATTCATCCCATTTTTGGTCCGACCTCGGCCTCTCTTGACAAGCAAATCATTGTCGTCACACCAGGCAGGAATCCGGATCAGTGCCGCTGGCTCATTGATCAATTTATCCTCTGGGGAGCGGTCATTGTCGAATCCAGTGCTAAAGAACATGATGACATCATGGAAATTGTTCAAGCCCTGCGCCATTTTGCCACCTTCTGTTTTGGCCGGTTTTTATATGAAAAGCATGTTCGTCTTGAAAAAACCCTTGAATTTTCAAGCCCCATTTACCGTCTTGAAATCGGTATGGTGGGAAGGCTCTTTGCCCAGGACAGTTCACTTTATTCTGAAATTATTTTTGCGACCCAAGAGCGAAGACTTCTTTTAAAAGAGTATATTGTTTCCTTGAACACCCATATGGAGATGCTGGAAAACAATGACAAACCGCTTTTCGTTTCACAATTCAATGAAATCGCCCAATGGTTCGGTCCCTTCAGCGAACAGGCCCTGCGTGAAAGCACATATCTGATCAACAAGCTTACTGAAAGATTCTGATCCATCACCGAGTCAACTGCTTCCATACTGTTTTAATTTCTTTAGCAGGGTCTTTCGGGTTATCCCAAGTTTTCTTGCTGTCTCACTCTTATTGCCGCGGGAGGATTCCAAGGTGGACAGAATCGCTGTTTCTTCAATCCGGGCAAGACTCATGGGGCCTGATTCATCCTGTGCCTGGCGGTCTTCTATTTTTTTTGCAGACACAAACGAAAGGTCGTCCGTGCCGATATAGTCGGACCTTGTCAGGACAACCCCTCTTTCCACGCAGTTCATCAATTCCCTGACATTGCCTTCCCAGTCATAACGGATCATGGCGCCCATGGCATCCGGTGAAAACCCCTTGATATCGCGCTTGTTCTTTTTTGAAAACAATTCCAGAAAATACAACGCAAGTCCCGGAATATCTTCTCTCCGATTCCTCAATGGCGGAATTTCAATACTGACCACATTCAGACGATAATAGAGATCATGTCGAAATTGCCCCAGTTCTGCCAGTTTTTTTAGATCCCGATTGGTAGAGGCAATGACACGGACATCGGTCTTGATATTCTGATCGCTTCCCACGGGTGTGATTTCTTTTTCCTGGATGACCCGTAAAAGCTTTGCCTGCATGGCAAGACTCATCTCGCCGATTTCATCCAGAAGGATGCTGCCCTTGTCGGCCAGAAGAAATTTTCCCTTTCTGGTTTTGTCCGCTCCGGTGAATGACCCTTTTTCATGACCGAAAAGCTCCGACTCCAACAGGGTTTCTGTGATGGCCGCGCAATTGATCCGGACAAAAGGCTGGTGCTTTCTGGGTGAATTATCATGAATGGCCTCAGATACCAGCTCTTTGCCGGTCCCGGATTCCCCCATGACGAGGACATTGGCATCCGTCGGCGCCACCATCTGAATGGTGTCAAGAAGCGCCTTAATGGGAGGGCTGTTTCCGATAATGTCATGGCTGAATGATTTTTCCTTAAGCCGGGTTTTCAGATTCCGGTTTTCCGTTTTCAGATAAAGACTTTCAAATACACGTTCAATGGTCAATTTAAGCTTATCAAAATCCAGAGGTTTGGTGAGATAATCGTAGGCCCCGATTTTCAGTGCATTGACTGCTGTCTGAACCGATGAATAGGCAGTCATGATAATCACAGGCAAAGAAGGGTTATAGGCCTTGATATGCTGCAATGCTTCCATGCCCGACATGTTGACCATCTTCATGTCCATCAGAACCATATCAAAAGATTTTTCCTTTACCAGGGCAACAGCGGTTGTTCCATCATCGGCCTCATGGATCTCATACTCCCAGTCCGTCATCAGGGTTTTGAGCATCCGTGAATGGGCTTTGTCATCATCCACAACCAATATTTTTTTCATTTTTTCTTTATCCTTTCACGACACCGGCAAATTGATGATAAAACAGGCACCCTCGCCTTTTTTGCTTTCCACACGGATATTACCCCCAAGATTTTCAATAATACGGTGAACAATGGAAAGTCCAAGGCCTGTGCCGGTCGGACGGCTTGTAAAATAAGGATCAAAAATCTGATCCAGAAATTCCTCGTCAATACCTTTCCCATTATCCTTGACCCGTATTTCAATCCACTCTTCCTGCGAGGTGTCTTTAACGCTGACAGCAAGCGTACCCCCCCTTTCCAGAGCCGCAACCGCATTGATATACAAATTCAGGAGAACCTGGTTCATCCGGTCGCCATCCGTATGAATCAGTGTTTTTGAAATATCAATATCAACCTTTGCCCTTATGTCTTTTTGCTCCAGATCATGGTGAATGAGCTTCAAGGAATGGTCAATCATCTGCCGGATATCCACCTCTTTTTTTTCAACGCCGAGGGGTTTTGCAAACTCAAGCAACTGGGTGATGGAACGGTTGATCCGTTCCACTTCACTGACCATGATAAGAGCGGTTTCCCTATCGTTTTCATTTTTTTCATAGCGTTTGCCAAAATAGGTGGCAAACCCCTTGATGGAGCTCAACGGGTTTCTGATCTCATGAGCAACGCCTGCTGCCAGCTTGCCGATGGCGGCAAGCCGCCGGTTTGTTTCCACCTGTTTTTTCAATTCACCGATCTGGGTCAGATCCCTGAAAAGAAATACATACCCGGTTATCTGGTCCTCAGAGGACCTGACAGGGGATGCCGTGATGTCCAGCAGAACTCTGCGACCTGGGACAATTTCAAGGCTGATGTCCTTGTTCACCAGTTTTTGCGAGGCTTCTTCCATTTCTTTCACAAGATCCATCATTTCAGGGAAGGGCCGGACAAGATCCTGGCCCAGGATATCTCTTGCCGCCTGGTTCATGGACGTGATGCGGCTTTCCATATCCATGGTCACAAGCCCCGAAGGCATGTTCTGGATCACATGATCGGAAAATGCTTTAACCTGGGACAGAGATGCTCTGGCAGACCTGTAGGCCTGGAAAGCCAAAAGGGCAATCATGCCGACACACCCCAGAATAAATAAAAAAACTGCCTGAAAAAGGGTCTCTCTTAAAAACCTTTCCTTTGCCAGCTTTTCCTTTTTCATGGAAAGTCCTGCAAAAATATAATGTTCTGATATTTCAGGTGGCGTTCCCTTTTCATTCTCAAGATAGGACTTGCTCCAGTCCTGGGGTTCATGGCCATCCTGAAATTCCGGCGGCAGGGCTTCAGCCCGCATCATCTGCATTCCCCTCATTCTGCCATGCCCATGCATCCCTTCCCCGCGGCGGATCGGGACAAACCGTTTATAGACTTCAAACACCTCTTCCTCATTTTCCGACGGCTTTACCCTGTAAAGGATCAGACCTGTGTCCGGACTGATGTTTTCCGGCAGGGGCATATCCCCCATATCCTTACCCACTTTATTCATATCGGAATGTGCCAGGATTTTCCCCTCCTTTGAGGTGATCATCATATAGACGACCTCGGGCTGCAATGCCGTTTCAAAAAGCATGGCCTGGATTCTGGGCGCACCCCAGCGCATGGTAAACATCCCTGTCCTTGTCCCGGCTTCAAAGGTCCGGATCAGGGCCGTCCCTTTTTCCATCAGTTGCTGTGTAAAAAACTCCTTTTGTCTTTCCAGCCGGTCCAGGGTCATGAAGGTAAAAATCGGCAGAAGGATCAATAAAACACCTGCCGGTAAAAGAGGAGAAACAAACATTTTTTTTCTCATTTTCTTTTTTTCTCTATAGTATCTGATAATATTCTATCCATAAATCTCATTGTAAAACCCGATAAAGCAAAAACAATACCATGAATGGAACCGCTATCTTCCAGGTGAAAAAGGGTTATCTAAATTCCAATACCGGGTATTTTATCTACACCTGGATACAGTCCCCTGTATAAAAAGTATACAGGAAGGATCTATGCTAAACAAGCCGATAATCTTTAATATTAAAATTATTATATAATTTCAGTTGGTTAATAAAATTATGACTCTATGGCACGACCTTTGCTAATTATGAATTCCAGAAAGTGATCATAACGATCCGAAAACAAAAAACCATATTTGGAGGTATCATGAAAAAATCAATTATTATCGTCAGTTCAGTCGTTTTTATTGCACTTTTCACAGGAAGTGTGTTTGCCTTTGGGCCGGGAATGGGAATGAAAGGCGGGGGATGCCGGGGATTTGGAGGGCAAGAGGCCTTGAATGATCTTTCAAAGGAACAAAAAAATGAATTCACCACCCTTCGACAGAAATTCATTGATGAGACCTATGAACTCAGGGCTTCAAAGCAGCAGAAACACCAGGAAATGAGGATGCTCATGGAGACATCAACTCCTGACAGGGCCAAACTCAGCAAATTATCAGGGGACATCCTGGATATTGAAAAGAAATTAAGTGAAAAACGAATTGATTTCCAGTTAAGTGCAAAGAAAATTTCACCTGAACTGGCTCTTGGTTCAGGTTTTGGACGCGGCCATGGCAGATGCGCCAATATGGGCGGGAACAGAGATTGTCCCCGGAACCAGGATGGCGAGCGTCCATGCAATAAATAACTAAAATTCGTTAATAATAGAGCCCCTGAGGCCCGGAAGCATCCCCCCGCTTCCGGGTTTTTCTATTCTTCAGATGCCACTTCATTTTTCAGTACACCAATATGCTCAATCCTTGTTTCCAGCGCATCACCCGGTTTTAAATATACCGGAGGCTTTCTTGCAAATCCTACACCGGAAGGCGTACCGGTCAGGATCACCGTGCCCGGTAAAAGCGTGGTGGATTCGGACAGGTAAGAAATAATCCGGGCCACAGGAAAAATCATGTCGATAGTATTGCTTTTCTGCATGGTTTCGCCATTCAGAACACATTCAATATCCAGAGCATCCGGGTCCGGAATTTCATCCGGCGTCACCATCCAGGGCCCGAAAGGACAGAAGGTATCAAAACTTTTTCCCCTTATCCATTGATTTCCGCCGGCATGCATCTGCCATCGCCTTGCTGAAACATCGTTGGCACAGGTATACCCGAGGACATGGTCAAGGGCCTTTTCTACAGGAACATTCTTTGCCGCTGTTTTAATGATCACAGCCAATTCAGCCTCATAATCCACTTCCGGGGCTTTGGCACAGCAGGCAGGAATTCTGATTTTATCCAGATGCGCTGCGGCAGAACCGGGATTTTTCATGAAAAGCACCGGATATTTCGGCAGATCAAGTCCAGTCTCTTTTGCGTGGAGACGGTAATTCAACCCGATACATAATATGGCGGTGGGTACAACCGGGGTTAAAAATTTATGAACATCTCTTCTTTTGCCGGTAACCGAAAATTCCGAAAAGATATCGCCCTTCATCACGGCAGCACTTTGACCATCAAAATCACAACCAGAATAGATCTTATGGTCATTGCTTTCAAATCTGAGGATTTGCATGTTTATTTTCCTTTGGTAATCCTATATAGTTCCAATGTGTAACAATTGATTTTATTGTATTAAAACCATTATCCTGAAAGATCAAGGCCCTGTGACCCAAAATTTTGAAATATTGTCCAAGGGAGTTTCTGCAAGAAAAGCAGATCTGATTCTCTTGATTTTAACCTCACAGCACATCGACACTCATATTGAAAAGGAGGGAAAAACCTTTCATATCCTGGTTGATCCCGAGGATAAAAAAAAGGCTTATGCTATGATCAATGCCTATTACCGTGAAAACAGACTCCGAAAAGTCAGGCAGACGATTCAGGATTTCAGCATCAGCCCGTTTAAATCAATCCCGGCCTTCATGATCATGGGTCTTCTGGCGGCTATTCATGTCCTTTGCCTGCAGTATGACATTCATGAGGCCATGATCCTCAAATATGGGTCATCCTCCCTTTTCATCAGACAGGGAGAAAACTTCAGGGCCATAACAGCGCTTTTTCTGCACGCCGATGCAAGGCACGTCTTGGGAAACATGGCCGGCCTGCTCATTTTCGGAGCGCCCTTCATCAACCTTTCCGGGTTCGGAACAGGCCCTTTCATGTTGCTTTTGACCGGTACGCTGGGGAATCTCATGACGGCAGGGCTTTATCGGACAGCGCAGCTTTCCATTGGCGCCTCCACTTCGGTCATGGGCGCGGCAGGTCTTCTCGTCGCCTTCCAGATGACTCGTGAAAAAAAATCCTTTTCTCGTGATACCATCATCCCTCTTATCGCTGGAGCGATTCTTGTCGGGCTTCTCAGTCAGGGAGAAAGAACCGATGTCTTTGCCCACATCTTTGGATTTTTAAACGGATTTATTCTGGGTCTTCTTTTTTTCCCTCTGAACCGAACCATAAGATCTTATTTAAAAGAGCCCACAGCTCTTTCGATAACCCTTATAATCATTGTTTCATCAGTCTTATCCGGGATTTTTTGGGGAAATCGTTGAGTTGATGATAGCCCCGGTCACATTCCAGCATGAACCGCTGCTTTCAATTTCTGAATCAACAATTTTCTCAAGCATTGCTTTGCAGGTCTGGTATTAATTCTTGACTTCAAATTCAAGTTTCTTTACAAATATCGGGAGGCCTATCCCTTCTATATTGAACGCCCGGCCTTGATGGTTTGTTTTTGTTACAAATAAGAAGTGGTGGCCAATTCCATAAAAAATTAACCCAACCCTAAGGAGAAAATATGGAACAGATCAGAAAAATAAAACAGATATTATTCGCCAAACCTGTTCTCGAAGGAGCCGGTGTTCATCTGAAACGCGTATTCGGTAGTGACGAAGTTCCCAATCTTGATCCGTTCCTGCTCCTGGATGATTTTCATTCCAACCAACCTGAAAGATATATCAAGGGCTTTCCCTGGCATCCCCACCGTGGGATTGAAACCATTACCTATATCCTTCACGGCAATGTGGAACATGGGGACAGCATGGGAAACAAAGGCGTGATCGCCTCTGGCGATGTCCAGTGGATGACGGCTGGCAGCGGAATTGTTCACCAGGAAATGCCCAAAGGGGATAAGACCCGCCTTTTATGGGGGTTCCAGCTCTGGGCCAACCTCCCGGCCGCTCATAAAATGATGCCACCCAGATACCAGGAAATCAAAAAGGAGGAGATCCGGGAGCTGGTTCTGGAAAACGGTATCACTATCAAAATCATTGCCGGAAAGGTGAATGGCATCGAAGGGCCGGTCAAAGATATTGTCATTGAACCGCAGTTTCTGGATGTCGCGCTTCCAAAGCACACCGTCTTTGATCATGAGATCCCCCAGGGTCATAAAGCCTTTGCTTATGTGATTGAAGGCCAGGGAATTTTTGAGCCTGGTGCACCAAAGGCCATCGGTGCTGAAACTCTAATCATTTTCGAAGACGGGGAAAAAGTAAATATTGCTTCAAAGGACACCCCCGCCCGCTTCCTTTTGATTTCCGGAAAGCCCATCAATGAACCCATCTCCTGGCAGGGCCCCATTGTCATGAACACGGATGAGGAGCTTGAAACGGCATTTCGGGAATACCAGAACGGAACCTTTTTAAAGCATCCGAAAAAATAGGCCAAGGGCTGACAATCAGGGCAACAACAGTTTGATAAACGATAAAATCATCCATTGAAAAAAATTAATCACAGGATCCAGAACACCTAAATAAAGCAGCCCGATAACAATAAAAAATCCAAACCGCTCGAGACGGAAAAGGTGATTTTGAATACTGGGTGATGCAAAGCCCATCAGAATTTTCGAGCCATCGAGAGGCGGCAGAGGTATTAGATTAAACGCTGCCAGGATGATGTTGACTTTCGCAAAATAATAGAGAAGCGGCGCAAGCAGGCCGGATGGCGAAGGGGACAGGAGACGGTCCAGAAATAGAGCGCCGAACGCCAATACCATATTCGCGATGATCCCTGCTGAAGAGACCACTATCATTCCTTTTCGCCTGTCACGCAGCAAGTCGAAATTAACCGGCACCGGCTTTGCCCAGCCAAAGCCGACAATAAAAAGCATGAGGGTGCCCACAGGGTCGAGGTGTTTGAGCGGATTGAGACTCAGGCGGCCGAGCAATTTGGCTGTCGGGTCGCCCATTCGATCGGCTGCCCAGCCATGGGCCAACTCATGAAAAATAATGGCATACAAAAGCGGTATGGCGATGAGGATAAACGTAAGCGGATCATTCAGCAACAGATTGAGCAGGCCCATGGATTGTCTCCTTAACAGCTCTATTTGGAAAAATAAAAACTAAACATCTCAACTCTACCCTTCAGTATTGTTCTTAGTCGGGTTCATCTTCATACCACTACTCAACAAATTCCTCAAAGAAACCGCAAAATCATCATACGTCTCAGAACAACACTTAGCCCTGACCTCTTCAGCCAAATCATTATACTGATCATCTCTCAAAATCCCTCTCATTTTCTTCAATGCTTCAACTTCCTTGGGCAAACCAATTTCACAATATGCCTTCAAAACCTCTTTCAACTCAAAAGGAGTCAACCCATTATCTCTCATATTCAGAGCATTCAGCAGCCGTCTTCCTTTTCCGCTTCCGGCAAAACTCATAATCTTTTCAAACGAATCTCTCTTCTCCATGAAAATCAGTGTACAAAATATAGGGGTGCAAAACAAATTAATTTTTAAAAGACTTCAACTCTATGCAAAAGCGGAAAAGAGATTTCAGACAGGATTTTGCAGCATTGACAAACCCTTCAGAAGCGTGATACGGTTTGCCTCACTGGTGCAAGATGCATTGGTGGACTGGGGGAGCCGATGAGGATCGGCTGAGAGGAAACGGTTTTGAGTTTCGACCCCTGGAACCTGATCCAGGTCATGCTGGCGAAGGAAAGTCACTTTCTTTTCACTTCCCCTGGTTTCATATCCACCTTTTTAAATTTGCACGGTTTTGATTAATTTTTTAAACAGGCGGCTGATGTCCCATGCTTCAGGTGTGCTCCATCACCAAATCCTTTAAAGGCCAGACAGTTTTTTCAAACCTTGATCTCACGGTCGGGCAAGGCCGGTTCCATGTGATGATCGGGCCGTCCGGCTGCGGCAAGAGCACGCTCTTTGACGGGCTGACCGGCGTCTTCCCCCTGGATGAGGGACGTCTTTTATGGAAGGGTGAGCCCTTTGCCGACCTGAGGCATCATGCAGCGTACATGCAGCAGAAAGATCTGCTTTTGCCCTGGTTTTCTCTTCTCAACAATGCCCTGTTGCCCGCAAAAACTTCCGGTCAGGATATGAAAGCGGCAAACGATAGGGCATGCCGACTTTTTGAACGCCTGGGGCTGAAAGGATATGAATCCCATTACGCAAACCAGGTATCCGGCGGCATGCGCCAGAGATGCGCCCTGGTCCGAACCCTCATGTTCAACCGGGATCTGATATTGCTGGATGAGCCCTTATCCGCCCTGGACACCATCACCCGGCGAAGTCTTCAATCCCTTCTCCTGCTGCTCCAGACTGAATTTAAAAAAACCATCCTCATGATCACCCATGACATTGAAGAGGCCCTGTTCCTGGCAGACGAGATTTATCTCTTGAGCGCCCGGCCCATGTCTGTCTCCAGCCATTATGTCCTGGATCTGCCCAAGCCCAGAAACAGTCATGATCCTGTATTGACAGCCATAAAAGCCAATATGCTGGAAAAACTGGAAGGAGACCTGAACCATGAACCGGGTTAATCTTCCGGCAGCCATCCTGGTGGCACTGATCCTGGGAATCTGGGAAGCAGCGGTCCGACTCCTGGCCGTGCCCGTATTTATCCTGCCACCCCCTTCCAACATAGTGTGGGTGGCCCTGGTCCAGGCCCCCCGGATTTTCCCCCATGCTGTTGTCACCTTTGCGGAAATCCTCATGGGCGTTGGGTTTGCCGTGATCACGGCCATACCTCTGGCCATTGTCATGTTTGCCAAACCTTCCCTGGAAAAGGCGTTTTCACCTTTCCTGGTGGCCTCCCAGGCCATCCCGGTCTTTGCCCTGGCCCCGCTTCTCGTGGTATGGCTGGGCTATGGAATGGCATCCAAGGTGTTCATGGCCTGGATCATTATCTTTTTCCCCATCTGCGTAAGTCTTCTGGAAGGATTTAAAAGTTGTGATCCGGAGTTCAGAATGTTGTTCCGCCTCATGGGCGCCTCATTTTTTAAAACCCTGACCCTGCTCTACTGGCCCTGGGCTCTGCCTCGTTTTTTTGCCGGATTGAAAGTGGGGGTGGGCGTGGCCGGTATCGGTGCTGTGATCGGGGAATGGGTGGGGGCACAGAAAGGCCTGGGGTTTTTTATGATCCAATCCAATGCAAGACTCCAGGTGGATCTGGTCTTTGCCGCCATCCTGTGGCTTACAGCCATGGGTCTTCTCTTGTGGTGGCTGACGGGGGTTCTCGAAAAAAACATCGTCAGATGGAAATAGGATTAAAATATGAAAGGATGTATTAAAATGAAAAAAAAGATTGCCAGCATCATTCTTACGCTTCTCCTTCTGGCGGGTCTTGCCGGGGCTGCAGAAGAAAATTTAAGCCTCATGCTGGACTGGTTTCCCAATGTGGACCACCTGCCCATTTATGTGGCTAGGGAAAAGGGATATTTTTCTGAAAACGGGATCAAGGTTGAGATCATCAGCCCTTCTGAATCTTCAGATGCCTTGAAACTGGCCGCATCCGGCAATATGGATCTCGCCGTATCCTACCAGCCCCAGACAATCATTGCGGCAGACCAGGGGATTCCTGTCAAGGTCATCGCCCCCCTGGTGATTCATCCCCTGACCACCCTGCTCTTTCTTGAGGGAAAGGGGATTAAAAACCCGCAGGATCTGTCCGGTAAAAAAATCGGCTATACTGTGCCCGGACTCATGGATGTGCTGCTGGAGGCCTTTGCCGCCATCAACGGCATCAAGGGTTATACCCCGGTGAATGTGGGGTTTACCATCCTGCCCGCCCTTGTTTCCAATCAGGTGGATGCCGTCATGGGACCGTTTAAGACCTATGAAACCGTGACCATAGCCCAGCAGGGGTATAAGGCCCAATTTTTTGAACTGGAAAAATGGGGTATCCCGGATTACGAAGAATTGATTTTCGTATGCAGCCCCGACACCCTGAAGAAAAAATCCAAGGCTGTCAAAAGCTTTGTCATGGCCATGGAAAAGGCCCAGGCCTTTACCGCGGCCCATCCGGAAGAAGCCCTGGCCATTTATCTGAAAGCCGTACCTGAGGCAGACAAGAAAATTGAAACCCAGGCCTTTGAACTGACCCGGCCCTATTTTGCCGTCAAAACAGGACACGATCCTGTCAAATGGCAGGCCTTTGCCGACTTCAGCCTGAAACACGGTCTCATCAAAAACAAAGTGGATGCCAAAACCCTCATCCACACATGGAAATAAGGAGAATTCCCATGACCATCCATCCGTCAAGCATATTTCAAGATGTTGAAAAAATAAGAAAGAACGCTCCGCTGGTCCACAACATCACCAATTATGTGGTTATGAACACCACGGCCAACGCTCTTCTGGCCATCGGTGCATCCCCGGTCATGGCCCATGCCCTGCCTGAAGTGGAAGATATGGCGGCCATTGCCGGCGCCCTGGTCATCAATATCGGCACTCTGAGCGATGCCTGGATTGAAGCCATGTTCAAGGCTGCAAAAATAGCCAAATCACGGCAGATCCCCATTGTCCTGGACCCTGTGGGCGCTGGCGCCACCCCATACCGGACCCGGACGGCCCGGGAACTCATCCGAGCAGCGGCCCCCTCCATTATCCGGGGAAACGGCTCGGAAATCATGGCGCTTTGCGAAGAGGGCCGGACCACCAAGGGTGTGGACAGCACCAGCGCCTCCGACCAGGCCATTGATGCAGCCAAAGCCCTGTCACGGGATTTGGATTGCGTGGTCTGCGTTACCGGTGCCATAGACTATATTGTATCGCAAAAGGCCATGGTCCAGATCAAAAACGGCCATGCCATGATGCCGCGGGTCACAGGGCTTGGCTGCACGGCTACGGCTCTTTGCGGTGCCTTTGCCGCTGTCAATCCCGCCTATGACAAGGCCGCAGCCCATGCCATGGCCGTCATGGGCATTGCAGGGGAAATGGCGGCTGAACATGCGCCAGGCCCCGGAACTCTGCAGGTCAATCTCATTGACAGCCTTTACAGATTGACTGAAGCCGATATCACGGAACGGTTAAAAATGTGAGAAAAACCATGAAAGGCATTTATCTTGTAACGGATGAGGCTGCCTGCAAAGGCAACTCCCTTGAATCTGTGGTGGCTTCTGCGGTCAGGGCCGGAGTTTCATGCGTTCAGCTCCGGGAAAAAAAGATCGGAACCCGGCTTTTTCTTCAAAAAGCGACCGCGCTTCTGGCCATTCTGAAACCCATGGAGATTCCCCTCATTATCAACGACCGGGTGGATATTGCCCTTGCTTCCGGAGCCGATGGGGTCCATCTGGGCCAGAGCGACATGCCATACGCCCAAGCCCGAAGACTCATGGGGCCTTCCGCCATCATCGGTCTTTCCGTGGAAACCTGGGAAGATGTGGAAAAGGCACAGGATTTAGATGTGGATTATCTCGGGGTCAGCCCGGTATTTTCAACCCCCACCAAAACCGACACCAAAGATCCCTGGGGTCTTGACGGGCTTCAAAAAATCAGAAGCTTCTCCCGGCATCCTCTGGTGGCAATCGGCGGAATTGATGCATCCAATGCCGTCGATATCATTCATGCCGGGGCTGATTCCCTGGCTGTAGTATCAGCCATCTGTTCGGCAAAGGACCCCTTTGAGGCCACCCGTCAACTGGTCCGTATGTTTGAACGTGCAAAAAAGGAGAAATCATCATGAAATCTTATTTCAGGGCATTGACCATCGCCGGTTCGGACAGCGGCGGCGGCGCCGGTATCCAGGCCGATTTAAAAACTTTTTCCGCCCTGGGGTGTTTCGGTATGTCGGCTATTACGGCCCTCACGGCCCAGAACACCCATTCGGTCACCGGGATTTTCCCGGTGCCGCCGGAATTCATCGGCCTTCAGATGGATGCCGTCCTGTCCGACATCGGCACAGATGCGGTTAAAATCGGCATGCTCCATTCGCCGGAAGTCATTGAAACGGTAGCCCAAAAGCTGGCCCAATGGAAATGTCCCAATATCGTTCTCGACCCGGTCATGATTTCCAAATCCGGGGACAAGCTCCTGAGAGAGGATGCGGTAAAAGCCCTCAAAACCATCCTGATTCCGAAAGCCTTCATCATCACTCCCAACCTGCCCGAAGCCTCGGTCCTGCTGGGCCGGGACGTGTTGATACCGGAAGATATGATACGGGCTGCAAAAGATCTGGCAGATCTGGGCTGTGGCAATGTGCTGCTCAAAGGGGGGCATCTCACCGGCAGGGACAGCCTGGACCTGTTATTTCAAAAAGACACGGACACCCTGACAAAACTGCCCGGCATCCGTATTGATACGCCCAATTCCCATGGCACAGGCTGTTCTTTGTCTTCGGCCATCTGTGCAGGACTTGCCCGTGGGCTGGGACTTGAGGCGGCTGTCAAAAACGCCAAAACCTGGCTCACCGGCGCCCTTGCAGCAGGAGCAGCATTTTTTTCACGGGTTATTCCAGGATACAGACATCTGAATCGCAGGGACAGGCTCCGTCTATCTCGAAGGCGAAAACGATCCTGGATGCCTGATCAAAGATCACCGGGCCGACAGGATCAAATGAAAACGAAATTATGCCTCTCCTGACCGCTTCAAGATCCGGAAGATGATCAAGACCGGTGGCCGTCACGTTTCCGGAATCGCCATCCATGATTTCCGCATCTTCTCCGTTGGTGATCACGACAAAAGGAATCTGGTAGGGCCGGATCACCCTGGACAGGGCCAGGGTTGAAAGCCTCCGGGTGACCAGGGAACCGGGTGCATATTTCACCAGCATGACGGAACGGCCTTTGTGATGAACCAGAAAATCCACCTTCAACCGGGCCTTTCTGGTCCCGGCCGTTATTTCCAGATCTATGCCGGCCTCTATGTCTTTTTTATCAAAGCCTTTTTCCAGCACCAGTATCTGCGCGATCTTCTGGCGGTACCGTTCATCATGGGTATCCGGAAGAATCCGGCCGCTCAGAAAATCTTCAAGTTCACCCAGGACAAGATGATGAGGGTTTGCAGGGGTTGTCATGGCCTATCCTTTCTTCAGGATGTTACAACTGTGGGATGCTGAAACTTTGGCGACCTACCACAGCCCCGAGTCCGCTGAGCTGTTCTTTCACCTCAACGGTCAAGAGGGTGTATCCCTTGTTCCAGCCCTTGGGCTGATCGATCTTCACCTGTGCCGTGGATCCTGCCGTCATCATGGGGATGGAAGCTTCGCCGGCCGGGACAGGGACTGATCTGTCACTGACGCCCCTGGCAACCTGGATAATAAAAGGTCCATAGGAGACTGTTGCATCATTGCGGATCTCAATGGTATAGCCCTGGGCCTGGATATCCGCCTTCAGCACGGAAACAGAAGCCTTGCCCATGGGAACGGCCTGGGTATTTCCCCTGGTTTCAGGAGCACTGCCAGAACCCTGCCGGACGGGATCAAGAATGCTTTTTTTCGGTTTTGAAAGCACACTGTCGGCCGCCTGGGCAGCAGAAACTGTAAACAGGAAAACCATCCCTATCCAAACCCAAACTCTTCCGGTCATGAAACCCTCCTTATATTCAAACTTTTTCAAACAATGATGAATGAATACTATATCATCCGGAATCATTTTAAAAGGCCTTTTCATAATCATTTGGCTATGCTATATCATGGTGCGATTTCTTAAAACCTGCTGTTTTATATGAAGATATTCTCAAAGGCGGATCATGATGCGACTCGAAGACCTGAAACCCAATGCCGCTGTAAAAGGACTTTTGCCGCACCGGATTCACTTTGGATAATACCCGCCCCGCCTCTGATTCAAGCGCACCCCGGCGGGTTACTTATTTCAGGGGGGCTTAATGAAATACAAAAAGCCCCCTGTCTCCATAAAAAATCGGATCAATCTGCTCGTTTCCCGCGAAAGACCTGCCCTGGTAAAAGGAAAAATAATTGACTCTGTCCTTGGTTAAGCTTATACCCCAATATATAAATTTTTAACATGTGAGGCGATCATGAAAGCGACCGCAAAAGATTTGAGATTTCACTCAAAAGAACTCATAGATTTAGTAAACAGGGGAGAATGAAATGACAGATAACCGGAACTTCCCTGGAAGCAAATGGTGGAAGTTTGATTTCCACACACATACGCCCAAGTCGGATGATTACGGCCGGGGTGATGAATCCTTCAAGAGCATCAAACCGGAGGAATGGCTCCAAAAATCCATGGAATCCGGCCTCGACTGTGTGGTGGTAACCGATCACAACTCGGATGGCTGGATTGATGAATTGAGGGCTAAGAACACGGAACTTCGAGAGCGCGACACAAAACCCGAATGGTACAAGGAGCTGACCATTTTCCCGGGGGTTGAGATTACGGTTGCCGACAGCAGCAGCCGGGTTCATCTGCTGGCTGTATTTGACCCGGGATGTGATAGCCGGAAGGTGACCGGTGTTCTGGGTTCATGCGGGATCACAGCCGGGTATGGTGACGACCGGAACACATCCACGACTACGGGTTTTGTCGAGACGGTCCGAAAGATCACCGAAGCAAAAGGAATTGCCATTCCTGCCCATATCGACGGTTCCATCAGTTGGCTCAAGATGAGCCGCCCGTCTATGGAGGGTTTGCGACTAGCATTGCTGGATCACGAATTTTGCGTGAAAAACAAACCCGAAGACCCCAATCACCTGCCTGATATTTTCTTGTCCAAGCTGACTATCCAGGCCATGCGCCACTGCGGCCGCATCAGTGGCCAACCCTTCGTCACCCGGTTGCATCCGCATTTCAATTCAGTTATCGGCGGAAGGGGTACCGGAAAATCCTCAGTTCTTGAATCTATGCGCATCGTACTCCGCAGGGATAACGAAGTTGAACCTTTTGAAAAAATTGACAAAGAACTTAAACGGTTTTTGAAGAATCAAAGCGGCCCGAAAAAAGAACGGGGCGTTATGCAGGATGATACAGTGATACTGCTGGAGATTTACCGGCGCGGCAGAAATTATCAATTGCGCTGGAGATTTGACGGGCAGGGTGCGGTACTGGAGGAGGAAATCAACGGCGTTTGGCAGGAAACAGAGGCCGGTGACCTTAAAGAGCGGTTTCCGGTCAGCATTTTCAGCCAGAAGCAGATCAACGAACTTGCATCCAATCCAAGAGGACTTTTAGAAGTTGTTGACCGGTCACCCGAGGTGGATCGGGCGGAATGGAAGTCCCGCTGGGAGAGTGCTAAAAGCCAATTCCTTCAATTGAGGGAGCGAAAAAGATCGCTATTACGGCAACTGGCCGGCGAGCAGCAGATTCGGGCGAAGCTGGAAGACGTTGGAAACGACCTGAAGCAATATGAAGAAAAAGGTCATGGTGAGGCGCTCAAACAGTATCAGAAGCGCAGCCAGCAAAAGAACGGCCTTCCCGATAACCAGATTTTTGATGACCTTGCCGCTGGTATCAGGGAGCTTGCATCCAACACCGGGCTGTCCGATTTTCCTGCACATTTATTTGACGAGCAGGATGAAACCACCGCCGAAATCAGGGTGATTCACGAACAGACAGCCCAAGATCTGAAAATGGTTGGTGAAACCCTTGGTAAACTTGCCGACAGCGTTGACGGGCTAAAGGCCCAAAGGGCAAAAAACATTTCTTCAGGCAAATGGCACCAGGCGGTACAGGCAAGCATCGCCGCTTATGATGGGCTGGTCAAGGAGTATGAGGAAAAAAAGAGCCAATTAAGTATTTCCCTTTATGGTGAATGGGTGGGGCAGCGGAATCAGTTGCAGCAGCAATTAAAAAAACTGGATTCCGTCCGCAGGGAAACTGAGTCGACGGAAAAGCAGATCGAGGAATCCCTGGCAAAGCTTCAGGAATTGCGTGCGGAATTGCTCGAAAAGAGAAGAAATTTTCTTGACAGTGCCATCGGGGCCAGCTCTTTTGTGCGCATGGAGCTGGTACAGTATGGTGATGTGAGCACATTGGAAGACGAATACCGCTCCTTGCTCAACCTTGAAGATGGAAAATTTGTCAGCTCTGTATGTGACCGGGAAAGCGAACAGGGCCTCCTCTGGGCATTGAGTAAATGGGAAGACGCTAAAACACCTGAATCTGAATTGCCGCAGCTTATTTCGGCCATCAAAACCGGAACTCTTGATATCGCTATAGGTCAGTTTCCCTGCAA
>JFJP01037362.1_pt1 | contig 30935 bp, 27 predicted proteins | sample 431651 | NCBI WGS metagenome assembly JFJP01 (sample SAMN02602958, study PRJNA72255) | Microbial mat metagenome, whole genome shotgun sequencing project. | biome: fresh water; feature: sink hole; material: water; isolation source: purple microbial (photo- and chemosynthetic) mats found in... | reverse complement strand
GTTTTTCTCAAACTGCTCATCAATTGGCCGGAATCATTTCTAACCTGGGATGTACTGTTTCTCATACCCACTACATGGACCGGCCCGGTGCTATCGCCCATTATCGTCTCTCTTACCATGATTGCCCTTGCATTGGTAATTCTGAACTTCGCATTCCAGGACGTAAAAACCCGAATAAATTTTCTTGAATGGGTTTTGCTGTCAATCGGCTCGCTGATTGTTATCATTGCTTTTACATGGGATTATTCCAACTTTATTCTAACCTATTTCACAATAAGCGATCTTTGGTCCTTGCCCGATAAGGAAATGCTCTACAATACTGCGCTGAAGTATATCCCTCTAAAATTCAACTGGCTTATTTTTGCCTCGGGGGAGGGAACCTTGATTGCCGCCATAGTTGCCTACTATCGAAGAATGGAGAAAAGCCGGCGGTAATTGGGTGAATCCGCTTGGCTTGTAAAAATTTGGCATTCATTCTACCAGTCTACCCAATCTTTTAAACTAAATTTTTTGCTCCTTGTAAGTGTGTTTTCGATTTACAGATTGTTCATCCACTTGTAGAACTGGGAATTATTAAAACAGCATTTCAAGCCCTTTTAATAACATAGCTATAAGTATCAGCAATGGATTTTTAGCGGCCTATATTTCCATGTTTTTGACACAATTGTGCAAGGCATTGGAATACCTGGGTTGTATATTTGACAATAATATTCAAGCTTGTTTGTTAAAATCGTTGCTTATTCTATTTGTTTTCCGAATAATAAAATTTGGAAATAAACATTTATTATATATTATTGTTGTTAAATAGGCCAATCTAAATGAGTTTGATTGGCACTTTGCTGGATTAAGACAATGCGATAAAGAGGAAAGTGGTTCACCCATGCCAGACAATAATTCCGAGAATAGCTTTTTTTAGCGCACTTGGATTTACATTTAAGCAAATGAAGAAATTTTTACTTTATGTATAAAATTACAGTTGATCACAAGAAGGAAATCATTTTCTATACTCATAGCGGTACTATTCCAAGAAAAGAGATTGGTGAGGCCTGGGCTGAATTATTGTTGATGGATGAGTTCGTTAAACTTAAATACAACCTGCTTTCGGATTACAGGAATTCCTTATTTGACTTTGAAGTTGATGATACTGACATGGTTTGGGATTATTTTTATTCGATCCGTGAGATTCTTAAAGGCAAAAAGGAGGCTGTTATCACGGATAATCCTCTTACAACGGCCATATCCTCATTATTTGAAAACGATTCCTGCGTTAAAATAGGATTCGAAGTAAAAGTCTTCACAACCGAAAAATCAGCTATCAAATGGCTTGAAAAAGGATAATCAAAAAAAGTTTTTTAAAGCACTGACATGGCAATTCACCTGATTTTTGGCGCGACATCAGAAAAGGTGCTCAACATATATTTCTTTAACAGGAACAATCTCACAACACTTACTTCTTGAGGGGTTTCCAATGCAACAAAAATCCCACGCAGCCAAAATAATCCTCTGTAAGCTCTTCTTCTGCATTAGTTGCTAAAACCGAAATCTCGATCATGATTCGTCGGGTTGTTTCAATGTTCAGCTCAACAATTTCGGTAAAGTCGTTTTTTTCGCTGTCAAAAATCACTTCCCTCGTAACCCCGTCACTCAGAATATAATGCACAGGCTTAAACAGGTCGGTAGTGCAAAAGATAAGTTTGTAATTCCTGTCCCCATAGAAAATAACACTATAAACGAGCTTATCGCCAACTCCGATTACATTGCTTCTGGATTGGCCGTCCATTTTGTAGGAAGGACCCGGATACTGCATGCAAGATCCATATAGGTGAAACTTGTTGCAACTCTGACTAAAAACCTCAATGTTTGAGAAAATGGCCAGGAATACGAAGACTAAAATATATGATAGCTTTTTCATTTTACTTAATATCAATTATTTACCTTAATAACTAACAATGCCTTTTCTAATCTCAGCAACTTTATTCTTCAGGATAATAAAATTGGCCTCATTCATTTTTAACTCTTCACCTCCCTGAATTGAAACTTCACCCGATGGATTTTGAGTAACCACGGTTTTAGAGCTGCTCTTTTCCAAGTCATTAAAAATTGTGGATATTTCAATCAGATAGTTGATGATTGTTTTGTCGGCTTCATTAAGCGTAGCACTTTTTGCTTTTTCTAGAAGATTGTCTACCGGGAACCGCATATCAGAAAGCAGTTCCAATGCTTCATTGTCTTCTGAATAGCTGCCAATGGATTGAAGCGCAATAAAAAGGCTTTCAATGTATGCACCTGCTGACACCTGTGCTATCGTGTTTTCTTTGCCACCTGTTTCAAGAAATTCCAGCATATTGCTGAAGGCCTCGTTGGAGATGTTTGCGAGAGAGTCAAGCTTTCCTGCGTTTGCTTTGGATCGTACCAGAAGTGACTCGAAAATGGTTGATGATATTCCGGTCTCAGTGCTTAAGGCTTGAACTGCTTCCAGGTAGTTCACTGTCTCAGCCGACCTTTCAAATAAAGCCGAGTATGCCATGTCGGTTATATAAACCCCTAAATTCAAGGTTTGAGCTTTTGATCCAATGTACTTGTCTTTATTAAGGGGAGAGTTCAAGAGCTCCGGATTATACTGGAAATCGGCGCTGTAAAATCTCAGGAGTATTTCTCCAGGCGACGGCAGAAGGAACAAAACCGATTCCTGATCCGATGTATGCCCATCCATAGAATCAGCAATGTTTTCAGCCTGGCTGTCATTATTGGTCTGCACATTTTTGCAACCGCTATTGCCTGCAATAAGCACGGTAAAAGCGCAAAGCCAAAATACTGTTTTAAATTTGTTCATACATTCTTCTTTTAGAAAATTCTATAATTCATTTGCCACAAATCACCGTATCAAATATTGAGCCTAATTTAAATCTAAAGCAGTTTATCTTTTCTTGGGAAAAGAATATCCGCTAAAAATATGAATAAAATGTTTGTGCTGTATAATAAAACTCAAAAAATTACTTTTTCATTTTTGTTTGCCCTCGGAGGAAATTACATTGAGAGACTTTTTAAGGAAACCGGTGATAAGCGAAAAATAAAGTAAAATGGTCATGAACCATAAAACCGAAATGTTAAACCATAAGGTGTCGATCTCCCATGATCCAATCCGCTTACCCCCTGAATAGAACTGGGCGCGGCCGGCAGGGGATAAGGGGTACTGATAAATAGGGGAATCCTTTCTTATAAATCGACCTTTGTGATCCGTAATCTTTATCATTTCATTGGTGTTCAGCACCATTTCAGCAACACTGCGGTTGAAATTACCCTCCTTTAATCGGATGAAATCATCACTTGAAATTCCCTGCTTCTTCATTTTTTCATATACAGCGTCTTTTTCGTCAATAAGGGAGTTGGTTCTCTTAATGAGAACGGTTTTCAAACTGTTTAGGAACTCATGAATGCTTTTCAAATTCAGCTCCCCTGCCTCATTCACGATCTCAAATTCAGATATCACACCAATGAATTCTTTTTGAAGATCCTTTACGGCATTCCGAACAAGAGAGCGGGTTTCTTTTAACTTCGAATCGTCTGGGTTTAACCTTATAAGCCGCTCGTAATCATTTAGTTTGTTGTAGATTGCTGGAATTAGGAAGTTCAACTCGAATGAAAGATTGGCGAATTCCCGATCTAGCGGGTAATAGTTTTCCTGAAACGCGTTGTCCTTGAACTGGCTTACCATCAGTGCCTCATATGCCCATCTTGAGGCCATCATGTCGCCCACAACGGGAACATATTGATTGGAAGAGATGCTGTAATGCATTTTGTCGTACTTTACTATAATCCCTGATAAAAGGATAAGCGGTACCAAAATAAAAGGGATTGTAATGTAGATGGCTATTACCGATTTTAAGGAGGCCGAAATATTCAGTCCCAGCATTATGGCAAAACATGCTGTGGAAAACAATACCAGCCAGTAATTAAGCGTCATTCCTTTAATCTCCAGGATGCCGTTGCCCAGCAACACAAAAATAATCATCTGTGCAGCCGACAATACAAACAGAAATGTGATTTTCGAATTGAAATAGGAAGCCCTGCTCAGATTGAGAAACTTTTCCCGCTCCAGTATCCGGCTGTCTTTTATAATTTCTTCGGCACTTATAATGAGTCCAATAAACAAAGCCACAATTACGGCCATAAAAATGTATGCGGGAATATTCACATTGTTGATAAACATGTACTCCCAGGGATTGGATTCGTTTCCACTTACATATTTAGTGAAAAAACCAAGGATTAAGGCAAGGATGGGGGAAATGAAAACAGCAAAAAGAGCATATTGCCTGTCCGCCAGCTTACTGAAGAAGTTTCGCTGAGAATAGGTCACAAATTGCTTGATGAAGGTGGGCGTTTTGAAGCGGGTGGAAGGCACTTCAGTATTTTTATTGGCCACTATCGTCTCACTTTGTAAATTCTTGCGGAACATCTCGTACCAGGTTGAAGGCGAAATTACCCGCTCACTGGTGTACTCTCCCAACTCGTTAACACGTTTTGCCTCTATTACCTTTAAAATCTCATCGGGTTGAACGTTTCCACAATACGGGCATTCTATTTCGGCTGCATCAATTCGATTGGCTATGTCTTTCAGGTATGAAAAGGAGTCCAGGGGATTCCCGAGATAAACAGGGAAACCTCCTTTGTCAAGAATCAGCAGCTTGTCAAGCATCTTGAATATTTCGGATGAAGGCTGATGGATGTTCAGAATAACAATTTTACCCTGTAGCGACAAGTCCTTCAACAATTGCAACACATTTTCGGAATCCGTGGACGACAAACCGGTAGTGGGTTCGTCGGCCAACAAAACCAAGGGCTCCTTAATCAGTTCCAAAGCGATATTCAACCTTTTCCTTTGGCCTCCGCTAATGAATTTATTAAGAGTGGAGCCAACCTTAAGGTCTTTAATGTAAAACAGGTCGAGATTGTTGAGATATTTCAATACAGCAGCGTCTATTTCAGCATCGTTCTGATCGCCCAAACATAGTTTGGCGTTGTAATAAAGATTCTGATAAACCGTTAGCTCTTCAATCAGCAAATCGTCCTGTGGCACGTACCCGATTATTCCTTTTATTCCTTTCTTGTCGGAGTGCAGATTGTGACCGTTTATCAGGATCTCGCCGTTTTCAAGACTGTAGCTGCCGTTGAGTACTTTTAGAAGCGTCGATTTTCCGGTTCCTGATCCTCCCAGAATACCCAGCAAATCACCCGATTCAGCAGTAAAGCTGAACCTCTGAATTCCGTTCGGGCTTTTCGGGAATTTGAATTCAATATTTTCTGCCGAAAGAAGTATTTTCTGGAATGTCTTCGTCTTTAAAAAGCCCGATTCGATGTCGCTGTAATACAAAGGCGCAAAATTTTCTCCTTTCAGAGCCGAGCCTTTTGGAAATATATATATGTGTCCCGGAAAAACATGTTTGCTGCTTAACTCGATTTTTTCAATCCCACTATAATAAAAAAGGATCAAGTCGCATTGATTGATTTTAAGGAAGAAGAATTGCCCGCTGAGGTTCTCCTTGTGAAGGAAGTTTATTTTGGTGAAGCTGAAGGAATTGATGTTGCTGACAACCAAAAGCCTTTCCTTTTGGGGGATCTTGTAAAACTTTTCGGTTATAAAAATTCTACAGTTGTTGAATTCCTCTTCGTAAATCATTAAATCCTCGGCAATAGTCTTTACCATATCCGATATGGTTTGCCTGAAATCATCTGAGGAATCGGAATATTCGTCGAAATATTTTGAGAATTGGATCAGGCTTACTACAATCAGATATTTACCCTTGATGTGAAGTCCCTGATTTATTTCCCGGCAAATCGACAGGACCTGAACAGACATCAAGGATGTGATCTTCGACTCATTAAGGCCATTCAGTACGTTAAGTTTGCTGATTTCCTTGTCGAAGACAATGAGCGACTGATCTACGATTTTATGATTAAACTGTGTTTTCAGGAAAGAAAATACAAAATTCCGCGAGAGAACTATGGCGACATCCTTATTTATGATTGCAAGAATTGCAAACAATTTCATTAAGGCGGTCAACATCGATTCTGTCATGGCTTACTACTTGCTTTGTTTGTTTTCTTTAACAAGGGAACATCATTTGTGTGGATACTTTTTTATCCTCATTCTGGGCGATAATGATTCTTCCCCCGTGTGAAATCATAATCTGTTTCGCCAGAATTAATTCGATACCGGGTGTGAAATCATCCGACTTTTGATCCCCCGAAAAAAAGTTCATCATATTATCAATCTGGTGGGAAGAGTAGAAACTCCCATCGTCAATGATTTCCAAACATTTAAATTCACTCGATTCCTCAAAGTGAAGCAGAATATTGCCGTTCTTTTCAGTATGCTTGAGCGAATTCATTAAAAGCGTTGTTAAACAAGCCATTAAAAGGTCGTTTTCCCCTTTTACCACAACGTCCTGATTTTGTTCCTTGAAATCAACATTTATCAGGAACTTGTCGAGCAGGTTCTTATTCTCCAAAACACACAATTCCGTCAACTCCCTTAGAGAGACATCCTTTAGCTCTATTGGCGCATTATTTTCCTCGTTGAGTCTTGCAAGCTGGTTTGCGGCAAAAGAAAAACTCTCAAGTCGGGAAACCGATGTGTCAAGATAAAAAAGCAGTTCGCTTAAATCATTCGAACCGATCCGGTCTTTGAGCATGTGAACAGCGCTCATGATTTTGTTTATTGGGGATCTGATTTCGTTGGTTATGATATTCAGGTATCGCGTTTTGGACTTGTCGAGGTCAAGCAATTCGCTGTTTACTCTGGCGAGTTCCTTAATCATCTTTTTATTGGAGATACGCAGATTATAAACTTCTATAGCTTTATTCAGCGACATCTTCACAGCTTCAGAGTCAAAAGGCTTGTTGAAAAACCCATAGATTTCGCCCTTATTGATCGAATCCACAACCGTTTTGTAGTCGGTATATGCCGTAAGGATAAAACGCATCATATCGGGAAACTCGGTTTTCACAATTTCCATCAATTCGGTTCCAGACATCTCCGGCATGCTTTGGTCGGAAATCAACACGGCAAACTCCTTTTCCCTCATTAATTCCAAAGCTTTCTTTCCCGAATCTGCAATTGAAACATTAAAGTGGTCTTTGAAAAGCACTTCGAAAAGGATCAAATTGTTTTCAATATCATCCACATAGAGGATGTTGGGTCTTTGTTCAGCTGGCTTTTCCATGATTATTGTACATTTTAGAACTAGATCCTTATTGAAAAATCAATTTGCAATAGTAATTAAGTTTGTACTGAATTGAAAAAAATCAAACTTTTTTTTCAGTGAGAAAATTAGTCAATTATTATTAATATCCGCCTAAATATTGAAAAAATGACTATTCAATTCAGGGCCGAATTTAATATGGTTGAGGATTGTTGGAATTATTAGCAAACAAATAGTATTATTGTGCGTACAAACTTTAACTTGTTTTTGAATTCAATTCAATTTGGGGATGAAAAGATATTTCTTGTTAAGCATCATCGTGCAATTTGTAATTATATGCAATAATTCAGCAATTGCCCAGGCCGATACCATGAAGTATGAAGGACTGAAGGTTATTGTCCCAACAAATGATAAAATTGAAAAGGATAACACCTATTTCTTCATTTCTGGAGGGTATCAGATCCCGGCTTGGTATGGGGTTCCCATGATTCCCGAGTTTCCTGTGAACATGGTTATTAAAGGGGATATGAGTGTGAAAGCTTCAGGCTGGTTCGCCGGAGCAGGTATTATGAAACGAACAAGAACGCGCTTTGAAGTTGGGATAGCTGCTGATTTTTTCAAAACCACCATACCGATTGCTTATGCCGGTCAAAGGTCTACAAGCGACTGGGTATTTGAACAAAGCGGTGTTTTGACTACTGATAGTATGGAAAGCAATATTAACAGAATAGGCGAAGTAATCTCTGTCCGGGCTATCGTCCGTTATAAAGTTCCTATTGGTAAATTAAAGTTATGGGTAGGTGTTTCTCCGGGAACTTTTTCAAGTAAAATCTATTTTCAGCAGGACGCAAAAGATGAGCCCCTCGGAATATACAGGCAAACATTGTTGGGAATTAACTATCAGGCAGGTTTGGATTTCTCAGTGAAAAACAAAAGAGGGAAAAACATGATGATGTTTACTGTTTTTTCCGATTTTGCAAGTCCAATGGTGGAAGAACGAATGATCAGCTTGTTTCAACCCGGATGGAAATTTCTGAATACTCAGGGAAATTATATCATGAACCCTGTACGAGTAGGGTTTTCGGTAGCGTTTCATTAGCATTTTGTGTGCTGAAATGCCCCATTAATTTAAATAAGTTGTTATGAAAAAAAGAAACAATGTTCTTGTACTAGCCTTGGTTTTGGGTTTAGTCATGTACTTTTTGGATGCGAGTATATTTTACCTCCTGCAGAAGGATGACACCTCGTTTTTGCAGGCTCTTCTTACAAATGTTCCAATTCAGGAAGTTTATAGCAGGCTCATTATGGTCGTGGGTATTTTTGTTTTCGGACTACTGATATTTGGGAAAATCAACGAGATATATCTCGATAGCCATACCTTTTACAATCATTCGAATAGGGATGCGAAAACACTGATGGATCATCATTTTATGTCAAGCTTGTCATATCAGGTGAGGACTCCACTGAATGCAATAATCGGTTTTTCCGAGTTGCTTGAGAAACCGGATATTTCGCCTGATTCGAAAGCTATTTATCTGAGCCATATAAACTCCAGCAGCAAATATCTCCTTTTGCTTGTAAACAACCTGTCGGAAATTTCAAAAATTGAATCAGAGAAATTTGAGATAAAAAAGGTGGGAATCAATGTAAATAAGTTGTTGGGAGAAATGTTCCAGATTTTTGAGGTACAGAAGGGCGAGCTTGGAAAAAGTAATATTCAGCTTTTTATTGAAAATGTGCGATTGGATGAGGAGCTTATCGTTATGACAGATCCTCAGCGATTGAAATTCGTTTTGAATAACCTTATGGAAAGCGCCTTTATTCACACAAAACAAGGCATGGTAAAAATTGGTTACACCAAAAAAGGCAACGGTTTTATCGAGTTTTTCGTGAAAGACACGGGGACAAGTTTTTCTCAGGAGCGATTGGATGTGATATTCGAACGATACAATAAGCTAACCGACAACTATAACCTTCCTTTTGACGGGTCTGTTATCAGACTTGCAATTTCGAAGAGTCTGGTGAAACTGCTTGGAGGCGAAATTCGGGCTGAATCGCAAGTAGGGGAGGGTGTTGCGATCTATTTCACGATTCCATTTTTGGAGGTTAACAAGGCAAAAGAAGCCCTGCCGATAAAAAAAGTAATTGAACCGGTTAGGAAAGCAGTCGATACTATAGAAAGGGACTGGTCGGGCAGGTTCTTGTTAATTGCAGAAGATGTTGATTCGAACTTTATTTATCTTAAGGAAATCCTGAGGCCCACAAAAATTAATGTACTATGGGCTAAGAACGGGAGAGAGGCGCTGGATATGGTTATATCGAATGAGAAAATCGCAGTTGTTTTAATGGATATTCTTATGCCTGTGATGGATGGCTATGAGGCTTCAAGAGAAATTAAAAAAATCAGACCAAATCTGCCAATTATTGCTCAAACAGCTTATTTTGTGGAAGATAAAACCAGAGACGAGGAAAACAAGAACTTTGATAAATACCTGATTAAGCCGCTTTGGGCTCCCCAATTGCTAAAGGCAATTGATGGCTACATTTCCTGATGTTAAACTGAACGCCATAGTTCTCATCTTGCAGTTTATGCAATATCTTATTTGAGATTAAGAAAAAAAACCTATCTTGTTACCGATGCTATCCATGTGAATGTGAAATATAAATCATTCGAATATCATGAACACTATAACCATTCAACGAACAACAAACTCCCCGGATATCCTTCTGGACCCAAAAAAGGGAATAATCGAGATTAAAGGGGCTTCATTTCTCGAGGATAGCTCGGCTTTTTACAGCCCTATTCTTGATTGGGTTGCAGAATATGTTAAATCGCCGGTTGCCACAACTGTCCATGTTGAGCTTACATACTTTAACTCATCAGCTGCAAAGCTGCTTCTTACAATTTTTAAAATTCTGGGTGCAATAGAGAAGAAGAATATAAGCCTGACGGTAAATTGGAGCTATTCGGAAGATGACGAAGACATCAGGGATTCGGGACATGATTTCTCCAAATTGTCGGGGATAAAATTCAATATGATCGAAAACGACGAGCCCGAGCGCGATTAACAACAGATACAGTGCGGAAATATTGTTCCATCACAAGATCTGTTGAACTTTTTTGGAGTGATCTTTCTTATATGTTTTTCGAAATCCAGTCGCCAACCTCCGAAGTCTTGTAGGATCTCCCTTCGGCAATATCTACCGTAACAACCCCTTCGGCAAGCGATTTGTCAGTGGCATCGCGGATGGCTTTGGCTTCATCCTGCAAATCAAGTGCAAGTTCGAGCATCATGGCTGCGGAAAGTATTGTAGCTACGGGATTTGCAATATCTTTGCCGGCAGCCTGAGGATAGGAGCCATGAATCGGCTCAAAAACGCTGGTGTGTATCCCAACAGATGCAGAGGGTAATAGGCCAAGAGAGCCTGTAATTACGCTTGCTTCATCGGAAAGTATATCCCCGAACATGTTTTCGGTAACCATAACGTCAAACTTTTTGGGCCACTGAATGATCTGCATCGCTGCATTGTCAACAAACATATAGTCAACAGCTATGTCTTTGTAAGAGGGTTCCATCTCCTGAACTGTTTCTCTCCACAATCTGGAGGTGGCAAGCACATTGGCTTTGTCGACTACGGTAAGTCTTTTGTTTCTTTTGGCTGCGTATTCAAAGCCTAGCTTGGTGATGCGGATTACCTCGTCCTTTGTATAAGTGCAAGTGTCAAAAGCCTTGGTAAGGTCTTCGGATCTTCCTTTCTCTCCAAAATATATACCACCGGTTAACTCGCGAATAACCACAAAATCAGCTCCTTCAACCAGGTCGGGGCGAAGCGGCGATTTGTGAATCAGCGACTTAAAGGTTGTTACAGGTCGTATGTTTGCGTACAAACCCAGTTTTTTCCTCATGGCAAGCAGTCCCTGCTCAGGTCTTACCTTGGCCTTGGGATCGTTATCGTACTTGGGATCACCAATGGCACCAAACAGAACCGCATCGGAATTCATGCACAGATCGAAAGTGTCATCCGGGAATGGATTACCAACAGCATCAATCGCACAGGCACCTACCAGAGCCCTTGTGAAATGAAACTTGTGATTGTACTTTAAGCCAACCGCCTCAAGTACTTTGATGGCTTGTTCAATAATTTCGGGTCCGATACCATCACCTGCGAGCACTGCGATTTTGAATTCCATGAAGAAATAGGGTTTTGAGTTAAAAAGTTAATTAATGGATGATAAGACTTATATTTTTCGTAAAAAAATATTTTATTTTGGATGTGAGACTCAAACTTTTGAGTTATCCATTTCGTCTATAATGTTCAGCATTTTCAAAGTTCCTTTTATTGCCGCTACTGTCTGGTCGGAGTCGAGTCCGCGGGTTTTGATGATCTTCCCGGAATAGTCCCATGTGATAGAGCATTCAACAAGGGCATCGGTCTTGCCGCCCGGAGGGATCGTAACCACATAGTCGGTAAGCACAGGGTGTTTCTTCTCCAGCTTGTCGTAAATTTTCCAAAGGGCTTTCATAAATGCGTCGTACTGACCATCACCCGAAGCTGTTTCTTCATAGCTTAGGCAATTGATTTCAATACTTAGGGTGGCCATGGAACGCAAGCCCTTTGCAACCGAAAGCGAATAGTTTTTGATTTTGATATTCTGGTTGACTTTTTCGCTTTTGAGAACATCAGAAATGATATATGGAAGATCTTCCTTGGATACTGTTTCCTTCTTGTCGCCCAATTCGATGATCCTGTCTGTAACCATTTTCATTTCTTCCTTGCTGAGCTCAATTCCAAGTTCTTCAAGGTTTTTAATAACACTTGCTTTTCCCGACATCTTGCCAAGCGCGTATTGTCGCTTTCTGCCGAAGCGTTCGGGAAGCAGATCATTGAAATACAGATTGTCTTTCTGGTCTCCATCGGCATGAATACCACTCGTCTGCGTAAAAACATTTTCCCCGATAAGAGGTTTGTTTGCGGGAATTCTTATCCCTGAGAACGATTCGATGAACTTGCTTACAAGATAAAGTTTATCTTCCTGAACCGACATTTCGTATTTGAAATGGTCTTTAACAATCCCTATAACGCTGGAAATCGGAACATTGCCGGCTCTTTCTCCAAGTCCGTTAATGGTAGTGTGAATCCCGGTAATGCCAGCGCTTATTGCGGAGAAAACATTTGCTGTTGCCAGATCATAATCGTTGTGTGCGTGAAAATCGAATTCGAGTTTTGGATACCGGGTTTTTATGTCGAGACAGAATTTATAGGTTTCATCGTGGTTCAGAATACCCAAAGTATCAGGTAACATGAATCTGTCGATGTTCTCATTCTGAAGATTATCGAGCATCTGATACATATACTCTGGGGAGTTTCTCATGCCGTTCGACCAATCTTCGAAATAGATGTTAACCCGAATGCCCATTTCTTTGGCGGTCTTTAAAACGCCTTTAATATCTTCGATGTGTTGTTCGGGGGATTTGCGAAGTTGATACTGACAGTGTTTCAAGGATCCTTTGGTAAGGAGGTTGATCACCTTCCCGCCTGCATTCTCGATCCACTTGAGGGAAATGTCTCCATCAACAAATCCCAACACTTCTACTTTTTCAATAAAGCCGTGCTCTTTGGCCCAAGCAAAGATCATCTTTGCACCTTTGTATTCGCCCTCGGAAACTCGGGCAGAGGCAATTTCTATTCGGTCGACCCTTAAATCTTCAAGTAAAAGCTTTGCCATGGTGAGCTTTTCCGTCCCTGTAAACGACACTCCGGAGGTTTGTTCCCCATCCCGAAGTGTTGTGTCCATTATAGTTATCTTCATGCTGTGTTTTTAATGTATTCGAACTATCGCTCCGGATTATCTCCCCCCTTTGCTTTTCTTAAAGAGATCGTTGTTCCGCTGTGATTCATCCTATTTCGAAACTCAGTGATCCATTTTCGTCTTTTTGTTTCCCCTTGCTGCGGCAGCAGAAGCCTCAGGAGTTTATCTTACTTTTTTTCAAAAGCCTCAATCTTGTCTTTACGGCTGATGAGATAGTCAATATCCTCATAACCATTCAACAAGCACTCTTTTTTATAGGGGTTGATGTCGAAAATTTCTTTTTCACCCGAAACTTCAAGGGATATCTCTTGTTTGCGGAGATCCACTTTGATTTTTGCATCGGGGTCCTTTTCAATCGCTTTAAAAATCTTTTCCAGGAAGCTTTCGGTGACTTGCACAGGTAAAAGGCCTATGTTCAGCGAGTTTCCCTTGAAGATATCCGCGAAGAAGCTCGAGACGACGACTTTGAAGCCATAATCATATATTGCCCATGCTGCATGTTCGCGACTCGAACCGCTGCCGAAGTTTTTGCCTCCAACCAGAATAGCTCCGGAGTATTTGTTTTGGTTCAAAACAAAATCGGGTTTGGGGTTGTTCTGGCCGTCGTATCTCCAGTCTCTGAATAAATTTTCTCCAAAGCCATCGCGCGTTGTAGCTTTCAGGAAGCGAGCCGGGATGATCTGGTCGGTGTCAACGTTTTCAATGGGTAGCGGAACAGCTGAAGAAACGAGTGTTATAAATTTTTCGATTGCCATTTGATTGGGTGCTAATTAGTTAATTTAATACACCTGTCAGGTCTATAGACCTGACAGGTCTCTTGGGTCTACAATTTTGCCTGCAACCGCCACAGCGGCCGCCGTAAGCGGACTTGCGAGCATCGACCTTGATCCTGGGCCCTGACGGCCTTCGAAGTTGCGGTTTGATGTAGTAACTGCCAGTTTACCCTGAGGGATTTTATCGTCGTTCATAGCCAAACAAGCAGAACAGCCGGGTTGACGCAACTTAAAACCTGCATCCTCAAGAATTTTGGTTAAGCCTTCTGCATGCGCTTGTTTCTCTACCTGCTTGGACCCGGGTACAATCCATGCGGTAATATTATCGGCTTTCTTGCGGCCTTTGACAAATGCTGCAACCTCACGCAAATCCTCGATACGCCCATTGGTGCAGCTCCCAACAAATACATAATCGACGGGTTTGCCAATCAGCGATTCCTCATGCTTAAAGCCCATATATGCCAAGGCTTTGCTGAATGTTATCCGATTGCTTGCCTCGATGTCTTTTTCAGAGGGGATTTTTGCAGTAATCTTTAACCCCATACCCGGATTGGTACCGTAGGTTATCATGGGCTCAATATCGGCAGCGTCGTAGGTCAACTCCGCATCGAAAACAGCGTCCTCATCAGTTTTAAGCATTTTCCACCTGGCAACGGACTTTTCGAATTCAACGTCTTTTGGGGCAAACTCTCGACCTTTGATATATTCGAAAGTGGTTTCGTCCGGAGCAATTAAGCCTCCCCTTGCTCCACTTTCAATGCTCATGTTACAAATCGTCATGCGGCCTTCCATGGAAAGACTACGAATGGCAGATCCGGCATATTCGATAAAATAGCCGGTGCCGCCGCTGGCAGTGATCTTTGCAATAATGTAAAGAATAATGTCTTTCGCGGTAACGCCATTGCCGGTTTTGCCTTCAACGTTTATTCTCATCCTTTTGGGCTTGGGCTGCATAATGCATTGCGAAGCCAGAACCATCTCAACTTCGGAAGTCCCGATGCCAAATGCCACGCTGCCAAAAGCACCATGAGTGGAAGTGTGACTGTCTCCACACACAATCGTCATCCCGGGCTGGGTGATGCCTAGCTCCGGACCAATCACGTGAACAATGCCCTGATATGGATGATTGAGCCCGTAGAGCGTAATGCCGTGACGGTTACAGTTTTCCGTCAGCTTAGCTACCTGAAAAGCGGAAAGTTGATCCTTAATAGGTAAATGCTGATCAATTGTGGGAACGTTATGGTCGGGCGTGGCAACTGTGTTCTGCGGACGAAAAACACTCAACCCGCGTTTCTCTATCCCCGCAAATGCCTGAGGACTTGTGACCTCATGCACCAGATGCTTGTCGATGTATAATATACTGGGCCCGCCGGCTATCTCTTCAATCACGTGCGAATCCCAGATTTTGTCGAATAGTGTTTTACCTGCCAATGTATTATTATTTAAGTAACTTTTTAGTTTTGTTTATTGGGATGCAAATGTACGAAATATCTTAAATATTTCATCTAAAACTCCCTTCTGTAATTACAATTTGTTAGAATTTATACCATAAAATGATTAAACCCGATATAAATGACGGGGGAATCTGATAAATTGAAATCATTTACAGTCCCGAAAGAAAGACTTAATCCGGGGGAGCGAGCCAAACCTTGACTTCCTTATTCAATGGGTACAAGGCGAATAATCATACCGGGGGATTCCAAACCAACATAAATATACCCCTCAGGGCTTACTTCTACATTTCTCATTCTACCAATATCGTAAAGAAGCGTTTCTTTATCCGTTACTTTATTGTCTGTAAGCTCAACCCGCTCGAGGTTTCGAAAACGAAGGGAGCCTATGAGGATATTCCCTTCCCATCCTTTATACTTGTTTCCCGTCACAAAACAAGTTCCGGAGGGGGCTATGGAAGGCACGTAATAAGTTGCAGGCTGTTCCATCCCGACTTTTGCAGTATCGGGTGTAAGCACCGATCCATCATAATTTATTCCAAAGCTGATTTCGGGCCAACCATAATTTTTACCGGGAACAATGAGGTTGAGCTCATCGCCTCCCTTTGGACCATGCTCTGTTTCCCAAAGCTCATCGGTAAATGGACTTATAACCAAGCCCTGCGGATTGCGGTGTCCGTAACTCCAAATGCTTTTTCTTGCTCCGGGAGTATTGTAGAAGGGGTTGTCGGAGGGAATCGTACCATCGTCGTAAAGGCGGTGAATTTTGCCGTTGTCGGTTGAGAGATCCTGAGAGTTGGATGCTTTTCCTCGCTCTCCTATCCCGAAAAACATGTAGCCTTTACTGTCGAATGTGATTTTGCATCCAAAATGGTGGCCGGTTCGTGAGTCGGGAAAGGCTTTGAATAAAACTTCCTTGTCGGTCAGTGTGTTTTCTTTCAGCCTGGCCCTCATAATCGCTGTGCCCCAACCCTCGGATTCGTTTTTGGAAGTGGAGGTGTATGCAAAATAAATCCAGCCATTTTTGGCATAGTCAGGGTGTAGCCTTATATCCATCAGTCCTCCCTGTCCAATGGCATAAATGTCGGGTAAGCCTTCGATTTCGGCTAGTATATTACCATTCCTGAAACGTAATAATTTGCCCTCCCGCTCGGTTACCAGGATATCTCCCCCGGGAAGAAAAGCCATTCCCCATGGGACATTCAGTCCGGTAATAATGGTATCGGGTCTTATTTTCAGTTTTTGAGTCAAATAGTAATCCTTATCTCCCAAGCGATTACGCTTTTCCTGTTGACCCAGATCGAGGGTTTGATGTATGTATTCCGAAATTGCCTTCGATTCTTTATCACTCAAGGCGTCGCGGTAGGAGGGCATTCCATAATCGGGATAACCCGTAAGAATGCTTTGGTTGATGTCGTCAACACTATGGCCGTATTTCCACTTTCTGGATGTAAACCAACTCAAGTCGTCGTAGTGGCAGCTTGCACAGAAATTAGCGTAATTTTGCTTAGCACGAATCATAGTGGAATCTTCAATTTCAGGGTTCTCCGACAACTTCTTTATGCCTTTCTCTGTTTCGCGGGAGAAATTCGAAAAGGCGATAATTGCAAGAAGTAAAACTGACAAACCTATTAAAATATTTTTCATCTTTTTTCAATTAGTGTATTATCCAAATGTAATAAGCAAATTAAAAGCAATTTAGTTCAAAAAATGTATATTAATTTCTGCAATAACAGATTTGAAAAATCGGCGTTCTATTTCGATAAATTCCTAAAGGAAACAGGATTTTCCAGATGTTCCATTCATTACTGCATGGGATAGAGGGGTAAAACGCCAACCTGGTAAAGCCGAATTTTAGCCCATTTTAAGGACTAGCACCTTGGAAGCAACTTTAGGTCGTCATGAGATTATCCCAATGCAAGGCTTTGAACGAAATTCCTAAAGCTGAAAATAGTCCCCAAGACAATAATTACCAATACAATAGCTTGCAGCATCTCTTTTTATTTCAGCCTGATGCTATCGGGTAGACTTTTGTTACTTGCATACTCCTTCATTGTTTTAGTTAACTTTGCTGCCCTATTCAAAAACCAAATAATGCCTGAACAACGTAAATATAAAAAATCCGAAGAGTCAGCTAATGCAATATCGCACCTTGCCGGGGCATTACTTTCGGCATTGGCCTTAGTTTTAATGATAATTTTCTCCGTACTCAGGGGAAATGCCTGGCATATAGTTACTACATCGATTTATGGGGCTACCCTCGTCTTGCTTTATTTTTCATCGGGCATGGCTCATGCACTGAGAGAGGGCAAAGCAAAAAAGTTGTTTTTTGTTTTCGACAAAATATCCATTTTCCTCCTGATTGCCGGAACATATACTCCACTAGCACTGGTAGTACTGCATGGAACCCTGGGGTGGGTAATTTTTGGTCTGGAATGGGGAATGGCACTGGCTGGTATTTTCATGACTTTTACCCCAATGGGAAAGTCGAAAACAAGGGTCAACTATTATTTTGTGGGTTTGTACGTTGCTATGGGATGGCTTATGCTTATTGCCATTGTGCCGATTTTTAATTCACTTCCAACAACCGGATTTCTCTGGCTGATGGCAGGGGGTCTATTTTATTCCTTCGGTATTTTATTTTACGCCAAAGCCCAGTTTCTATACCATCATCTGGTATGGCATCTATTCGTGATTGCGGGAAGTCTGGCACACTTCATCGTGATTTTTAATTACGTAATACCTTCCCGATAAACGATATCCATTGTGGCTGCGTTCAATCAGGCAGTTTATTGCTCTTTTTTCCCGGGATTTTTCGTCGCTTCAATTTCGCTCTCCAAATCCTTGATGGTTTGATCAAGTTTGGCTTTTTCGATGAAAAGGGTTTCGATATGCTTTTTCAATTCATGTTTCTCTCCTTCGAGAAATTGAATTCGTTTGGTGTAAACCGATTTGTAAAAAAAGTAGGCTGTTAGATAACCGATAATTCCGGCAACTAAAAGGATCAAAAGAATTTCGAGGATTGCACTCATACGGGTTTGCTGTAGAATTATAATAAGTTGATTCATGGTTTTTATTTTAAAGTTATTTCTGCTCTGCGGTTTTTTGCCCTACCTTCTTCGGAGGTATTATCCGCCGCCGGTTCACTCTCACCTTTGCTAATGCTGGTTATTTTTTCGGGGGATATGCTTTTGCCGGTTAGATATATCCTTGTGCTTTCAGCTCTGCTTACCCCGAGTTTCTGGTTATATGCATCACTGCCTTTGCTGTCGGTATGACCGCTTATGTCCAACCCTGCATCAGGATTCTTTTCAATCCATTCCTTAAAAAGGATTACCTGTTCGTCTGCCTGTGCCGAGGGCAGCACTACGGATTTATCGAAGTCGAAATACAAAATCAGGGTTTCTGGTTTGGGGATTTCTACTACCTCAGGTGGTAAGGGTTCGCTGGATAGGTTCTCAACTGCGATCGCAGTCTCTGCAGTCTTCCCGCAATCAGGCTTAATATAGCAGACATAATACCAACTTGCCAGAAATGCCCAAAGCAGAAAAACAAGACTTCCGGTTATCAGAATTCTCATTGTTTTGGTTTTTAGATTTTTTCAGGATTCCTCACACAAGTTATAACATTACCCAATGCGATTCAAGTGGTAAAAAAGTGTTGTAAATCAGAGAAATTCACCTTTTTTTCATGTGGGTTGATACCCAGTGTGGGACGCTGCTTCAGCCTTTCTGAATTTTTAGTTCTACTCCTCCTTTTGTGGCAAAGTTTTTTCATTTTTTTAAGCTTGTACCAATACCATTAATAAGCAATGCTTTGTTTGAACACTTCGGCCTGAATTCTGTTCCAAACAAATAGATGAAGGACGAAACCAAGGCGCACTTAGACTGACGTTCTTTTATGAAAACTCAAATTGACTTTGGTTTCGTTGTGATTTTCAGCAAATTGAAAAAGACTTTTATAAAAAGAAAATTTATGAGTCGAACATTTTATCTGTTAGTCGCTCTAAGCGTTTTTGGTTCTTCATGTGTTTATGAGAATGAAGAAAGTTTATATCCCCGGCTCGCTGAATGCGACACTGTCAGTGTTACTTTTTCCGGAAGCATTTCGCCCATACTTGTAGACAACTGTTTATTGTGTCACAGTAATGAAAAGGCTGATATTTCCGGAAGCGGAATCAGGCTGGAAGGATATTCAAATGTAGTTATTATGCAGGATGCGATTCGAAACTCCATAAATCACAATGCCAGCTACTCACCCATGCCCAAAGATGCGCCAAAACTTAAGGATTGCCAGATCCGGCAATTCGAAATATGGGTCGACTCGGGTTCACCCGATAATTAACTTTAACAACCACAATGTTTAAAAAATGGAACACTGAAACTTTAAAACTGTAACCCATATCCAGATGAAATATTTTTCAACTCTCTTTGCAGCAGCATTTCTTTTACTCCCTTTACTTGTGTTTTCACAGGATGATCTGATGGACATGTTGAATGAGAATGCTGAGCCCGTAACAAATTACACCACCGCTACTTTTAAATCAACCCATGTGGTGAACGGGCAGTCCATTGAGAGAATGCAGGAAAAACAACTGGATTTCAGGATTTCACACCGCTTTGGGCGAATCAACAGTGGGGCGTATGAGCTTTGGGGACTTGATCAGGCAAACATTCACTTTAGTCTCGAATACGGCTTAACCGACTGGCTGATGCTTGGTGTTGGAAGGGGAACCTATGAAAAGACTTTTGACGGATTTACAAAACTAAGCTTGTTGCGGCAATCAACTGGTGCAGTAAACATGCCGTTTTCACTTTCCGCTTTCAGTTCGGTGGCCCTGAACTCCTTAAAATTCGCCGACTCGGAACGCAACAATGACTTCAGCTCTCGTTTGTCATACTCCTATCAACTGCTTTTGGGCAGAAAATTCGGTCCGCGTTTTTCCGCCCAAATCAGTCCCACCCTCGTGCACCGAAATCTTGTGTTGACCAAATTTGATCCAAACGACACCTATGCCTTGGGATTGGGCGGAAGACTTAAACTATCTTCCCGAATAAGCATCAATGCCGAATACTACCATGTTATAAACCCGGAAAACAATCCCGACTCACCGGTATACAACCCACTGGCTATAGGGCTTGATATTGAAACCGGAGGGCATGTTTTTCAGCTCATGATGACCAATTCCCTCGCCATGATTGAAAAAGGGTTTATTACTGAAACAACAGGTCAATGGGGGAAAGGCGATATTCATTTTGGATTTAACATCTCCAGAGTTTTTAATTTAAAAAAGCCGCAATCAAAAGCGGAGTGAACCTTCGGGAATGAAAAATGTTATTTGAAATGATTTAAGGCTCACAGAAAGAATGAACCGATGATTAATGTTCTGCAATTCCCTATAAAAAGATTGCTAGCTTGTTACAAATAGTAATTAGACATAAAAAAATGAAATCATGAAGAATCTACTTTTAAGTTTTGGGTTTCTACTGATGGTATTAAGCTTGAATGCTCAAAAATACAGTTCGAAAAACGGATTTGTCGGGTTTTACTCTCATACCCCTATCGAGGATATTAAAGCCGATAACAACCAGGTTGCAAGCATTATTGACATATCCACTGGTGATATGGTTTTTCAGATACTTATCAAATCGTTTCATTTCGACAAAGCCCTTATGGAGGAACATTTTAATGAAAATTATATGGAGTCTGAAAAGTATCCGAAATCCACATTTAAAGGAAAAATCACAAACATTTCCGAAATAAATTTTGCGAAGCCGGGTTTATATACGGCTCATGTTAAGGGGGAAATGAGCATGCACGGAGTTGCCAATCCATTTGAAACCTCGGGTTTTATTGAAGTTATTCCCGACGGACTTGTAGCTACCTCCAAGTTTATTGTAAAACCTGAGGATTACGGAATTAAGATTCCGGGCTTGGTTAGAAACAAAATTGCCAACGAAATCGAAGTTTCGGTAAACATTAAATACTCAATAACCAATTAATTAATCTATACCCAAATGGCTTGTCCGACTTTTACAAAATCACCATGGTTTCGCTCTTTTGCTCTTGTGGTTTTTCTTGTTATTGCGATTTCTGTTTTTTATGCCTTGTCGCAGTTTAATAAGAAACATGAAGACCTTAGCAGCACTAAGCCCGAATATTCTCTCAATGCATCGGACCTTTTTGCTGAATTCGAAACCGATGAGGTTTCAGCCACATCAAAATATGCCGGAAAAGTATTGGAACTTACCGGGAGAATTGCCCAGGCAGAATACAGTTCCATGGACAGCACACTTAGCATTACCCTTAAGGACGCTGATCAGTTGTCGGGCGTTATCTGCACTTTCCCCGGGAAGAACGGAAAGCCTGCTGGCAAGTTTGATCCCGGAAGCCAAATTAGAATTCGTGGAGAGTTTTCAGGTATGCTGATGGATGTTCTTTTAAACAATTGTGTGATTGTAGAATAAGGTAAACTCAGCTCTCTTTACCTAATCCGCCCTTATTATTTTCTTAAAAGGTCATCGTAAAGGTTGTCTCCACATCAGGATCCGACTGAGCTGTTATTGTGCCTCCATGGAGCTTGAGGATTTGTCGTGACAAGCTCAGTCCAATTCCTGAACCGCTAGGTTTTGTGGTGAAAAAAGGTATAAAGACTTTATCCAGAACATCTTTAAGAATGCCTACTCCGTTATCGTAAACCTGAATTGTGGGCCTTCCTCTTTTATTCAGATAAGCGCGCAGTTCGATCCGTGCGTTTTCTCTTCCCTCGAGAGCATGCACTGAATTTTTAATCAGGTTGATAAGCACTTGCTCGATGAGCTGTTCGTCCATGGATATCTCAAGACCGCTGGGCTCCAGTGTGGTAACAAGCTGTATTTTCTGCACTTCGAAATCCTTTTCCATAAGTCTTGAAATATTGCTGAAAAGTTCCGAAACCAGCGTGATTCTGAAATTTGGTTTTGGAATGCGTGTGAGGTTCCGATAGGTGTTCACGAAATGCAGCAGTCCATTGCTGCGCTTGTTGATCGTCTGCAAAGCCTGCTGTATCTCCATAAGCGTCTCGTGGTCCATCACCGCATTTTCGGTCCTTGCCTTATTGAAATCTTTTAGCATCATCTCCAATGTGGCCGACAAGCTGGCAATTGGGGTAATTGAGTTCATGATTTCATGCGTTAGCACGCGGATTAGTTTCTGCCATGCTTCTGTTTCCTGCTCTTCCAGCACATTCTGGATGTTTTTGATGGTTGCCAGAATGATGATTTTGTTTTTTATCTTAAACTCGGTTGCATTTATAGCCAATTGCAGTAGGTCGTCCTCATCTTGTACCTTTACCAGTTTGTTCTCCCCAGGCTTAATGTTCAACAATGTTTGCTCCAAGTCTTTGCTTAGGGGCGCCAATGCGCTGATATTCTTTACCGAGCCAAGCTGAAAAAGTTTTTTCGCCGATTTGTTGATCATCTCGATAGTACCGTCGAGCTGATAGGCGATTATGCTCACATCGATATTCTGAACGATGCTTTGCAGATAGTGAAAATGCTCCTCTTTCTCCGAACGAACTTTTTGAAAGTCACTTATAACATCGTTAAACGCCTTGTTCAGCTCATTGAACGACGAACCCATCCCCTCGATCTGAAAGGAACGGGTAAACTCTGAGAATCGAATGGATTCAAGGAAACTTGCCAGATCTCTGTTCGTCTTGTCAACATATCGGTAAAGGGAATAGATCTGTAAAGCGATGAGAAGAAACAGGAGGGCAGGAGTAATATGTGCTTGCCTGTCTAAAAAATAAAAAAACAGGAAAACGGTCAGGGCAAAGAGTGCAATCCTGACAATCAGGTTGAATCTGAAGTTTCTATAGACCATGTTTTTCCATTCTTCGGTAGAGAGAAGTACGTGTTAGTCCCAAATCCTGTGCGGCTTGGGAAATATTCCCCTGGTGCTGTTTTAAAACCTTCTGGATGATAGTCTTTTCTATTTCATCGAGGTTGTAAGAGTTCAGCTCAAGCTCACCTGATTTCCTGGAACTGCTGCTCAGAATAAAATCTTCAGGTGTAAGCATATCGCCATCCGACATGATCACTGCACGTTCAATGGCGTGCTGAAGTTCCCTCACGTTGCCTGGCCAATGGTATTGCTGCAATTTTTTGAGGGAGGAGGAAAGGAGTCCCTTTACATTCTTTTTGTATTTTTTTGAATAAATCTTCAGGAAATGATCGGCCAGGAGAAGAAGGTCGCCCGTCCGCTCACGCAATGGGGGCAAATGTATTTCTACGGTATTGATGCGGTATAACAAATCCTGCCTGAACTTTCCCTCATCAACGTCCTTGTGGATATCATTGTTGGTTGCACAAATTAGCCTGACGTCAATGGGCATAGGCCGGTTTGCACCTACCCGGGTCACTTCGCGTCTTTCGATGATTGTAAGGAGTTTTGTTTGCATCTGGGGGGTGAGGTTTCCTATCTCATCCAGAAAAAGCGTTCCCCCGGAGGCGATCTCGAAACGCCCCTGTTTCATCTGACGGGCATCGGTAAATGCCCCTTTTTCATGACCAAACAGTTCCGATTCAAACAAAGTTTCTGCGATAGAACCCAGATCCACACTAATAAAAACCTCATCCCTTCTGAGGGAGTTTCGATACAAGGCTCTTGCCACCAGCTCCTTGCCGGTCCCGTTCTCCCCTAAGATCAAAATGTTTGCATCCGTGGCGGCAACTTTCTTGATGGTATTGAAAACATGATTCATCTCTTCCGAACCTCCAATGAAATCGGTGAAAGGCTGATCCAATACTGCGGAAATCTGTCTCTGTTTCTGACGCAAACCTTCCGCTTCAACTTTCGATCGACGAAGTTTCAGTGCCGAATTGATGGTGGCCAGAATCTTTTCGTTTTGCCAGGGCTTGAGCACGAAATCGGTTGCTCCTTCTTTTATTGCCTTAACCGCTTTTTCGGCATCGCCATATGCAGTAATAAACACAACAACTGCATGCGGATCTATTGAGAGAATCTTGCTTAGCCATTGGTAGCCTTCCTGACCACTGATTGCATCCTTTGTGAAATTCATGTCCAACAGAATCACGTCCCAGTCTTCACCAGCCATAAGCGATGGGATTTTTTCCGGATTATTGATGGTCTCTACTTTTTCCACATTGGTTTTCAGCAACAATCGGAGAGCAAACAAAATGTCTTCATTATCATCCACGATTAGGATTTTGCCTGATTTTGAATTCATTTTTTGTATTTTTGGTTATGGATAAAAAGCAATACTCAATATTACAAGTTTTTTTTGAATGTTCGATTCCGTACGATAAATGTTGCATAACCGAACACTTAAAATAGATGAACGCTTTATATGAAATAAGTTAAACCGCATTAATTCAAGAGTATATCATATTTGGCATAATCTATGTAAAAATAAGCAGTAAATTTAAGTTCTTATGGACGGAATGGATAAAAAAATAGAAAAGAAAAAAGGTTTAGGCAAAAAACACCTTTGGATCCTTTTGGTTTCATTGGTTTTTGTTTTACTTGTTTTTAATATTTTTTTCGGGGATAAATCTTCAAAACTCAATGTGGATGCTTCAAAAATCACAATAGAAGAGGTTAAAAGAGATGTTTTCCAGGATTACATTGCAGTCCAAGGGGTTGTGGAGCCTATTCAGACAATATTCCTCGATGCAGTTGAAGGCGGGCGTGTGGAAGAAAAGCTAAGGGAAGAAGGAAGCATGCTTAAAAAGGGCGATCCAATAATCCGCCTGTCGAATAACAATTTAATACTCGAGATATCAAACAATGAAGCGGCAGTTGCCAGGGCAGTGAGTGAACTCAGAACCGCCAGGCTGATGATGGACCAGCAGATGCTAAACTCAAACATACAGATTCTCGAACGCACAAAACAAGTAAACAAGGAAAGACGGGCGTATGAGAAAAACCTCCTGCTCATCAAGGATAAGCATATATCTGAAGAGGACTTCATGCAATCGAAAGAAGATTATCTGACTTCCGAAAAGCTTCTTGCTCTTTTCAAGCAGAACCATTACAACGATTCTCTCTATCGTGGCGTTCAGGTAAGCACCCTCGAAGAATCTGTGGAGCGGATGACCATTAGCATGGACCTTACCCGAAAAAGACTCGATAACCTCAGCATAAAAGCTCCGGTGGATGGCGAGTTAGCCAGCCTGAATCCGGAAATTGGCGAGGTGGTAAACTATGGCACCAGAGTGGGTACAATGAACATCCTCGATTCCTACAAACTCAGGGTCGATGTTGATGAACATTATATCGCAAGGATTGACAGGGGACTCATTGGGGCCTGCGATTTTTCGGGTCGCAGCTATCCGGCCAAATTGGTAAAACTTTACCCGGAGGTTCGTAATGGGCGGTTTGCTGTTGATATGACCTTTACCGATGAAGTCCCTGCTCAGATCCGAATTGGCCAGACTTCACGAATCAAACTCGAATTGGGTGAATCTCAATCAGCAGTGCTTCTCTCCAAAGGGGGATTTTATCAAAGCACTGGTGGTCAATGGGTTTTCGTAGTGGATGCTTCGGGGGAATTCGCTACCAGACGACCAATCTCAATTGGCCGCCAAAATCCGAGGTACTATGAAGTTCTCGATGGATTGCAGGAGGGCGAAAAGGTGATAGTGAGCAGTTATGACAACTTTGGAAATGTTGATAGGCTTTTACTGAAATAAACCAGTTACCTGATAATTAAACCTAAAACGATTGAACCATGATCAAAACAGTTGAACTTACCAAAATCTTCAAAACAGACGAGGTGGAGACTACGGCTCTCAATAAAGTGAGCCTTGAAATTGCCAGTGGGGAATTTGTGGCAATCATGGGCCCTTCAGGATGCGGGAAGTCAACCCTGCTAAATATCCTCGGGCTTCTGGATAACCCTACCGGAGGGCAGTTTTATTTTAATAACACCGAGATATCGGGATATTCCGAGCGGGGAAGAACCAACTTGCGCAAGTCGAATATCGGTTTTGTTTTCCAGAGTTTTAATCTGATCGACGAGCTTAATGTTTTCGAAAATGTTGAGCTACCCTTGTTGTACCAGAAGGTTTCGTCGTCTGAAAGGAAAAAGAGAGTTGAGGAGGTTCTCGACCGGATGAAAATCGCTCACCGGAAAAGACATTTTCCGCAACAACTCAGTGGCGGTCAGCAACAACGTGTTGCAATCGCTCGTGCAGTAGTTTCCAAGCCCCTCCTCATACTTGCCGATGAGCCAACTGGAAACCTCGACTCCGCAAACGGGGAAGAGGTAATGAACCTCCTCTCCGAACTTAACACAGAAGGCACAACCGTTATTATGGTTACACACTCGGCTAGTGACGCTGATAAAGCACACCGTATTATCCAATTGTTTGACGGGCATATTGTTACGGAAAACATCAAACAGAAACTGTAATTTTTTCTCAACCTTGCGACTTAGCATCAAGGTTCCGGATACATCAGATGGTTAATTAAAGCATTAATCTTACTTGAAATGAGAGATTTATGTGTGCCAATACCGGTTTTCGAAGAAAATGAGCATGTTGAAATTACCCTTGACTACTCAGGTAAAAAGCAGAAAATCAATTATCGGGTTGAATCCTTCCTTTGGGATTGCGAAGAGGACCTGTTTCTCGGGGGAGACCAGGTATCGGTTTCCCTTGCAAGGATTGAACGATTAAAAAAATCTATCAGAGAATATGATAAAGATTGGGAATTGATCCAGATTTTCACACCCTCTGAGAATGCGAAAAGCATTCAGGTATTGTACAGAAAGAAAAGGCAATGACTTTCTATCTGGGACCCTTATCAGTGTCAACTGAAATTTTTTATTCAAAAAATAACGATGAGTAAATTTATTTTCGCAGTTCTTCTATCTGGCTTGAGTTTTACCTGGGCCTCAGCCCAGGAAAAAGAATATTGGAGCCTTGAAAAATGCATCGACTACGCATTGGAAAATAATATTCAGGTCAAGCGACAGGAACTTCAATCTGAATATGTTGAAAAGGATTACAACCAATCGTTTTTTTTATTCACCCCGGCTTTAAATGCGGGAGTGGAGCACTCGGTCAGCACCGGTCGTGTTTTGAATACCGACGAATTTTACCGTTGGGAAAACAAGCAACAAACCTTTGGATCCATGGGAGTTCGAAGTGAAATCACTCTTTTTAATGGCTTGCAGAATTTCAATACCGTGAAACAACGCAAGTATTCCTATTTGAGCAGCCAGGAAGACCTTGAAAAAACGAAAAACAATATCACCTTGCAAATCATGAACTATTACCTTCAGGTTCTTTTTGATGAGGAAATCCTGGAAGTTTCCAAAAACCAGTACGATGTAACTCTTTTGCAGGTTGAGAAAACCAGGCGACTGGTGGATGTTGGGAATGTAGCCATGGGCCAGTTGTTTGAGATGCAAGCCCAAGCCGCAACCGATAAGCTAAATTTCACGGTTAACCGAAACAGGCTTCAGTTGTCGGTGCTTGACCTTGTTCAGCTGCTCGATCAGGATTCGGTGGGGAACTTCGCAGTGCTGCATCCGGTTGACTTGTCAGTCGAAAACACGCATCTGCCAGCCTCTTTCAGCGAGGTCATTGATATCGCTATGATCAATATGCCAGAAATCAGGGGGGCTGAATATCGTGTGAAAAGCTCGGAGAAAAATCTTTCGGTGCAAAAAGGGGAGAGGGTTCCGGAACTGTATCTGAGCGGGGTTTATTATTCAAGGTATCAGAACGGGGCTTACAACCCGAACGATTCCACCTATACCTATCCAATGATTGATCAGTTGAAAGACAAACAATACAGTCAACTCACTTTAGGACTAAGCATACCGGTTTTTAACCGTTATCAGACCCAAACAGCAATAAGCAAAGCGAAAATAAACCTTGCGGATTCGCAATACCAGCTGGAACAGCAAAAACAAGTGCTGTATAAAAGCATTCAGCAGTCGTATACCGATGCCCTGGGAGCTTTTGAGAAATATCAGTCTGCTCTTGAAGCCGTCAAATCAAATGAAGAAGCTTTCAATTATACTCGTCAAAAGTACGAGGTTGGACTTGTAAACGCAGTTGATTTCAGCCTTGCCAAAAACAACTATTCCAAAGCCCGCTCCGATCTCGCGCAAGCAAAGTACGAGTATATCTTCAAGGTTAAGATTCTGGATTTTTATACTGGTAAGGAAATACGTTTGTAAGTATTTGATTAAATTACTGATTCCTTAAAAAACCCTCTTACCTCCAAGCCAGGTCTGCTCGACTTTAAGGCCGGAAATTTCCTTTTCAGGAGCCGTAATTATATCACGGTCGCAAACAACGAAGTCAGCTAATTTTCCGGGTTCAATACTGCCTTTCTCATGTTCCTCAAATGCGGCTTTGGCCGCCCAGATTGTCATAGCCCGCATGGCTTCCTCGCGGCTCAATGCCTCCTGGGTTTGAAATCCTTCTTCAGGAAGTAACTGCAAATCTTTTCTTATTGAAGCAGCGAAAAAACCATACACCGGATTGATGCTTTCCACAGGGAAATCGCTTCCATTGGGTATCCAACCGTTCTGAGCCAACAAACTCCTGTAAGCATATGCACCGTTCATCCGTTCTTTACCAATCCTGTCTTCAGCCCAATACATGTCGGATGTAGCGTGGGTAGGTTGAACCGATGGAACGATATTGTATCTGCCAAACATATCCATGTCTTCAGCGGCAACTATTTGCGCATGCTCAATTCTCCAACGTTTGTCATTTGCGGTTTTTAGAACTTCGGAATAGATTTTCAAAACCTCATGGTTGGCATCGTCGCCTATGCAATGCGTGTTTACCTGGTAGCCAAAGGAATCAGCTAAAACAGCCATCTTTTTCATAGTCTCGGGGGAGGTCAACCACAGACCGGAATTACATGGGTCGTCAGAATAGGGAACTTTCATCCGCGCACCTCTTGATCCGAGAGCCCCGTCGGCATATAGCTTAAGGGACCTGATATTTAAATGCTCGGTTTTGTAAATCCCCTGATAAAGATAGCTGGCCAGATTGTCGTCCGATGGGGTCAGCATCCCGTAGATACGCATCTTGAGCCTGCCTTCCTGGTTGAGGGACTTGATGGTTTCAATTACACTTTTTTCGAGCCCTGCATCATGGACGGAGGTGAGCCCCACAGCAAAACAATTCTCTTGTGCAATCAAAAGGGCATCAGCGATCTCTCCGGATGATGGCGGTGGTATTTTGCTTCGGACCCTTTCTATTGCCATATCGATCAACATCCCCGTAAGCTTTCCGTTGGCCTGAACAAAGCTGCCTCCATCGATTTCCATTCCGGGGGTAATGCCGGCAAGTTCAATGGCCTTCTGGTTCACAAGGGCTGCGTGACCGTCAATTCTTACAAGCATCACCGGCGTATCCGGAAACAACTTATCCAGTGAGGATTTGTTCGGGAAACTTTTTTGTGGCCAGTCGTTCTGATCCCAACCCCGGCCCATTATCCATGACCCTTTGTGCGACACAGCATATTCGCTTACGATTTGTAAAACCTCCTCAAACGATTTTGCTCCAGTCAGATCTGCCTCCTGGAGTCCAGCCCCATAACCGTAAAAGTGACAGTGAGCATCAATAAATCCCGGGTAAACAGTCTTACCGGTCAAATCAACAACCGATGCGGACTTGAACTTCTTTAGAACCTCCTCTGACGAACCGGTTGCAAGAATTATCCCGTCTTTTACAGCGAAGGATTCTACGGTTGAAAAAGCTGAATCAACAGTGTAGACTTTAGCATGAGTGAAGATTGTATCGGCTTCCATTTTTGAGGAGCAGTTTGGGAGGATTAATACCAGAGCAAAAAAAGCAAGCACTGTCAGAGATTTCATGATTCTTGATTTGAATATAAAAATGGTTGATGCATCAGTATTTTATTCCGAATTTCCTGGTGTAACCAATTACCGGAAAGGTTATGAATTTGGGGCTGTCGCTTGCAGAGGTGTACCAATGAGGATTTGTATATAATGTTGGCACGGAGGAGGGCGACCTGAAAAGGTAGGTTAAGCCAACCTGCCAACTGGTTACATCTTTTTTCCTGTTGATAAAACGGAAACCGGTAAGCCCGTATATGAAAAATACTTTTTGTTCGAAATCGGCCGAATTGAATGTGAAAGTCATGGAGGTTTCGTCATATTTTTCGTAGTATGCATTCTGCTTGGTTTTGACTTGCGAGGCATAATTTTCGGTAATGAAATAGATATGATCCGATACCTGCCCGAGTGCGGAAAAGTTTACAACTGGTGAGTTGGTTCTGTTTGTGATTTCACCTTCGCGGGTAAATAGATGCCCACCTCCGATGGTAATATTGTTTCTGTAATTTCCCCTGGTATAGGTTGCATAGAAAAGGTTCCCGAAGAAGTCGCTGTTCCAGGTGCCCAGAATAACCATGTCTCCAATAGAAAATGTAGACAGGTCGTTCACAGGCAAGGTGATTTTGGGTGTAAGGTAGAAAGGGAAACCTGCTACTGTAGTGCCCATACCAATTGAAAATTGATCGGTGACTCCATATTGCACATCATGTAATAAGAAATATAATGTGTTGTAATATAGTTCCCCCTCCTCCAGGTTGTATGATGAAGGTGCAAAGAAATAGCGCGATCGGTGTTCTCCCGGATCCGTCTGGCTGGAAACTTCAGCAGTCGGTTCGGAGCTTGTAACCTGCCCATTTTCGGGAA
>JFJP01038721.1_pt1 | contig 30936 bp, 60 predicted proteins | sample 431651 | NCBI WGS metagenome assembly JFJP01 (sample SAMN02602958, study PRJNA72255) | Microbial mat metagenome, whole genome shotgun sequencing project. | biome: fresh water; feature: sink hole; material: water; isolation source: purple microbial (photo- and chemosynthetic) mats found in... | reverse complement strand
AGATTAGCAGCTATTCCATTGATACCTAAGATATTAATAGCTACTGTATCTATATTAGCTATATTTGTATTAGCTGTTGCAATACTTATTAAAGCAGAAGATACAGCATTAATATTTGCTAAACTATTTTCTACATTATTAATATTTAAAATATTTAATGCTACAGTAGTTATATCTACAGCATTTAAATTAACTGTAGTAATATTGTCTATATTATTTGCAACATCTATTATTTCATCTTGTATAGGCCCTAATAAATTAATATTAGAAGATACTGTAGGAGTTAATAAGGTTACTGCTTGGTTTACAGTATTAATATTATCAGAAAGAACTACAATACTATCTATATTATCAGCAACTAAAGCTACCTCTAGATAAGTATCGCTACCGATATTTCTTTCAATATGTGTATCTATATTATGTAAAGAACTACTACGTCTCATACTATTCCTTTATTATATAAATCCACGATCGTATACTCGTGTATCCATACTTATATCGTCAGGAGTAATACCAACACCTAATTCGCGTAGCTTATTACAACTTGCTTCAAATCTCATATAATGAGTATTACTTTCAGTATCTATCTTACCGTCCATAGCTCCATGTCCTCTATACCCAATATAGTGTAGAAGTGTTTCTGTAAACTGTTCAGGAATATCAAGTTCTAAGGAATCCCAACCTACAACAGAAGTAGAAACTCTTGTAGGTAGTGAAGCATATATAATACTTACCTGAGAACCTTCAGTAATTAATGGTACTTGCACTTCATTATAACTAATAGTATTTATACTCATTAAGTTGTCTTCCTCATTAATAGGAAGTACAACATCTGTAGCTGTATAATCACTTTCAGTTAGCGCTGGTCCGTAAGCAGCTATCATATACATATACCTACTTGCTCCCATAAGAACACATGGAAGTGTAACACCATTTATAATAACAGTGGTATTATCAGTACCGTCTAATTTATAAATAGTTTTACCGTCTTTTAAAGTTAGTATAGCTTCATCTGTACGTAGTACAAATCTTTTATATATTTCAATTAACCCTAGATTTATAAAAGCAACAACAGTATTGTCATTATCTTTTATAGTAGGGCTTAACTGTAACAGTTCGCCTGATTGTGCTAATGATATAATGTCACGAACTGTCATCTAAGGCCTTTTATACTTTTGCTTTATTATATCTAAATACTACTTAACATATACTTACTTGCTAAAATATAGTACTGTTTTTTTCTCCGTCATCATCAGAGTTAAAATCAGACCATATACCAGAGTCTGCATGAAACTCATTAGTAACAGCTTCTACATCTTGAGTAGGTTTATACGCCTCTATTTCACTTAACATACTTATAGTATCTGCAACATCATCGTGTTTACTTTTAAAACCTTTTTTAGATACATTCATTAATTCATCTACCAGTTCTCTTCCGTAAGCTGTATCTTTCATTTCAAGTGCAAACCAAACCTTCTTTGCTTTAATCATTGGTAGTACTTGGTTGAACCTACTTAGTTTATCTGATGCCGGTCTAATTCCAGGCTCATTACTATTCCTACTAGATGCCATGCTGAAGTATACATTCTTATCTATCATTTCATTATTGATCCATCTAATGAATCCACCTTGCTGACCACTTACTTCTATACCTACACTCAACGGTCTATACATACTTACAAATCTAAATAAGTCTTTAATGTTCTGATCCATTAGTTGTTGTTGGCATATACCATCTACCAACATCCAATCACCATTACTATTGTAAGCCCATACACTTATAACACTAAAGTCTGCACCTTTCTTAGCACTCGTAGCAAAGTCTGTAGTTATATAAAAATTATAGGAAGATTTATCTTCTAATACTTTTCTTCTATTGAACCATACTATGTCATCATCTTTAACAAGACGATCTTCTACAGACATAATTCTTAGCATCAATTCCTGGTTAAAGTTTTCAGGCCTATGAAGGGCCATAGCTTCGTCGTATTCTGCTTTAACATAGTCATAGGTAAATCTATCCTCCCAAGCCCCTCGGAACTCTTCACGGCTCACTGGGAACTTTTCACAGATAGGGAATACGGATACGGTCCATGCACCGGATTCAACCGCTACGTATAATGGATCATTAGCATTAAAGGGTGTACCTAGAAATACAACTTTCTGTCTAGATGGGTGTAATGCTTTTGATACAGCTTTATATATAGTGTTATTAATAGTCTCAATTACTGAAGCACTTCTCGCAGCTTCATCACTAAGTAAGTCATCCAGTAACGCAACTTGTGGACGTTGTCCCATCTCTTTAGCGCCCCTTACTCCTGTAAGTGCACCATAACCTTTAACAACTAATCTATGTCCTTTGTTATTCATGAACTCTAAACGTATGTCTGTGAACTTACGTCCACCGGCAGTCTGTGTTTCATATACATCTAAATCTACATAGTCAAGTCCGTCTGTACCTACCTTAATACTTTGGTTAGGTATTATATGCTGCAAGAATTCTGACTCTTGGTATCTATACTCAACGTTACGTCTTAAGTTCTTTACACCATTCTCAATAGAGTCTGTTACATATAGCATAAGGTTTACCTTACCAAAGCCCGGTAGTTCACCAAAGGCAGCCATATATAATATAAGGTATTCGGCAAATACTGTAGTCTTACCAGCTCCCCGGAAAATCATAATAGCACATCTACGATCTTTATTAAATACTCTCTCCATCATTACAAGGTGCATGATCGGAGTTTTATTTTCTTCTTCTCCGCCATTCACTGCTTTAATGAAGTTAACAAACTTCAGTGCTTCTGTAGTTGGCATATACCCTTTAAACTCATAGTCAATGTTATTTAAGTAGTACTCTACGTTATGAGGAGATCCTTCCTGTATGATTTCTACATTCATTTGTTCTCCTCAATCTCTGCGTCTATTACATCCTTGCTACTTATAATAGCCATGTTAGTAACTTCATGTAGATCCATACCATTAGCTATCTGTGTTTGTTGGTGCTGAACTAACTCATTGATCATATTCTCATATCGATCAATTATGTTATCTTGTTTGATACCTATGTCTAATTCTATCTTCATATTATCAGGCGGCTTAACGTGCTCAAGAATGGCTTTAGCTGCACTAATTCTATCCTTACTGTACTGAGCTGTTTCCATCTCTTCCATAAGTTTAGCTACAGCAGAGTATCTACCACCTTGAAACATTAGATATAAAGGTAGTTCTGCTTGTACAAGTATGTCTCTTACCATAGGAGTTTTTCTATATCTACTTGCAGCATTGGTAAGCTCTTTATACCCAGCACTATCCGTAGGTAGATTAGCTCTCTCTATTACAAACTGATCATTTGCTCTAGCTCTCTTATAAGCTTCTGTGTAATTGTTTACATCAGCTTCTAAGTATGCACAGAACTTTAATGCATTGATATAGTCTACCATACTACCACTACTTTTATACATAACATTCTGATACGTCATCATGTTCTCAATAAACTCATCACCATTAAATTCCGGATCTGTATTGACTTCGTTTATTAGATCTACGATTTCATCTGATATAGTAGCTTTCTTAGCAGGGAATCTTTTAATCAAATCTGCCTTACTTACAATAGTCTTATCTTTTTTTACGATACCTAATCCTGACATGTTACACCTTCATTGTCTCGTACATCTAGTGTCTGAAGTACTGCGTTATGTACAAAGGTACTATCCCATGCTTCTTTATCTAGTACAACTTTATACGCTCTACTACCATCTTTAGGATGTCGCATTCCGTGAGGTGCTGTTATCGTACGCTTTGTACCGTTTCTATAGTGTAATATTATTTTCATTTCTTACCCTCTGCTATACATATTGCTATATACTCTTCAGCGAGAACTCTTATAGTCTCGCTTAAAGTCTTTGTACCTATCATACCTTTTACTATCTGTAGTTTTTGATGAGTACTTGTATCTACCTTCATAGTTGTTTTACTACCCATCTACACTCTCCACATTATAAGTAATCCTGGTATCTTCACCACGGTTTCTATCATATACGATACTCTTCATAGTTCCGGAGTTTCTACCAAAACCTTTATCAGCTGCCCATGCATTTAGAGGTGCTAAGTTTCTATGACTCTCAGACTTACATAGTCTACCATCATATACCATATCTTTATGTACGTGTCCGAAGTGATAATACCTATTAACTGTTTGATGCCATACGTTAGCATTATGCATAGCCATTACCTCACCAGACTCTCTCATACGTAAACCGTCACCATGTGCAAACCCTAATAGAGTAGATCCAAATAAATAGTATTTCTGTTTAGCAGGACTTTCATCTACAATAACTCTAGGTTCATTCTTAAACCATGCGGATACAAAGGCAGCAATAGCGTAGCCTGTAGTTATATCATGGTTACCACTAATATTATAGAACCTTACTGTATCATGTTTTTCTAAAGCTCTCTCTACGAAGTATACCATACAATCCATAGCCATCTTTAATACTTTAGGATATCTTCCATCTACATCTAGTACATGTCCTGATTTAGGTGTCATGTTCTTGAAGTCATCCATCTCAGTTAAATCTCCTAGATCTACTACGATACACTCTTCTGTTTCAGGTGCTCGATCTACTAGGTTATTGATTGCATCTTTAAATGTTTTCTCTGCTGAGTATAAATCCCAATCTCTATCACCAGTTTCATCACCCCACATAAGAGCACCTAAGTGTACATCATTAGATATATACAGAGTTATCTTATCCTCAATACTTACGTGTTTATCTTTTTTTACAGGAGTATATCTTGATTCTACTGAACCTAGTATCTCATCAATAGCTTCTTGTACAGCTGCTGCTTTATCACTAGCTTTCTCTTTTACCCATTGTAGTTTAACATTACCTTCCTTATCTAACAAGGTTGATGTTCCAATTACAGTAGGTTGAGCAGATACTATACCATTCAATAAGTCTGTGATTTTATTTTTGTTTTTGTAGAAGTACCAATCGTTTACTTTATATCGGGTACAAAACACTTGTAGTCTTTTACCTTTAGTTATTTTACCTGTTGGTCCTTCAGGTAGTTTGCTCGTTGGAGTTTCTAATATTTCCTTGAGCGCTTTTAGGTCTTCTCTTGATACTGAATCGATTATAGCCATCTAACTTCCTTGTTTTAATAGTTAGTAATATTACTATAAAACATATTAATATCCACTTAATAAAACTTTAAGTCTTCTACACTTCTATAGTTATAGCCTTATTGACTTGTCTATATCTATCATCTAACAATGAAGCATTTATATATGTAGTTTCTTTATCGGTTAATACACCATAACCTTCGTGTATATGTCCAAATATATGAAACTTAGGCTTTACTTCTAATACCTTATTTAACAATACTCCAGAACCTACATGTTTATTACTATGTGAACTTACGTCTAGTATTCCGAATGGTGGTGTATGGGTAATAAGTACAGCAGTATCTTCAGGAATGTTATCAAAAGATTTAACTAACTCTTCTGTAGTTTTATTAAAAGCCCAGTTATAGAATATAGGTTGATCAGGAGTACCGTAAAATTTTACACCCTCAATAATAATTTCTTCATTGATTAACACTATGGCCTCTGTAAATATTTCTCTAGCGAATACTTCATCATCTACGAAGCACCAATCATGGTTACCAGGTACTAGTATCTTATGTTTATGAGGAAGTGTTTTAAACCAGTCATTAAGTGCATATGCAGCATTGATTGAATTCCTACTTATAGTAAAGTCTCCAGCGTGTATTAGTATATCACCATCAGGAATATCTTCTATTAACTTTTCGTGTGTATCGGATATGCAAACTATTACCATATATAGTTCCTCTTATTTTATTTTATAAAAGGAGTATACATTAGTACTCCTTAAGTACTGCTAGTCCTGCATCTACAAGCTGTTGGTTGATAGATACCTGTTCACCTTCAATAAAAATTTCAGCTAAGTATCTACCGTATTTTTCTTTAGTATCTCTAAAGGAATTAATAGTAATATCTAAACCATCTTCTACCGCTGTATATAGTTTAGTTCTAAGCCAGTCTCTAGATACTATACCGGCTTCTTTCTCTATACCTTTTACTTCAGGTGCATTAATAAACATAAGCCTAAAGACTTCTTCTTTAGTTACACCAAATCCTAGATCTACTACTACAGTAATAGTATCAGCATCATATATCTTAACAATCTCTTTTAATTCGTATTGATACATAGTATTATACTAATCTAGTTATTGCATTATTAAACGCATCAAGGTGATTTAAACTACCTTCTTTAAGATTACCAAATACATTCTGTACATCATTGAACCCAATGAACATAGTCATAGCTTTATCTAAATCAATGATGTCCATCATTTCAATTTCTTTACCTACCTGTAAAGCATCTATTAAAGTTTCTTTACCTAAACTAATGAATGTGTCATAAGCATCTTGTAGTTCAGGTATAACAAAGTTACCTACTTGTAGTTCATTAACCTTTGATATATCTACTCTATACTTTTCGCATAGTCCTTGTACGGCATCTATGTGTCTCTGTTCAGATAGTTGTATACTAGCAAACGTTCCTTCTCCTGGGTAAAGTTTACCTAGCGTGATGTATACATCTCTAGCAACTTTCTCTTCTTGGTATATATAAAGTAGTTCATTCTTATGTACCTCAGTAATAGTAGGAGTAGTAGATCTTTGTCTACCTCTAGCAAACAGTGGTATTGTTAATAATCCTGATACAGCTACGGTCTTTATAAAATTTCTTCGTTTCATTGTTTATCCTTATGTAAAATATTATTATAGCATATTTATGGGTATATGTAAATAGTGTGGAGGAAAACAACGGTATCGAACCGTATGAGACGGGAATCCCACGAACTCCTTAGCAGGGAGACACTAACACCTATTAGTTTTATTTTCCAGTATGGGGTGACAGACGAGACTCGAACTCGCAACAAGTAGGTTCACAACCTACCGCCTCTAACCATTGGGCTACTGCCACAGTAAAAATCTACATTAAGAGCTTTACTGTAATAGTATGGAGGAGAGTGGAATAATCGAAATCCTACGTTTAACCGTACCACTGGGTTCAAACCAGCTTTGCCACCTTGACGGCACTCTCCTAAATTGGATGCGCTGGCAGGGTTCGAACCTGCGAATGTCGGTATCAAAGACCGATGCCTTACCACTTGGCTACAACGCAATAATTATTATGGTAGTTCATAGGAGAATCGAACTCCTCTCTTCAGGATGAAAACCTGATGACCTTACCGATAGTCGAATGAACCTTATAGTTGGCATATGTCGTAGGAATCGAACCCACAGCCTACGAGTTTGGAATCCGTCGCTCTACCATTTGAGCTAGACATATATATGGTGTAGAATAGTGGACTCGAACCACCCCATTAAAGACGAGGTTTACAGCCTCGCTGCCGAATCCGATCGACTTTTACTCTACATTAATTTTGGTACTCGGTGAAGGATTCGAACCTTCAATAGCTTGTTCCTAAGACAAGTGCGTATGCCGTTCCGCCAACCGAGCAAATGGAGCCAGATAGGAGATTCGAACTCCTAACCTTCTGATTACAAAACAACTGCTCTACCAATTGAGCTAATCCGGCATTGGCGATACTGATGGGACTCGAACCCACAACCTCTTCCGTGACAGGGAAGTACTCTAACCATTGAGTTACAGTATCATTTGTATATGGCCTATTCTTGTGGTATCGAACCACATCCTCTAGCGTTTCAGACTAGCGCTTCTACCTAGTTAGCTTAGAATAGATTGGCTGCATTGGTAGGACTCGAACCTACAACATACTCGTTAACAGCGAGGTGGACTACCATTGTCCTACAATGCAATACATTATGTATATTAAAAAAGTGAAGTAATTAAGTGAATGTCTTCTGAGAATTACTTCTCAAAAAACTTGTGTAGTTCTTTAAGAAATAATCCTAGAGGATAAAATAATTATTCGTTTCATTGTACGAATAACTATCCTGGAACCAATCATGTAGATGCTGAGTAGAAGTAGATGTAGTTGTAGTTCTCATATTGGTTCCTTTCTTAAAGTTTGTATTTATATTTTAAAAGTATATCTTGTGTTTCCTTAAACATACCTTGTATTAAAAGTGTTTAGTGAAATTTATTCCAGCATATTCTGGAGTACCTAGCTTAGTATTGTAATCAGCCTTTAGTTGTAACATTCCGGCCAAGCCATCTATAGGGATATCTTTACTGTAACCATATACAGTTTCTCTAGGATCATTAACATTTTGTTTTATATTAAACGTTCCTACCTTATTTAAGTCTATACCAGCATCCACCATAGTCTTAGGATTATACTCATTAAATTGTTCTTTACTAATACCTACACCTACAGTACCAGGATCTATTCTGTAGTTTGCACCAAACCTACCCTCTAAGAACTTATCCCTATCTAGGTTTTGGAAGTTATGAAACCTGCCTTGAAAGGCTTTAGCTGCTAGTCCGAAGTTATCTGTTATAGGTACTTGTGCTTTAACGCTCAGCAGTTCATCCTCTGTTGGATTAGTAGCAGCTGAATGAAATCCTTTAACTACTATGTTATCCTTGTTATTAGCCGGTTTAGGTGCCTTTATTTGTACCTTATCACTCATACTATATACCTAACATTCCAGCTAACCCATTAGAATAGGTCTTCTCTCTGTCTATAGCATCTGCTTGTGCTTGCTTTAGTATATCAGGCTTAGGTGCAGTCTTTACTGTAGGCTTAGGCGGTGTTACTACCGGCTTAGTACCTTGCAGCTTATTTGCTTCTGCCTCTGATATCTTTGCTCCTTGGTAGTAATACTCTCCGGTTGACATCTTTGCTAACCCTTCCATCTATACCCCTCTATACTTAATATTACTTTAAGTATATCATAATATACCTTTATACCTATTTAAACAGTATACTCTGTAACTAGTTTAATACTCTTTAACCCACACTTAATCTCAACTTCTCTATCATATCTTTTATAGTACTCTTTTACTTCTGCTATAAAGTATATTCTATACCCAAGCTTACATAGCTTCAACTTACGTCTATCAGCTATATCAAACGTAACCCATATATGGTCTACATACTCACCGTTTATATGTACATTCTGTAATAGACATGGAGCAAAGGGATCGTTAGACTTAAATGTTTTAAGCTTAGCATTACACTCTACCTGTTTATTACAGAACTTACCTATATGTTCTCTAGCAGTAGCCGTTCTATGATACTGTTTCTCAGACTCTTTCTTTATATGTTTTATTTTACGCTCTTCTTTGCTTATAGTTTTATTTCTACACTTACTATCGCCTTTGAACTTTTTACCTTTCGCACTAAACACACTGTCCTCCTTAACATCTAGGAGAACATCTAGGACATGTACAGGAGATACTTGTAATAGTACCAGGCTTTACGTTATCGTGCAGACATGGATACTCTATAGTTTTACTTTCTGCACAGTTAATAGGTGTAGGCATACTACTTCTATCACTACCGTGTCCATACTTACATACTAACATTAAACTATTCTGTGTAACATACTTCTGATCTCTACCGCATTCTTTACATTTAGTATAAAATATTAAGTGATCTTTAGTAGATATAATCCAAGGAGCAGTAGGCGTATGTTTCTCTACAACTTCTTCTTTACCTTCTAACTTATCCAATTGCCTAACCGTATCTTTAATTACTTCTACAGCTTCTTCATATAAAGGTACTAATTCCCTTATATCCTTTACGTCATCTATTTTATTAGTAACACGCTGGATACCTTCTTCAAACATTAGCAGTACTGCTCTCTTCATTACTTCTTTAGTCATTGATCATATCCTTAATTATCTCTTTACTCATAGCGTTATTATTCTGTGAACATTTAAAACATAGTACACCAAAGTATGTATATCCATCTATTATACTAACTTCCTTACCACAGTTATCACACTTAACCTTACTTACATTTACTTCTACAGTTTCTTCTTTCAACTCATATCCTTTAATCTAAATTTAAAATTTGCTAACTCAACGTAATCCATACGTACCTCTATATCTTCTTCAGGTATCTGTAAGCTATGCATCTTACTATAGTACCACTTCTTACCTTCTTCTGCTTTGATCCAAGAATCAACAGAGAATGTTATCCTCTCACTATTATCAACTATCAATGATACCATCTCTTCAGTCTTCTTTATAATCCTAGCAAGAGTATTGATCTTATCAGTAGTTATATCTCTCCCCTTATCCGGATCAAATATCATAACACTTTTTCCATTAAACAAAGGTTCGACTACATCAGGCTTATTAGTAGCTACATACCTAGCATTCTTATATGAACCTAGCGGTATACCCCAAGCCTTAGACGTATATTCATTAGACTTACCACTAACCTCTTGTTCCTTATAAGCACTCATCATCTTCTGTGTAGGTGTAAGGTTACGTCTTGTATTTAACGACTTAACAATACTAGCTACTTCTTCTCGGGATAAACTACTATCTAATTCTATAACAAGTAGATCTACACCAATAGTCATACAAGCAAGTTGTCTACATCTACCATCAACTATCTTACCATGCCACAGAACAGCAGCATCACGCTGTCCATTCTGTCGTATATCTTCAGTAAGTGCTAGCTGCTCATACTCATTAGCCATAGCTACAATACTAGCTAACTCATCTATCTCATACATTGTTACTCTTTAGTACCATTTTCATCATCTTTCTTACCTTTATCTTTCTTACATTTTACTATCTTAACAATATTATTATGTTCCGGGTGACCATCATCATGGCTACCTCCAAACACTACAGCTATTATAATAAGTAAAATAAGTAAACCTTGTATCACGGTCTTGTATAGATTCTTCATTGGTTATCCTTTCTCTATTAGTTGATAACTTGTTAAATCTCACTACTCCTTAACCATTAAAATTATACTAGTAATATCCTAAGACTATCCTTAAAGTATCCTACACATATAGGAAATATATAATATTTTTTAGTCATTGGATATTTTATATAATATATAATATATATATTTTTTATACACTGGATATTTTTATCCAATTGCTTAAACGAAACTTAAACGATACTATTCGGAACTCCGTTCCTCAGACTTCGCTAGTCAATACATGTTACGGTCTTAGGACCTACACATGCATATGACAGCACTCAGCCTACAGGGGGTAGGTAGGAGAGAGAGGCAACTACGATGTAGCAACTACCAAGGTAACACTAGGGTAGATTCTATACCGATATGCAGAAGATACTTGTAGATGCATATGCAGCGGTAACATAGCTATAGGATAGAAGTGAAGAGGCAGCCTCATGTAGGGAATTTTTAAAAAATTTGTAGCTGTGTAATATAGACTGCTAGGGCGCTAAGCAAAGCAGTACCCCCCCGTATACTACGGTGGAGCCTCCTTTTTTACTAGTGCTATGATAAATCAAACTTAAAGGATTCCACATGGCAAAGAAGAAAGTACTACTAACGATTGACGAAGTAGCGTATGCTCTAGTAGAGCAGAATCAAGATTTCAAACAAGAATTGATTGACAATGATGGTAAGAACTACCAGATTGCTGCGAGCAAACTTAAACCTTTGCTCAGACAGGTGGGCGAGGCAACAGGCTCTTACGTAAAGCTAAACGAGTTAGCTTGGGCGTGTGTCAATGCTGCCACAGGTACAGGCACCGTAGAAAGGTTACAGCTTAAGCTGTAGCCTTTACGGCTTTTTTTGTTACACCGGAATCGAGAGAAACCATCTTCTATACCTTCTATACCTTTCAGTTGGTTTCTCTCGACCGTTCCTCCTTCATTTCCGTCACTTTCTTTCTTATGCTTTGGTATGTTGGCTTGTTAGCTAGAGGCCACAGACTAATACTTACAGGTGATGACTTACCATCGAAGGAGAATACAATGGATATCGCACTACTTATAATCATAATCGCAGCAATCGCAGCATACTACGGACTTTTCGACACGGTAGAGACAGCAGCACGTATGGGTAACAGACGTATTGAAATGCTTGAGACTGAGCAGATTCAGGAAGAGATTAAGTTTTATAACAAGACCTCTATTGACATAGACCAGTACGATAAAGCTGTTACTCAGAAAGAGTTAATCAGATCATTCAGAAATCTATAGGAGGATTTTATGAGAAGAGTTTCACTTAAGTACACTGGCACTAAGACGTCAGAGCAACTGGGATCAGCAATGGTTCCTGAGTCTACATTAATTATTAGCAAGTCAGCAGTGGCTAGGCTCAACGCTAAGATCAAGAGTAGATCAATGGTTAAGGCTTAGGCCTTAGCTATAATTCTGGCAGAAGAGAGAACGCTACAAGAGAGAAGGCAGACAATGATAATCGTAAACATATTCGTAGCTGATGGTACAGCAGATGCCATATGGGCAGACAATAATAACGTAGAGGATTGCCAATGGTTAGGTGAAGTCGGTAACGACTGGCTAAACTACAAGGCTAAAGCTTACTTCGAAGATAAGCTAAACTGCAGTGTTATAATTAATATCGTTGCAGATGGCATAGCCAGAACTACTAAAGGAAATCTTATGCAGATAGAAACAGCGGAAAGCACAGCATCATACTTGATGGAACATGGATACGGTGAAGACGTATTGGTAATGTATACGGTAGACGAATTGGAATACCTTATAGCAGGTGCCCAAGTAATGGGTGCAGAGACGAGAGCAACAGCTGGTATCGGAGATCCAGATATTGATCAGTACATCACTGAACTACAGCAATTCATAACAACTTTAGTTATCGAGATAGACAAGCGAAATAATACCATAGATGCTTTCTAGCTCTACACAACAACTATCACTCTCTACGATTAATTCAACCTTAATCAAATCTTAAATCTTAACATACACTACTACACGCTAAAGGAGATACAATGGCTACACTTGTAGAAATCGACGAAGAAGAACGAATAGAGGTATCTATTGCAGTGTGGCCTAATGGCACATGGTGCTTTAGCGGAGACATATCAGACTATGCATATATGTCAGATGATTACACTATCATTAAGCCTTCTGTTATCAACGAAGAAGATATACAAGATGCTGTATGTCAGTATCTAATGTCATAACTACTAAAGGAATACAATGACACATGAACAACTTAAACAAGCTATTGCTTGTGGTGCTAAGACGGTTAAGGAACTTAAGCTTTGGGATGAAGCATATGCTTATGTAGAATCATGGGAAAAACAATTATCAGATGATGATGATTCTGAAGAACACTACTAAAGGATAGTAATGAACAACTGTGATAAATATATATATTTGTATACAGACAGTCATGGTAGACTTAATACAGCTACTAATCCGGTGTTTATCGCAAGGCATAAAAGCTGTAGAGCAATACCTAAAACAGTATTAGCTGAGTCTAGCTTTAGCTTAGTATCAGATTTTGTATATGCTGTAAACTGTAAGGATAAAGAAGCTACGGAATTAGCTAAACTATATGGTTTAGATGAAATCTTAATCTTAACTACTTAAGGAGGGTTACATGTTTGTCTACAGAGTAGAGAACAAAGAGGGCTATGGTCCTTATCAAGGAGGACATGCGTTTACCTTTAGGCATCATAACAATAGACATACACATCCAACACCTGTACATGAGAAGTATAGACGATTCTCTTACTTCTTAGATGCTTCAGACGTAGACGATGAAGATGTTAGACATGGTTTCGTGTCTCTTTCACATTATCAACAATGGTTTAACCTACAGGATAGGAAAAAGTTAGAAGAGTTAGACTATCGATTGGTTAAATATAAAGTACCAATCAGATATGCACATATATTAGCTAAGCAAGTACAATTCGTGGATGGATATGCAGAAAAGGTAGAAGTATTACACGTGAATACGCTACAAAGGCTTAATACAACTATATACAGTAATGAAGAGGAAGAGGATGAGATACTATTTTAAAAAGACATTATGTGGTATGGTACTGATGATACTTAAAGAATGGGATGACGAAGGTAGAACCTGTGGTAAGTACTGTAAAGCTACTGAAGCAGAAACTACAGAGTTTATGTGCACACTTATGGGTGAAAAGGAATAGTAATGCGAATAAATATGGATAAAGAAATCACTATAGGACCTCATGTAGTGTTTCTAGAACAAGCTTATACATTTGTCAGACAACCAATCTTAGATAGTAATATCTTGGTAGGGCATCCTGATGATACTCCAACTGAACAAGCTGATAGGTTATTGCTATCGTTATTGGATACTGATTTGCTTACTGCTAAAACAAAAGCTGTGATTGTGTATAACCAAGCACTTAAAACGTTACTGCTGTATGCAGATGAAACTACGAAGGAGTATTACTGTGACAACTGAAGGTATTAACATTATGATCAAAGCATTGGAGAATGATAGAAATAACTACCATGTTATTGGTGTAATGTATGAAAATGCAACGTATGTAGCATTAGTACAGGCTATCGAATCTCTACAAAAGCTACGTGGTATAATATATCCACTGGGTAGCGGTAAAAATATACTTAAAATCTAAAGGAAAGTAATGAAACAAGTTAAAGAAATCGAAGTAGGAGATACTTATAAAGACGGGAACAGCATTGTTACTGTTATTAAAGTGGATCATACAGAAGCAGCAACCTGGATTACAGTTGAGACTGATAAAGGTAAAACAATGACCTATGGGCTTAAAGCTTTCAATACTAAATTTACAAAGGAGTAAAATGAAAATAACAGTAGAAATAAATGGGATTGATACAGAGATTACTCTAACAGCTGAGCAAATAGCTAAAATTGAAGCGGATAAAAAGTTTAAATTATTTGAATTTAAATACCCAAAAAATGAAACATATGTAGTTGATTTCAATACAGGTGTGGTTATCCCAAAGTTCGTTGGGGATAATGAATCTATTAATTATCGAGGAAGGTATGCGATTACTCAAAAAGTGGCGGAAGATAAACTTGCATTACTTACTAGGACAGCTAGATTACACGCTTTAGCTGAACAGTTAGGCGGGCTGAAAGAGTTTGAATTTGGAAAGTTGAATTACTATATTTATATTTATCCTGATGGGATGGTATCTTATGATTATATACAAAATCGTATTGTATTTGGAGTAACGTACATGACATATAGTTGTGCAGTAGAAATTTGCCATATGATCAACAAAGGAAAATTTGTTCTATGAAAACATTAATAACACTACTTACATTGTGCATTATTGCATCAGCTCAGGATTATACTCTAGCTCCGGATGGAAGCTATGTACAAGGTGATGACTATGTACTTACACCTGATGGAAGTTACGTAGAAGGTGACGACTACGAAATGGCACCAGATGGAAGCTACCAAGGTGTAGACGAAGACGATAACGCTATGGATGACAACCTGTATGATAGTACTTATGATACAGGCTGTAATACCTATGGCTGTAATTAAAGGTAATTGACATGTACGATACACCTGAATGCCTATTCTGTGATGATGAAGGTTATATTGAAGATTCAGAAACTGGAGCTATTTGCGTCTGCACTTACTGCGATGCTATATTTATTATGCAAATACCTACTCATAAGGATGAGGAATGAAAAAACTAGTGTTACTGATAATGTTAACGATTGGAGCATTTGCAACTACTAAAGTCGTAGAAGTAAATAAAGACTATGGGTTTATTGTATTGTGTATCAATGGATACCAGTACTTATGGACCTATGGTAAGGATAGTACTCAACTTGTCCAAATGTATGAGACTACTCCTGTTGTACGTAGTGCTATACCTGCAACATGTAACTAAAAAAAGGAATTACCATGGACTACTCTGTTGACATATCACTTCGTATTGGTATAAATACCGAGACTAAACGGTTCGCTAAATTAATAGGTGAATCTACTGTAGTGGAGGTCAATACTGTAGACAATATAATTACATTACTTGAAAGGTTAGAAAATGAGAGCTTTTGAAAGAGTATTGGATCTGTTTGGTCTAGGAAGAAATCCTTATAAGGTAACTGTGTTGGACGGAAAATTCGTCCCGGAAAGAAAAACCATCGAGTTTAAAACAAGAGACCATGCCGTAACCTACGGTAAGGTAATGAGTAAATACTTTAACTATGTATTACTTAAATATGACAATAAAGTAGAACGTATAACTACTTTAACAAAGGAGTAGGTATAGGGTACTACAAGGATATGGGTTAATGTTGCCGAAAGGCTAATCAAATAAACTATAAAAATAAACTATAAAAATAAACTACAAGAGGGATACATATGAAAAACGCTACAATCGAAGAAAAAAGAGCATTGCTACAAACTAAAATTGCAGAAGCTGTAAAAGTACAAAGAGAAAGAGCAGAGATCGCTATTATTGATGCAAAGATTAACATGCTTGGTAATGATGCTTTCATTAACAACAAAGTAAGATTGCAGCTACAAGAAGATACTATGACTAAGCTTAAAGAGTTGGATATGCAATGTGAAGCTATCGTATCTGATATGCCTATTCACAGTGCTAAGACAAGAGAAAGCCGTAAGTGGAATCCGTCTAGACAGTATGGAATGGGACCACAAATGGACATACTTACAGGATTGCTATCAGGTATTCAGTACTCAGCTGCTCAGCATAAAGAACAAATGCTTGCCATTACAGGATTATCAGATGTGCTAATCGAGAATACATTGGCTGCACTTGGTAATACATCATACTACAGCAGAAACTATGTTACAGTTGTAGATGAAGTACCGTACAACACACAAGAACTACGTGGGTGCTTGGATATCATTCAAGATGTATTGGACATTAGATTGGAACTGCACAGAGTAAGTGACAGTGTATTGGCTCACAGATTTGAGACTGCAAGACTACGTGCTGAACGTGACTACGAAGAAGACTTGGCTACAAGAGAACTACACGGACAAACAATCAGCATCTAACAACAACATAAACTACATCATCGGAGATATAAATGGACATAGTAAGAGATCAATTACTCAGTGGTAGGTTTGAACTACCTGGATATAAGAAATTCGTTACTGCTATAGGCAGTGACTATGCTAAATTAGCCGATGACTTGGTTAAAGCTCTATGGTATCAGTACCTACGAAACAAAAGCTCTATTAACGGACCTTACTGGGCAGATAAGTTCAACAACCCAAAAGTATTTAACTTGGTGATAATGTCGCTTAGTAAAGGCGATTGGGTAACAAGTCATAGCATTCCGTCTAGGAACTGGTCGGAGATTGCTATCAACGAAAGAAAACTACTTGAGTTTGTAACTGAGAAAGAACTACAAAGGATACGTGCATACCATAAGTTTACACAATATGTACCTAAAATAGAAGAGTCTACGCTATCTACTAAAGTTAGGGTTAATGGACGTATCAAAGAGACCGGCATTAAGCGTTTAGGCTTTATGGCTGCCGGTAATACTCGGTTTATGTACGATACTCTTAAGATAGAGGAATACTTTGATCCTATAGCTAAGAACCTTACAAAGTCTATGGATAAACTTGCTAAGATCTATCCAGAAATGAGATCAGATTTGGCTAGTTACGATACTATCAATATAGAGATTCTCGAATATATGATGGAAACTGACGAAGTATACTCCAGAGGAGACAACTACTGCGATAGCAGAGGAAGAGCTATCAGTTCTGTGCTAGGAAAAGTTGCTAACCCATTGTCCGATAAGGACTTTAGAGCATTGCTCATAATACCTAAAGGATAACGTGTGGAATATGTAATACTAGCAGATTCAAAGATAAAGGCTTTAGAAACGAAAGTAAATAAGCTTTTATCTGAAGGTTGGAAACTACAAGGTGGTATATCAGCAGGATATGCCGTAACAAAGTGGGGATTTGCTCAAGCAATGACACGAAAAAAGAAAACTACCTAAAGGGAACAAATGAGACACATAGCAACAAAAGACGGTGCAGAAGCAGTATTTCTATTTATAGCAGAACTTAACGGTTTCAAAGAAGGAACAGTTACAGACAAAATAGAGTTCGGTCAACATTGCTATGTAACAAACTCTCAACATGAGTTAGACTTAGGTAATGAAGAAGATCGTAAAGAGCTACATGAGAACATCTGGTTAGAGCGTCTTTATAATGAACTAGATCAATTCTTTCAGCTAAGTGGTGTAACCGGTAGCCTTAAGAAGAAATGGGTAGTTTCAGGTAAACGTGATATGGAATGGCTTATGTCTACTCCAGCTACGGATTTCTATTGGACAGTACCTATAGAATTAGATGCTAGTGCATCGATGCTACAGTACATAGGCATTCTACTCAATGACGAAAGACTTTGTGGAATGACTAATGTTATTGGAGATACACTATCAGATCCTTGGAACTTTGAAGGGATTAACCGTAATCAATTCAAGAAAGCAGCAACACCAATGCTATACGGTTCAAGCAAGGCTTGTCATGAGTTATGGCAGAGTAACAATATCAAGTATACATTAGAAGAAGTAAGACTATTCAATACTGAACTTACTAACGGTGCTCTTGGCCTAGCTAATCAGTTTAAAGAATTTATCATTAACAATGTAAAACCTACTGAAGAGATGCTCATACGTATCTTTGATGAAGAGTTTACTATTGAGTGTAATAGATTTCGTAACATTGGTGAAACTACAAAGTACTACGATATCTACGATACAGAAACAGATTGCGTAAAGCGTATACATCATACAGATACTAAGCGTATACCGGACTTAGAACAGTTCAGACGTTACTTTGTAACACTGATAATTCATAACTTAGATTCACAGGTAGCTGATAAAGTAATCGCTAAAGTAATGGAAAAATATGGTTGGGGTATGGACTTGCATGATGCATTCATAGTCAATCCAGAAGCAGCAAAAGACGTAAGGTATTGGTATGCTGAAGAGTTAACAAACATTCATACAAATCGTAAAGAGATTCTAGCAAACTACTTCCTATCAATAGGCATAGGGGCAGAGGCTCAGTCTAAATGGTCAGACGTAACAGCAATGGTACATCCGATCAATTCAGAATTCAAGTGTGGCCGTATGGCTCTTAAATAAGGACAAGCAAATGAACGAGAACAGAAAACCATTATACTGGACTGATACTGATTATGTAGATGCTATAGCTAAATTAAAGGCTATAGCAAATACTTCTGTTAAAGTAATAGGCTATGATAACACTTCATCGGGCAATAAATCTACAGAATGTAATCATGGGTTATGTGATGAAAGTATAGAAGAAATTGCATCAGGTGTTTATAAACAAAAACAACATAAGTGTCCTCTTGATATGCGTAGGGAAGGACAAAACTCTGGATGTTTTTACTACTGTAGATACTTTCAAGCAGGTAAAAAAACGTATAGAGACTATCCCGATGTAAAAACACTAATCAAAGACTTCAAAATGTAATGGTAACAGCTTATGCTGTTGCTATTATTTTTTTTTCTCACAAAAGGATAGAACATTAAAAGGAGAGTAGATGAATAAATATGTATATAAAGCAGGAGCAATACTTCTTGCTTTTATGCTTTTAGTTAGTTTGGTACCTCATCTATACGTTATTGTAGGATGTAGTTTAGTATTAATCTACCTTGTATATTGGTATAAACAATTACCTTTTCATTTTTTAAGAAAAGATAGAAGCGAAAATAGTAAAAAAAGGAGTTGATAAATGCTTGATACACCAAAACCCAACAATAAAACAATCGTAAAAGTGCTTATAGTAGTAATACTACTTCAACTTATTCTAATAGGAGTGTTTAAATGGCTAATCTAAAATATGAAGAACTTGTTAAAAAATATACAAAAGTCTTGGACGATTATGTACTAAGTATGCAAAGTAAAGCTAAAGCTTATATAGAAAATGTACCTAATTCTTTTGAAAAATCTTTACTTTTTGAAAGAAGCAATAATGCGTATAGTTTTGAATTAAAAACTTTAAAAGATGTTGAAACCTTAAATGTAAGAGTGACTAAAAAGCTACAAGAAGATACTAGTTACATATATACCGTTACTGGTGTAACAACAACCTATGGTCAAAACAGTAATATATATGTTAATATAAAAGTACCAAAACAAGAGTGGACAAAATGGTTAGAAAGTTCTTACTACCAAAAAAAAGTTATTATGTATATGATAAAAAAAGAACTACAACTTGAGTATATGAGCGATATTGATTGTTCTATTTTAAAACTGTACAAAGATAACATCATTACGCTAGAACAACTACAACAAGCGTCTAGAAACTGTTAATGATACAGTTACTAAAACTTACTTCCCAAGAAAGGGTAGATCAAGTTATAAAAATTGCAGAAACGTTAACACCTAAAGTGTATATTGGCGAACTATATAAACAAAAGTTAGCTGATAGTATACGTAATATTCATATTCATCTACTAAAAATAAAGAAAAATAAAAACTTACTATAAAGGAAACATAATGAAAAAGAAAATACCGGTACGTACAATCATTACAAGATTATTTTGTGATCACTGTAATACTGAAATGGAAAGATCCTCACGTATGCTATGCAGTTATCCTCCTCAGTATGAGTATGAGTGTGACAAGTGTGGACATAAAGAACATAGCTATACTAATTATCCGGCAGTTAGTTATAAAGAAGAAGAAAAAGAAGAAGAAAGGATTGATGATGAAAAAGAATGATTTAACTGACATTAAAGTTGGAGACAGACTTTGGGGTATACACCTAACCGAAGGTTGGGGTACTGTTAAAAAAATAGATCCTGAAGTTCCTTATCCAATAAAAATGGTAGATGACTATGGAAACACTACTATTTACACTAAAGAAGGGTATAGATTTGATAATGATCAATTACCCTCTTTATTTTGGGATGCAATTATAATCGATTACCCAAATAAACCTGTACCAGAACTACCCGTAGATGCTAAAATGACCGTATGGGTGGATGATGCAAAGCATAAACGTCATTTCTCACACTTTAAAGATGGTAAATGTTACTGTTTCGATCTAGGAGCTACTTCTTGGTCTACTACATTGTATACTGGTTGGGATCATTGGGAAGTTTATGAAGAAAATCCTGCTAATACCTATGATCTTAAATCTCACTAAAGAATTATTATGGGAGCTTTAATATTTTTATTAATAGTTACCTTAGTACCTTAATGTGCGGAGTATAATATTACTACCGGAGAATTTCAACAGATAAAGGAAAAAACAAAATGAAAAAGTACTGTTTAACAAATCATGCAAAAGTAGAACTACAAGCTATAGGATACTTATTAAGTGCTTTCGGGATTATGACTATAATTATAGTTACCTGTGCAGTAATAATGGCATACATACTTGAAGCTCATCCAAGTTTTTTACTGACTCTAACAGCTTTTATAGGTTATGCGGTAACTGCATCTGTAGGTGTAATATCTTTTAAAAGATGGGTACAACACAGTATCAAAGAGTGCTGAAATTTATATTAAATTAAGCTACAGTACACTATCATACGTGTACGGATCATCACCGCAATGACAGAAAACGTTGAATAGCGGTATATAAAAAGCAGTAGTTAAATCTACGATACGTCCTGGTTTAAGGTTGTCTGATAAGACTATAATTTCCCGGAGGTGTAAGTCCTCTAAAAACCTTTATTAAATACAGGAATTTTATTAACTACATTATTTATACTACTATCTCTTCATACACCTAATGCTACTCTTGTTATAAAACAAGTAGAACTATCAATTTTTAAAACAATACTAAAGGATATTCGAAAATGAAAACTACGATAAACATCAACGGTAAAGACGTTGAGATAGAACTTACAGCAGAACAGATAAAAGTAATTACCGATGCTACGGTAAATCCTTTAGAAATTATCTATACCGGTTCTATATATTATGCTACTTCTCAATCAAGTATTCAAGATTATAAAATCCAGAACATACCTAGTTGTCCTCCTACATGGTTAAAAAACATTATTGAGTTTGGTGTAGTAAGAAAAACATCTGAACTTGTTGCACAAAACGTAGTCCGTATTACCCAAAGTAATAAACTACAAGAACTTGTTGATTGGTTAGAGCCTGATTATAATCTTAATTGGGTACGACCTAATTCTACAACTAAATGGTATATCGGCTATGATGTAGTTACATCTAAGTTTATAGCTAACTGTAATGTAACTACTAGAACTATAGGTACTATATATATGTCAGAGCATACTGCTATAACTATACGTGCTGCTTTAAATGAAGGTAGACTCCCTGAACTTGCCTCACAACTTATCAAATAAAAGGAAAACTATGTTTAGTATTGAAAAAGGTGTACATATCGAACAACCATCATTAGGTACATTTATGATGATTAACAAATATTCACACTACCCAACATCTACTGGTTTTTATATCCCAGGAAATAATGGTTATAAGTATCGTATAGGAGATCAACAATTTGATAATCCTGGTACGTTAAGCTCCGCTAATTTAGCGATCCTCCAGTATAAAGGTGAAGAGTTTACTGCTCAAGTATTTAGTGTAAATAGCTATAATAAAACACTTACAATTGGTAGTAATAGCGATAACAAAGTTAGAGCAATACTCTATAAAAAAGATCAGCCTATCATAAAAGCAGATACTACTGTTAAATCTATTCAAGATATTACAGAACGTACTCCGGAAATTCTTAAAACTTTGTTTAAATTGTATGACGAACTTTATAGAGGTACTCATGAAACAGAAGAAGAAACAGCACGTAGAGAAGCTTTCACCGAAACAGGTAAACAAGTACGACCAGAATTTAGACACATTGAAGAAGAAACTATCGACTTTAACATCGAAGGTAATACTGTACAGGAGAAATTTATTTCTATTGTAGGTAAAGTATCAGAACTTACTCAATCAATCAACAAAAATACTGCTTTAGGAGATAACAAAGAAATCGTAGAATCTTTCCTTAAAGCTAAAGCTGAGATTGAAAAACTTACATCTTCAGTACCTGAAAGTGTATCAGGCTTCTTCGGTAAATACTTTTCCGGAAACAAGATGATACAAAAAATGATTAAAACTACTAAAGATATACGCACAGAGAATGACAGCATTCAAAACAACATCAATCATCTGTTCGGTATCATCTATTCTAAGTATGAAAAACTTGTAGTTACAGGTGAATCTTTACAAAAAACAAAAGCCTTACTAATAGCTCAAGTACAAGCTCTTGAAGAACTGGTAACAGCTTCTGATGAAGAACTTAGTAAGTACACATCACTGCTCGATACTCCTATGAAGGATATCCAACTTAATACACAGATCAAAGCATCTGTAGAAAAATACAAACAACGCCTTGTGAAGATTGATAGTGCTATTATGGCAACACAAACTACGATCATCGCATTAGGTAAAGAACTGCCTGCAATGAAAACCGATCTTATCGACGAAATGGCTATTGGTTCACTACTATCAAATGTAGATGATTATCAGCATATGTTCCAAGAAATCGCAGAACTCGTATCTGGTGTTGCTAAAACTACGTCAGAACAAACACACACCGTAATAGAAAACCTTCTTGATATGCAGATTAAAGATACACATACTATGGACTACTTAGCGCAACAAGCTGTACGTGGAGAAAAATTCGTAGCAATGGTATCTGATAAGTCTCAACAACTATCAAAGAAGATAACAAGAGATGCACAATTCATTGGGGAAATCGTTAAAGGTAATTCCATTGAAGATGTGCGTAGAAATATCAAATTAATCGAAAAATAAAAAAAAGGTAATACAGATGAAAAAGGGATTTATCCACAACAACGGCATAGTACAGACATGTAAGCAAGATGAAAGTCTTATCGAAGAAGTATGGAGATAATTATGGATATAATGATTCAATGGTTTTGGATTCTCAAACTGCTCGTGCTTATAGCACTTTTATTTTCAACATATAAAATGGTTGAATCAGGATTTAAAGCAAAATACTGGATAGCGATGTTTTTTATCAGTTTAATCCTAGTAGTAATTTCTCCTATCAAGCTAACAAATGCTGATTCAAGAAAGCTACAGACACAAACAAATGCTTGCATTAATGCTACTAAAGAACTTCCTCCACGTATAATAGATGAATCATACAGTAAGAGAAAATTAAATCTCGGAATAAAAGAAAAGGATCTACCATGATGTATACATTAGGCACTGTTATAGCCTTTATTATTGCAGTATTTCATATCATAGCCTATTATCATGATAACAAAGATGATAAAGGAAGATTTGACTTACCTGGTTTTATTGCTATAGCAACAATTATTACAGGTGTAGCTACTATAGCCTCTTGGTTCGCTGTAGCTACTTATGTAGGTATAAGAACTATCAACTCTCTTTACCTTCGTTTCAATAAGGAAGTATGATGATATGGTATACTGTATTTGCAATTCTTTGCGTACTTACACTTGCATACATAAGCAATAAGTACTTCCCTGATGATACAAAAAACTATGATGATGATTATATTCACAAATTCTAAACAAACTCCTAAAGGAAAAAAATGAAAAATGTACTACTTAAACTACTTATGCTCGTAGCTTTGGCTACTTTAATGACTGGATGTTACGAACAAGTACCACCAGGTAACAAAGGGAAAATCTCTGGAAAAGAAGGTTTTCAACCTGAATTATACCCACCATCGAAAGTATGGTTAGAAACAATGTTTACTACCGTACCTGAAAAATTATACCTTGTACAAACTACTACTCGTAAGTATACACAACCTGTTGTTGTTAAACTCAGTAAAGAAAAACTTGATGTAACTGTAGACATCGTATTCAGAGGCCGTATTAACGGAAGTGATTCCGTGTTAAACGCTATCTTTAATGATATTCCTATGAACGATAATATTGTAACTACTGATGAAGTATACGCAATCTACGGACAACAAATCGTAAACAATACAGCAAGAGATATTATCTCCAAATACAATGTAGATGAGCTGCCTAAGAACTATGGTCGTATAACTACGGAACTATTTATAGAAGTGTCTAAAAGACTCAAAGGTTTACCTATTGAAATTTCTGATATTACTCTTGGTTCTGTAATGTACCCTAAAGTAGTAGAAAAATCTATTGAAGTAGCAACACAAAAGCGTATGGCTATTGAAGAAGAAGAAGCAAAAGTACAGATCAAGCTTACCGAAGCAGGTGGTCGTGAAGAACTTGCTAAAGCTGAATACAACATCAGAATGATGGAAGCAAAAAGAATCAGAGACTTCAACAGAATCACTGCTGAAGGTATTACTGATAAGTTATTAGAACTTAGACAACTTGAACTAAAAGAAAAAGAACTTGACAAATGGAATGGTGCATTACCAACAACTCTTATGACTTCTGGAGATTCATCTTCAGTTCCTGTTATCGTTAACACTGCTAAATAACTAAAGCTACAAACTATGTATAAATGGTTTAACTTTAAAGCTGATGGATATGTACCTTTTAGTGGTATATGTCCAAGATGCGGCAGTAAAGACTTATGGGATGACGTGACTTGGTTTGGTTGTAATAAATGCGGTTAGTCTCACCCACAATAAACAAAAAAATAAATAAAATATAAAGGCGTAAAAATGGCAAATTTTAAAGCGTTCTCAGAAGCTGTTGAAGCACAATTCAACATCATGAAACAACATAACCTTTTCGAGGTAGACGTAGATAAAGACGAACTGTTCACTTTATACCTATCATCTTTCCCTGAAGGTACTGATCCTCTGTACAAAGAAAGAACAGAACATACTTGCAACTGTTGTAAAAACTTTATCAGAGATGTTGGAAATACTGTAGCTATCATCGATGATGTAATTGTATCTATTTGGGATGTTATAGCACCTGACTTCTATCAAGATGTTGCAAGTGCTCTTGCTGCTTTTGTACGTACAAAACGTATCAAACAACCGTTATCTACACATCAAGGTGCAGTAGGTACAAAAAATTCTCAACAACTATTGGCAGACAATTCTGTAAAAGTTTGGAACCATTTTTATGCTAAAGTTCCTACTCAAAATATCAGTATTGAGGGTTCAGTACTTAGTGATATTGTATCTACTATTCAGGTAGGTACTCGTGGTTTCGAAGAAATTCAGCCCGGGGTTGTAGATGTTCTATTAGAACTTATTGCACAAAACTCAATCTATCGTGGTGAAGAACATCTATCTGTACTTCAAAACTTTAAACAGCTTCAAACAGCTTATTTAAAACTTCAATCAGATGTTGAAAAAGATATCTTTATCTGGACCAGCTTCAAAAAACCAGGATTCCGTATCAGAAACTCTGTAATCGGTACACTCCTTACTGACTTATCAGATGGTGTAGATTTAGAAGTAGCTGTAAAATCATTTGAAGTAAAAGTAGCACCTACTAACTACAAAAGACCAACAGCTCTTATTACTAAGGGTATGATTGATCAAGCGATGAAAACTATTCAGGATGAAGGTATCGAGTCTGCACTTAAAAGACGTTTTGCAACTCCTGAAGACATCAGCATTAACAACGTACTATTCGTAGATAGAACAACTGCAAAAGTAATGAAAGATGCTGATTCACTTCAGAATCTTCTTATGACTGAAGTTAAAACTACTAAAGACTTCTCTAAAGTAGAAAAGATCTCTATTGACGATTTCATCACGAAAGTACTACCTACTACCCAATCACTTGAGGTAATGGTAGAAAACCGTCACAAAGCCAACCTCGTATCATTAATAGCACCTACAGATGCTGATGCTCCTAACATTCTTAAATGGAACAACAACTTCACATGGAGTTACTCCGGTGGTGTGACAGATTCTATGAAAGAACGTGTTAAATCATTTGGTGGTAACGTTGAAGGTGTACTTCGCTTCTCTATTCAGTGGAATACAGAAAACGATAACCTAAACGATCTAGATGCTCATTGCAATGAACCTAAAGGTGGACATATCTACTACGGTAAAAAACAAAGTCCTTTCTCAGGAACTCTTGATGTAGATATTATGAACCCATCTGGAAAACCTGCAGTTGAAAACATCATCTACACTGACATAAACAAAATGCCTGATGGCGATTATACGTTTAGTGTTAACACCTACGCTAACAGGAATGGTCGTAATTTCTCTGCTGAAATTGAGTTTAACGGAACAATCTATGAATTCTTTCATGAAGGAGCTTGTAGTCGTGACACAAAAGTAGCTACTGTAACTAAAAAAGGTAATGAGTTTACCATAACTCCTTACATGCCAACAACAACTACTTCAAAAAATCTTTGGAGTATAAAAACTCAAGAGTTTGAACCTGTAAACATGGTAACTTTATCTCCTAATTACTGGGATGATCAGACAATCGGTAATAAGCATTATTTCTTTATGCTTAAAGACTGTATCAACGAAGAACAACCAAGAGGTTTCTACAACGAATTCCTTAACGCTAAATATGACAAACACAGAAAAGTATTTGAAGTACTTGCTACTAAAACAAAACCGGAAATAGTTGATCATCAACTATCAGGAATCGGTTTCTCATCTACAAAGAGAGATAACCTAATCGTAAAAGTACATGGCACAGTAACTCGTGTACTAGACATTCAATTTTAAAGAAAGGAAATACTGTATGTTAGACGTATTTAAATTATCCGGTAAAGATAAAATCTCTAAAGCTATTAATAGTATTACTTCTTTGGTTAAAGATCTAGAAGAGGGTATTAAACAAACTCATCTAGAAAAAAACTTGAAGAAGCAAGAACTTACTACTAAGAAAAAACAGTGGGAAGCTATCGAAAAAGCAACACAAGATGACATTCAAGCTTTAGACGAAATTGCACAAACAGGTGCTGCCTTAAAACAAAACATTGCAAATCTATTAAAAGGAAAGGAGTAATTATGTTCGAAAAAGCAACAAGACAAAAACTACGTTTTGCGTCCGCTGCAGGTATGCTATCTGTAGAAGACCTATGGGACCTACCACTACAATCAAAAACAAGAGTAGATCTTGATACGATTGCAAAAGCGGTCAATAAAGAGATTAAAACTACTGAAGAGGAAAGCTTTGTAGCTCCTATCTCTGTAGAGAATACTTCTCTAACTCTTAAGATGGGAATTCTTAAGCACATCATCGCTGTAAAACTTGAAGAACAAGATGCTGCGAAAACACTCAGAGAAAAGAATGATCGTAAAAAGCATATCATGGCTATTATGGCTGATAAGCAAGACGAAGAACTCAAAGGTAAATCTCTTGATGAACTTAAAAAAGAATTAGAGGCGCTGTAACAACAGCCAACAACTACGACGAAGCCTATTAAGGCGTAAAGTAAGGAAACAACGTGAACAAAAATAAAAAAACAATCGATGTAACAAACCTAACCCTCGAGAAGAAATCTACTCACAAGAAGAAATCTGACACAGGTAAAGAAATACACATGTACATTGCTACATTTAAACTGGGAAACAGAGTACATTCTCAAACAAAACATATGACAGAAGCACAAGCGAATGAATTCGTACCTAGAGTCGAAACTGTATATTCAGGACAAAGACTATTGCAAAGATGTTCATATGATGTAAAGGAACAAAATGTTAACGCAGCAAAGTAGAAATATCAAATATTTCCTAAGAAAACAAACTCGTGATCCGGAAATAACCTTTCCACAACAAGGCGAACGTACACTAGAGGGTAATAAATTACCACGACGTGACCGCCATAGAAACCTCCGACGAATGTACGTTATGGTTGGAGATGATCAACACAAACCATGGAGAAATAAGCTTACAAAAGCTTTCCATTAATAACTACTTTGTAGGTTTTATTACCTACATCGTAGGTTTATATTACAATATAGCTCAGTCTTGGAAGAGCACCGCATGCATATAGCGGAGGTCCCGGGTTCGATTCCTGGTATTGTGACCTAAAACTGCGACATAGTTCAGTTTGGTAGAACGCCTGCATCAGGAGCAGGAGGTCCGAGGTTCAAGTCCTTGTGTCGCGACCTAAATACGCACCATTAGCTCAGAGCATATTTGCACGGAAAGAGTACCTCAAAGAGGACAGTTACCGGTTCGAGTCCGGTATGGTGCACCTTATGCGGATAGAAAAGTTAAAATTAACCATTTGCTAAACATATTGTTAAAGACCTGTGGTTAAAACCGGTCAGAGGTTAAAATCCTACAATCCGCCCCAAGTATTTTAACTAACAGTCACCATCAGTAGAGTCGTGGATAGGTCAGTACTTTCTATAGTGCTGCGTAATATGAGAAGACACAGATCTTATCATACCAACGTACCGAGAAGCTATGGACTGTTACTTAAAGTACTTAAAAAACGAATAACATAATTTATTTTTGTAAGAGTATAGAACACGGTGGTTCTGCAGTAACTAACCCAAGTACTCTTTCAAAAGTAAATATATAGGAACTATAATGAAAAAAGTACAAGCTAAAAAAGCTATACCCTTATGTGTTTTATTAAAACATAAACTAATAACGCTAGAACGATATCATGAGTTAATAAATGATAAAATTAATAGAATGCTAGGGTGTAATAATTAAAACTACTAAAGGAACACAAATGGCTATACATAAGTATAAAGCAGGAGATAAAGTACAGCGTAAAGAATTCCCAGGAAACATGTATGGAACTATAGAATCAGTATGTAAACATAATGGTGAATATAGAATACAAGATTTAACAGGTGTTTATGATGAATCTTATATCGAATTATATCAACCTGTTGAACCTGAATGGGGAACTCAAGCATACATAGAATACTGGAAAGAGATAAATAAAACTATTATAGTATATACTCATGTTCTATATAAAGATAGATCTATTAAGGTTAGACACAATTATAGAAGTGGTCCTATAACTTCATGGGGAGAGCGTAATTCATCGTATGATAAATTATTTTCTTTATCTAAAGAAACATCTACAAAAATGAGGGAATGGTTACATACTAATTACGATAAAACTTTTCCAAATAAAACAAAAACGGTATCAGATAAATCAGATCAACGTATTGCAATTGCAACTATACGTAATAGTGGACATCCAGTAGGTTCAAAAATTGTACAAAAAGGTACTACAGAAACAATATGGGTATTAGCTGATGACGTTAACGGTTCTGCTTATAGTCATACTATAGGGAAAAGCTGTGAATGGTTAGATACATTACCAAAAGGATCAACTGCTAAAGAAGGTGACACTGTAGTAAAAATATATGGAGATAACGGTATAATAAAAATAGGAACAGTATGCATCGTAGAAAAAACACAACCTAATAATGCTTTGTTTTTTCTAGTTGGTTACACAAAATACTTTGCTACTTCAAATTTCGTAATAATAAAACATAAAGAAGAATCAGATACTAAAGTATCAGAAGATCCGTTTATAGATAATCCAATAACTAATCTAACAACAGCAGCAACTACTGTAGGTGTTTTAACTCAAGCTTATGAATGTACCGTTGCTAGTAATATAGTTAACAGTAACACAATTGCTAGTAATAGCCAACAAATAATAATTCCACAGGAGGAAACAATGAAAGAAGTAAATGTAGAAGTAAAAGTAAACGGTAAAGTTGTATCAATCGATGCAGGCAAAGAAGCTAAAATTAAAACAGCACTTGAAGCAAAACCTTCACTCATTGCACAATACTATGATTTCAGTGGAAGATTAGTACTTACTGAAAACTTCAGCGGGAAGAAAGCACTAGAAAAAGCAACAAATATCCTTAGACAGCCAGGAGCAACTGGTTGGACTATGGTTCCTTACTATATAGGTAAAGCGTCTAGAGTTAAGCTCGAGCTAGAAGAAGTATAGTTATCATAACTAAAAGAAGCTAACATGACACACGAACAATTGTATGTAATAAACTACTAAAAGGAACACACTAATGAACAAAGAAGTAATTATAGAGAATAAACAATGTTTTGACTATTGGCTAG
>JFJP01012145.1_pt1 | contig 30936 bp, 25 predicted proteins | sample 431651 | NCBI WGS metagenome assembly JFJP01 (sample SAMN02602958, study PRJNA72255) | Microbial mat metagenome, whole genome shotgun sequencing project. | biome: fresh water; feature: sink hole; material: water; isolation source: purple microbial (photo- and chemosynthetic) mats found in... | reverse complement strand
TTAATAACTTCACCACGAAGTCACCAAGACACAAAGCCACAAAGTTTTTCCCTTCGAGTCTTTGAGACTTCGTGCCTTTGTGGTCAAAAAGAAGGCTCTAAGTTTTGCTTTCTCTACCGTACAAAACTTTTTTTGGACGCTGAAAAACGCTGATTTCCGCTGACAAAAAGAAAAAATCTGCGTTTTCTGCGTTCATCAGCGTCCCAATTCTTAAAGTGTACGGTAGAAAAGTTTTGCTGCCAATTTAAAAACATGTCAATATGCTTGCCAAATCCGATTGCCGTTGGTATACTGCCAACCATTATGAATTTGGTCTTCGCGCATAACCACCATGCCCACCATCACATTCCCTTGCAAGACTGGGAGATTCTTTGCGCGTACCTGAACTAGATACAACAGGATAGTGTGCTTTGTTTCATCAGCCCCGGTCACATTGATCGGGGTTTTTTGTTAGTTCATCATTTCACTTCAAGGATTGTTCATGTTCTCACAACAAAATGTACGACTCTCGCTTCCATCCAAAGGCCGCCTCGAAACGGGCGCGCTGGAGTTTCTTGCTGATGCTGGTTTGCAAGTTTTCAAGCCTAACCCGCGCCAATATCTGGCAGACTTACCCGCCCTGCCGGAATTAAAGATCATTTTTCAACGCCCCGGCGATATTGTCGTCAGCGTTAAGCAGGGGAGCATTGACTTTGGCATCACCGGACGCGATATGCTGGAAGAAAAAGACGGCGCTGACGGCGATATTATCATCCTGCATGACGCGCTTGGTTTTGGTAGTTGCGCGTTAACCCTGGCAGTTCCCGAAACCTGGAAAAACGTAACCGATGTTGCCTCACTCAAAGAGTTTGCCGCTGAATTGGGACACCCGTTGCGTGTAGCGACAAAGTTCCCGTTTCTGACTGAGCGTTTTCTCAATCAACACAATATTGCCCATTCGTTGATTTCCGCCGAAGGCACGCTTGAAAGCGCTCCCACCATTGGTTATGCCGACATGATCTCAGACCTCGTTTCTTCAGGTCAAACCTTGTTGGATAACCGTCTGCGCCCGCTGACTGACGGCGTCATCCAGAAATCGCAAGCCGTCTTAATTGCAAACCGCAACGCCTTACAAACTCACCCCGAAGTTTTGGAAATGGCGCGGCGTTTGCTTGAATACATCGAAGCCCACATGCGCGCCAAGGATAACTTGCTGGTCATTGCCAACATGCGCGGAGAAAGCCCCGAAGCAATTGCAAAAAAAATATTTACTCAAACCAATGTCGGGGGCTTGCAAGGACCAACCATCAGCCCAATTGGTGTGCGCGAAGGTTCGCCCAATTGGTACGCGGTGACCGTTGTCGTGCGGCGTGATCATCTGCCCCAGGCAATTTCTGAACTGCGGCTAATTGGCGGCAGCGGCATTATTGTTTCACCCATCACCTATATTTTTGAAGAAGAGCCGCCGCGTTACAAAGCCATGCTTGGAGCATTGGGTTTGGGATAGGAGACCCTTGACGATGCCTTTTTCTACCCCTGAACTTGATTCTGTTTCAGTTGGTTTAATCTACCGAACGAGGAGCCGCTCATGAAAATTCGTCAGCATTTGGAATCGCTCCCTCCTTACGCGCCGATTGAGCCGTTTGAAGTCCTCTCCGCCCGTCTGGGACGTGAGCCGTCGCAGATTGTCAAACTGGACGCCAACGAAAATCCATACGGAATTTTGCCCGCTGTGCGCAAGGCATTGGCTGAGATGGACTTCCCGCATATTTACCCTGACCCTGAAAGCCGCGCCTTGCGAAAATCGCTTGCAAACTTTACGCAAGTCCCCGAAGAATATCTGCTGGCTGGTTCAGGCGCAGACGAGTTGCTGGATTTGTTGATGCGAGTCTTTCTTGAACCAAACGATTGCATCCTTTCCTGTCCGCCGACTTTTGGCATGTATTCCTTTGACGCGGAACTCAATGCCGCGCGCTGTATCGAGGTTCCGCGCCGCGCAGATTTTTCGCTGGACATGGATACCATCCGCAAGGCAGTCGAAACCTATCAGCCGAAACTCTTTTTTATTACATCGCCCAATAATCCAGACGGTTCAGTCCTTGACGCCAAATTGATTGACGAATTATTGGAACTGCCAACTTTGATTGTTTTAGATGAAGCCTACATTGAATTTGCAGGTGAAAATTTGGGCGCAAGTTTGAGCCGAATTTGTGAAGTGCCTGCACGGGAAAATTTGGTGGTTCTGCGAACCTTCAGCAAATGGGCGGGTTTGGCAGGTCTGCGAATTGGGTATGGCGCGTTTCCGCTCTGGCTCATGCCGGTTTTGTGGAAGTCCAAACAGCCATACAATGTCAACGTTGCGGCGAGTGTTGCGGCGCAGGTTTCATTGGAACATACTGACGAACTCGAAAAAGTCGTTGAAATTTTGAAAGCCGAGCGGACAAGATTATTGGCTGATTTACAGAAGATTCCATATTTAAAACCATACCCCACACAATCCAATTTTATTTTATGTCAGGTGATTGGACGCGACGCCGCCGAACTCAAAGCACAATTGGCGCAACAGCACGGAGTCTTTATCCGCTACTTTAATAAGACAGGCCTGCGCGACCACATCCGTATCAGCGTGGGCAGACCACAGGATACCGATGTGTTGTTGCGGGCGTTGAAGGAGTTGTAGGTCACGCTTGAAGCGTGCCGCACTTCGACGGTGAAATTGTCACGTTGAAAACGTGACCTACATTTGGAGAAACCATGCGAACCGCAGAAATATCACGACAAACAAACGAAACGCAAATTGAAATTAAATTGGATTTGGACGGCACAGGTAAACATGAGATTTCCACCGGCGTCGGATTCCTCGACCACATGCTGACACACCTGGCTGTGCATGGATTGTTTGACCTGACAGTGCAGGCAAAAGGTGACTTGCACATTGACGTCCATCATACAGTCGAGGATGTGGCTCTGGCGTTGGGTCAAGCCTTTGACAAGGCGCTCGGTGATCGCAAGGGAATTTTCCGCATGGGCGATAGTTTCGCGCCGATGGATGAAACGCTGGCGCATGTGGCAATGGATTTGTCGGGGCGTCCGTATGCCGTCATTCAAGCAGATTGGCATTCGCCGTATGTTGGCAATATTCCGACCACATTGTTTCCGCATTTCTTCGAGTCCTTTGCGGTGACGGCGCGTTGTAATTTACATGCCCGCGTTTTGTACGGGCGCGATGATCATCATCAAGCCGAGGCGTTGTTCAAAGCCTGGGCGCGCGCGTTGGATGCGGCAACTCAATTTGATGCGCGGCGCGGCGGGAGTATTCCGTCTACAAAAGGAAGTTTGTAATTGGCAAGAGGATGTGGAATGATTATGGATTTGCAAAAGAATTTCGCCAACCCCCGAAGGGGTGTCACGAATTGAAATTGCATGGAAAAGGAATTGAAATGAAAGAAATTATTTTAATTGATGCTGGCACGGGAAATTTACGCTCGGTGCAGAAGGCATTGGAAAATGTTGGCGCAAGCGTGACGCGCACAGATGACCCGGAAAAAATTTTAACCGCCGAACAAATTGTGTTGCCTGGCGTGGGAGCATTTGGCGATTTTATGGCGGGCTTGCGCGCGCGCAAATTAGAGGCTGTGATAAAAGAGGTCGTGGCGCGCGGCGTTCCCTTGCTTGGAATTTGCGTGGGGATGCAAGCCTTGTTTGACGTTGGCGAGGAAATGGGCGAACACGCGGGTCTGGGTCTCTTGCGCGGGCGGGTATTGCGCTTTGCGGAAAATCTTTCAGTGAAGATTCCGCACACGGGTTGGAATCAACTTGAAGCCGCGAAAGATGCGCTGCTCTTTAATCAGGTAACTGATGGGGCGTATGTCTATTTCAATCACTCGTATTACTGTCTGCCCGGGAATTCATCGGATGTGATTGCGACAACAAATTACGGTTTGCAATATGCGTGTGCGGTGCAACGTGATAATATTTTGGGTGTGCAATTTCATCCTGAAAAAAGTCAGGCAGTGGGTTTGCAAATCCTAAAAAATTTTGTGGAGGCAAAATGAATATTTATCCTGCAATTGATTTACGTGGCGGCAAGGTGGTGCGTTTGAAGGAAGGCGACCCTGCGCGCATGACGGCATATAGCGACGATGCTGCTGAGACAGCAAGACGTTGGCTGGAGTTGGGCGCGAAGTGGCTGCATGTGGTCAACCTTGACGGCGCGTTTGGCGAAGGCGATACCGCGAATCAACAGGCGCTTCTTTCAATTTTGAAAGTGTCAAGTGAGTTTGGCGCCGATGTACAGTTTGGCGGCGGGCTGCGCTCTTTGGATTCGGCGTCTAAGGCTTTGAGTTGGGGCGTCAGCCGCGTTGTGTTTGGCACGATTGCTGTTGAACAGTCGAGCGTGGTTGAGAACACCTTGAAAAGATTCGGCGCCGAAAAAATTGCCGCCGGAATTGATGCGCGCGATGGAATGGTGCGCGTGCGCGGATGGCAGTCAGACGGCGGGGTGTCTGCCGAAGACCTCGCGCTTCACATGCGAGTTCTGGGATTAAGCACGGTCATCTTTACCGATGTCAGCCGTGATGGAATGGGGCATGGTTTGAATATTCCCGCAACGCGCGCGCTGGCTGATGTGAGCGGCATGGCTGTGATCGCTTCGGGCGGCGTGCATACGATTGCCGATGTGATTGCGGCGCGGGATGCTGGCTTGGCGGGCGTAATCATTGGGCGCGCATTGTATGATGGGACGATTGAGTTGGGAAGTGCGTTGCAAGTCTAAAGTCAAAAGTCTAAGGTCGAATGTCGGAACCCAAGACCTTTGACTTTTGACTCTGAATTACTTGGAGGATTATGTTGGCAAAACGAATTATCCCTTGTCTCGACATCAAAGATGGGCGCGTGGTGAAGGGGGTAAATTTTGTGAACCTGCGTGATGCGGGTGACCCTGTAGAGCAGGCGCGGCTTTATGACGAGCAAGGCGCAGATGAACTTGTTTTTCTCGATATTTCTGCGACACACGAAGGACGCAAAACCACCTTGGAGTTGGTCAGCCGCGTGGCTGAGACGGTTTTTATGCCGCTGGCAGTTGGCGGCGGCATCCGAGAGGTGGAAGATATGCGTAACCTGTTGCTCGCTGGCGCGGACAAGGTCAGCGTCAATTCAGCGGCGGTCAAACGCCCTGAGTTATTGTCTGAAGGTGCAATGCGATTTGGGGCGCAGTGCATTGTGCTGGCAATTGATGCGCGAAAAAAAGGCTCCAGTTGGGAAGTCTACGTCAACGGTGGGCGCACCCCGACAGGCATTGACGCAATCGAATGGGCGGTGCGCGCTGTGAAATTAGGCGCGGGCGAAATCCTGCTGACCAGCATGGACTCTGACGGGACGCTGGCTGGCTATGATATTGCGCTGACTCGTTTGATTGCCGAGTCCGTCTCAGTGCCTGTCATCGCTTCGGGCGGCGCGGGGCTTCCATCTCACTTTGCTGAGGTTCTGACAGATGGAAAAGCCGATGCCGCGCTTGCTGCGTCGCTTTTCCATGATGGCAAGTTGCTCATTCCTGATTTGAAACGGGAGTTGCAATTGTTGAATGTTCCTGTAAGGCAAGGATAAAAGATGAACGCTTCGCACGAAATTAAGTACGACGCCAACGGACTCATCCCTGCCATTGTGCAGGATGCAGGCACAAATGAAGTGTTGATGCTGGCATACATGAATGCGGAATCTTTGCGGTTGACCATCGAAACAGGCGAAACATGGTTCTGGTCGCGCAGCCGCCGCGAGTTGTGGCACAAGGGCGCAACGTCGGGGAATGTTCAAACCGTGGTTGAAGTCCGCGTGGATTGCGATGAAGACACATTGTTGATCCGCGTTCAACCAGCGGGACCCGCTTGTCACACAGGAAACCAAACTTGTTTTTATAGAACAATGCAGGTCGAGTTTTAAGCGTGACGATCGTGCAAAGAAATTGTCATGTTGAAAACGTGACCTACGGAGAATCAAAATGAGCGTTCAATGGTTGTTTGAAGTAATTCAATCGCGCAAGGAAAATCCTTCCGAAAAATCCTACACAACGAGTCTTTTCAACGAAGGCTTGCCGAAAATCGCGCAGAAGGTTGGCGAAGAAGGTACAGAAGTTGTTGTTGCGGCGTTGGCACAGGATGATCAACGTCTTATTGAAGAGGTTGCCGATCTAACTTATCACACGCTGGTACTGCTCGCCGCCCGTGGATTAACTCCAGCCGACGTGGTGTCTGAGTTGGAGAAGCGTCATAAATGAAAAAGGTGATTCTGCTTGATATTGACGGAGTCCTTGTTCATCACGGTGGATACCGCGCCGCGTTGCACGCTACGCTGAATCATTTCGCCAGTCTGATGGGGTTGACTCACTTTGATTTTCCCGAGGAAAAACTGGCCGAGTTGGAGAAGCACGGAATTTTCAGCGAATGGGATATGGTTCCGCTGTTGCTGGCTACATTGTGGAATGACATTCTTGCGCATCGTCCCGAACTGTCTCTGCCTGCTGACTTATCTTCTGCAGCGGCAGAGATTGGACGTAACCTCAATGGATATATTCCCCGCGAGTTGATCATTCCTGAGTTTGAATTTATTGCTGGTCAATATCCTGCTGAAGCCGCTTTGCAACATGGATGCTTTCCATTCATCCCAATGGATTTGCGTGTAAATATTTTGAGTCAATCGCGGAATATCAACCTCTCGCAGACGATGCGCTTGTTTCAGCATTATTCACTGGGCAGCCGCGCGTTTAGTGAAACCTATGAACTGCCTGCGGAAGTTGAAACCGAATCCCTTTTGCATACGCATGACCGCTCCAATATCAATGATGAGATTCGCGCCAAGCTGCTTCAGCCCAACATTCATTTGGCCGGATTGACAGCCCGCCCATCAGCCCCGCCGCGCGAAGTGGAGGATTCACATTTTGGGTACGCGCCCGAAGCAGAAATTGCGCTGGAACTGGTTGGGCTTGCAAACATCCCCTTGATTGCTTTTGGCAAACTGGAATATCTCGCCGCCCAACGCGGACTTGATGCGGGGATGCTGATCAAGCCATCTCCCGTTCATGCTTTAGCGGCGACTGCGGCGGCTTTGACGGGTGACGAGTGGGCTGGATTGCAGTCTGCTGGCGATTGGTTTCAAACGGGTGAACTTAAGGGCGTATTTGCAGATCTGCCGCGCGCATTTGAACTGTTCGTCGTAGAAGATACGCTTGGTGGAATTCGTTCCACTCAGGCGGCAGGCGAGGTTTTCCGACAGGCCGGATTTGATGTGACCGTTCGTACAATTGGATTAACATCTGGCAGTGCGTCTAAAGTTGAGGCGTTTTCTCAGGCGGGTATTCCTTTTTTTGAAAATTGGGAATCATTGATTGCTCAAACTGAAATTTAATCTCGTAGACTGTGTGTCTCTAATAGACTGGTTAATAACTTCATCACGAAGTCACCAAATTTTTCCCTTCGAGTCTTTGAGACTTCGTGTCTTGGTGGTCAAAAAGCGGGCCTATTAAACAGTTTCTAAGGTTTTTTACCACTGAGATCACGAAGATCACTGAGAAAAACCTATTAAAAAATCTCTGTGGTCAATGCTCTTTTCTTGTGCAAATTTGGACTTAAAAATGCTCTCTTAACGGGGGGCGTTTTTTATGTGTCGTTTCCCTTGCAGAATAAAATTCACCTTGTTACAACAGGGTATACTTGGCGAAATTCATATTTCAGAAACAACCAAGAGACCCGCTCATGAATTCTGATGACATTGAAAAAATAGAACTTGAATTATTTCTTGAGGCTATACATTATCGCTATGGTTATGATTTTCGGCACTATGCGCGGGCTTCGGTCCGCAGGCGGGTCAGGCATATTCTTGGAAAAACGGGGTGTAAAAATGTCAGCGATTTGATCCCATTGCTTATTCATGATGAGCAGTTTGCCACAAAAGCCATTTACGATTTTTCAATCACCGTCACCGAAATGTTCCGTGATCCTGATTTCTATCGCGCAGTGCGGCAGGGGGTTGTTCCATATCTAAAAACTTTCCCATTTATCAAGATCTGGGTTGCGGGTTGTGCGACCGGCGAGGAAGTGTATTCGCTGGCAATTTTATTGCAGGAAGAGGGGTTGTATAACAGGGCTAAAATCTACGCCACAGACTTCAATGATACAGCGCTCAAAAAAGCCTCAGATGGGATATATCCGCTGAAGGATGTTCAGCAATATACGTCCAATTATCAAAAGTCAGGCGGCGCGTGTTCTTTTTCAGATTATTATCACGCTGAATATAATTCGGCAATTATGGATCAATCGCTTAAGTCCAACATTACTTTTTCCAACCATAACCTTGTTACGGAAGGTTCCTTTAGCGAAGTGCAGGTAATTTTCTGTCGTAATGTGCTTATATATTTTGATCGCAGTTTGCAGAATTGGGTATTCAACACGTTTGCCAACAGCCTTAGCCGCAGCGGATTTCTGTGTCTTGGCACAAAAGAGACATTGGAATTTTCCGCCATCTATGACCAATTCAAAGTGATTGATGCGCAAGAGCGCATTTATCAGAAAAAAATCTGATGCGAATGAAGAATAGATATCAGGCAATTGTGATCGGCGCATCTGCGGGTGGAACAATTGCCCTGCAGAAAATTTTGCCGTTCCTGCCCGCAGAATTTCCCATGCCGGTGATCATTGCGCAACATCTTCACCCGTTGCAGGATGGCGCAGCGATTATCCATTACAACGGAGGAGGTGCGCTTATCGTCAAAGATGCAGATGAGAAGGAGTCTCTCCATGCGGGGTTTGTTTATTTTGCGCCGCCCAATTATCACTTGTTAATAGAAGATGACCACACCTTCTCCCTTTCAGTGGATGCCAAAGTGCATTACACGCGCCCCTCTGTGGATGTGCTGTTTGAAAGCGCGGCAGATGCCTACGGCACAGGGTTAATTGGAATTATCCTCAGTGGCGCAAATCAGGATGGGGCAGATGGATTATTGCGCATTAAGCAAAAAGGTGGTTTGACTGTTGTTCAAGACCCGCAGGATGCCGAAGTAAGTTATATGCCCCAAACTGCCATCGAAACTGCCCGCCCTGATCATATTCTGACCGCGGATGAAATTTGTAAGTTTTTGATCGAATTGACTCTACAACGCGTTCCATGAGGTTTGCCATGCAGGACGAAGATAAAACTGTCATTCAAACATTGTATCTTTTTATCATTCTTGCCCTAGTCGGGTCAATATTAATTTTGGTGTCAGCCTTGATGACATCACATGGAGTATTTAATACTTTTGCTCTTTCAGGGTTGGTGGGCGTTATTACATGTCTGATTGTTTTATTGCTGTTAAACGCCAAATATTTTTCCCTGCCGCGCGTTATTCTTCCTTCGGCTGTTTATCTTCTCGCTACCTATTTGATTTTTACAGGCGCAACAGTGGGTGTTCGGGATGATGCCGTATTGCTTTACTCATTGGTGGTGGCGATGGCGGGCTTGTTGTTGGGAAAGAAGGGCGTTGTCGTGTTTGGAGTTTTATCTGTAACTGTGGTTGTAGGTTCAGTCTATGCGGAAGTGAATGGTTTTCTTGTAAACCATATCACAGAGAAAACGACCACCTATAACACGCTTGTTAATGCGGGGGTTATTTATAGTTTGACATTTGGCATGATGTATATTTTGGTCAACATTCTTACGACCAACCTTGTGAAGATGCGCTTAAGTCAGCGGGAATTGACACATGCCAACCAGGAATTGCTGACCGTTCGCGAATCACTGGAACAACAGGTGACAGAGCGAACTCGCGCCGCAGAGATTGCCCGTATTGAGGCTGAACTTGCGCGTCATGAGGCTGAAGCGCAGGTATGGCTCACACGCGGACAGGCTCAACTCGCCGAGCAGATGCGCGGAGATTTGGATGTGCGCACATTGGCGAACAATATCACCAGTCATTTGAGTCAATATATTGGGGCGCATGCTGGCGCATTGTTTGTCGTTTCAGGTGATTTGTTAATATTGACGGGGCGCTATGCATACGTGGAACACGCGGGACAAAAGGCTGAGTTCCATTTCGGAGAGAATTTGATCGGGGAAGTGGCAAAGGCGAAACAAATGATTCTTGTGAAGGATATCCCCGCAGACGCTCCAGTAATTTCTTCCGCATTGGGAGAGACATTGCCGCGCCAGATTTTGATCGTCCCGCTTGAATCGAATGATCAGGTTTTTGGGGTGCTTGAGTTTGCAACTTTGACGCAATTTATGCCTGAGCATGTAACCCTGTTGAAGCGCGTTTCTGAAAGCGTGGCAACTGCGCTGCGAACCGTGCAAACCCGCGTGGTAATGAGCCAACTGCTGGCGCAATCCCAAACACGGGCAGAGGAGTTGAGCGCGGATAAATTAGAAACTTAGAAGTGAAACGCCTGCTTTTTGACCACAAAGGCACGAAGTCACCAAGACTCGAAGGGAAAACTTTGTGACTTCGTGGTGAAGTTATTATGCGCTCTGTGGTGAAATTTTTTTTTTCGGTTTGTTCGAGTTGGGCGTTACATGTTGCAAGTCTGAATTTTGCCAGTGGAATGAGCGGATAACGTCAGGAAAATATAAAAGGAATGAACTAATGAAAAACTGGTTCTTAAATTTACCTGAAGGAATAGACAAACGGGCGCGCAATGCTTATCGAGTTGCGACCATATTGCTGGTCATACTGGTTGTGTTTGATATTTTCTCCATCATCAATTACCTTGGCAGTCAAACCCTCCAGTTACTGTTGGCGATGATTTTGTCGTATGCAGCAACGATTGCGGTGCTTATTTGCGCATGGTTGATCCGCCAGAGTCGGGCAAACACTGCTGTATGGGGTTTGATCCTGACCACTTTGTTTGCACTTTTATTATCCCAGTTGCTGGGCAGCGGGCTGGGGATCGTTTACGCAATCACAGCCATTATATTAACCGCAGTGATTGCAGGGCAGGGATTGGAGTCGCGCCAAATTGTGCTGGCAGATATCTGCGGTGTTGTCTTCGGCATCGCCATCTTTTCACTTGATTTTCTTAATCCGTCAAGCGGCTCTGCCAAATTAAATATAGGTATTACATTTGTTATTCTATTTATTCTCCTGGTGGCGCTGGCATTTGTGATCGCTAGCCAATTTAGAGATTACACTATTCGAGTGAAACTCATCATCCTGTTTCTTGTGGTGAGCATTATTCCCTTGATTATCATTACAGCGCGTGATACTTCTCAAACACAACAGGTGCTTACAGATGGGGCTGAAATTTCGCTGAAATCAAGCGCCGAACAAACCGCAAACAGCCTGGATGCCTTCATCCAGATAACATTAGACTCGATTGCTGTTGAAGCGCAATTTATTGATTTCACAACCTATCTAACCTTATCCCCATCTTCCCCGCCAATTGTGCAGGCGCGCGCCCTTGACCTCCTTAATAAACTAAGAGATAAAAGCAATCGTTATATTATTTCCTATGCGGTTGTAGACATTAAAGGTATTGTTCTGCTGGACACCATGGGAGTTAATATTCAAAATAGTGAGGCAGAAGAGTCCTATTTTCCACAGGTTAAATTTAATAACAAGCCAATTGTTTCAGTAGTCACCTATATGGAAGACAAAACGCCCAGCATAACTTTTGCAAGCAAGATCGTAAATATTAATGGTGACAATCTTGGATTTTTGCGGGTGAAATATAATTCGGCCGTTTTACAGGATTTGATTACCAAAAGTGTGGGAACATCCACAGACGCATCAATTTTACTTTTAGACCCGCTCCATATTCGCATGGCGGATAGCCGAAACCCCGGGTTGATCCAAAAATCTATCGTGCCGCTTGAACCGATTGATTATTTACTCGCCGTGGATTCCCGCCGTTTTCTGGATATTCCCCGTGAAGAACAAGCCACAAATTATCAGGATTTTGAATTAGCGCTTGATAATGTGATGAGTCAACCTTTTTTTAGGGCAGATATCACTCCAGATACAGCCGGAGATGACACCATTGCAGCGGCATTCCTGAAAACTCAGCCATGGACAGTTACCTACAGCCGCCCAACATCCAACTTCCTTGCTGATGTTCAAAGGCAAATCCGCATAAATATTATTTTTGTGATCATCACATCAATTATCATATTGATTGCCTCCACGTTCAGCGCCAGATCACTGACAACTCCAATTACAGCGTTGGCTAAAATTGCAGACTTGATTGCGCAGGGAGACTTAAGTGCGCGCGCGCAAGTTCAAAGCAGGGACGAAATTGGAACGCTGGCTGGTTCGTTTAACCTTATGACCAGCCAACTTCAGGAAACGCTTAACAACCTGGAACAACGCGTGGCAGAGCGGTCTGCTATTGCAGAAAGCGCGCGGGCGGAATCTGAATTGGCACGCGCAGAATCTGAATCGGCGCGCAAGGACCTCGAAGCGCAGGTTTGGCTGGCAACGGGACAAACTCAACTGGCTGACGCAATGCGCGGCGAACAAAATATTCCGGATTTGGCAGATAATATTATTTCCCAACTATGCAGGTACGCAGACGCGCAAGCAGGCGCATTGTTCCTGTTGAATGAAAAGACGCTGACCCTTGCCGGAGCGTATGCTTTTTCAGATCGTTCAGGCTTTAGTGGAAATTTTCAACTTGGTGAAGGTATTGTGGGACAAGCCGCAATGGATGGAGAGGTGTTTTATTTGGAGGATATCCCGTCTGACGCATTGGTTATCTCCACTGGCTTGGTGGAAGTAAAGCCGCGCCAGATGATTGCGGCTCCTTTTTTTGCAAATGGGCAGGTGGTCGGCGTGCTCGAACTGGCGACGCTTTCTGTATTTAGACAACATCATTTTGAATTATTGCAGCGTATATCTGAAGGCATTGGCATCGCATTCCGTACCGCACAAACGCGCCAGCGCCTTGCAGACTTATTGATGGAATCTCAACAACAGGCGGAAGAATTGCTCGCGCAGGAAGAGGAATTGCGCGCCGCCAACGAAGAATTACACGCGCAGGCTGAAAATTTTAGAACGAACCGCGATCTGAGAGCGCAGAAATAAAAGAAGAGGCGGCATTATGGAAACCATTAAACAATTTTTAGCCCCCCCTGTTTTTGAAGGCGATGAAGAAAAGACCAGCCTTGCAAAGACCATGAACGGAATCTTATGGCTTTTTATGGCGGCTTGGGCGTTGGGCGCCATTTCTGTCCCATTTGCCGAGAAGGGCATTCGGTTACAAGCCCTGGCAACCGTCATTGTATTATCAATGTTGGGTGCGGTGGGCTTGGCTGCCTTACGCCGTGGACAGGTTCGAGGCATTGCCCGCTTCTTTGCTTTTGCACTCTGGGCATCCTCGACCACGGTCGTGGTTTTGATGGGCGGCGTGGAAAGCCCCGACACAGGCAGTTTTATCTTATCCGTGGTATTTGCCGGACTGTTTTTGGGAATTAACTGGGCTTATGCTTATACGGCGCTAAGCGTTGCTTCCGTGCTGATAATTTACTTTCTGGGGATATATAACCTGCTGCCGCCTGTTGTGCTGCCCACCAACAGCGTATCAGGTCTGGTGATTGGCGTCTTGAATGTCGTCATGGCCACAACGTTGATCAGAATTCTCTTTCGCAATTTACAAGAGGCAATGGGCAGTCTGCGCGAAAAACAGGAAGAACTTACCGCGCGTAATAATGACCTAAATAAATTAATGATCAACGCCAGCGAAAACGCCGAAGCAGCCCGCGCCGATGCAGACGAAGCGCAAGCCGCATTGCGCGCCCAACTGGACGAGACAAATGCCATTGCAAGTATTTCTGAATCCATGCGCGGCGAACAGGATTTGGTCTCACTTTCGCAGGAAGTGCTGCGCCAATTGTGCGAATCGCTTGGCGCAGCGATGGGCGCGATATTTGTGCGCGAAGGCGATATGCTGCGGCTTACGGGAAGTTATGCCTACATGCGCCGAAAAAATATTTCCAATAAATTTTATTTTGGCGAGGGATTGGTTGGACAAGCCGCACTGGAAAAGCAGATCATCCTCATTGCCAACGCGCCACAGGATTATGTCAGTCTGGCAGGGGGAATGATGGAATTTGCGCCGCATGTCATCATGGCTGTTCCGTTTATGCGGAATGGGGATGTGATCGGCGTGATTGAACTTGCGTCTTTGAATGAATTTACTGTGGGGCAACTCGCCCTGCTTAATAAGGCGCTTGAAAACATAGCCATTGCCTTCAGCACCGCCCAGGCGCGCGCGCAGATCAACACCCTGCTTGAACAGACACAATTGCAGGCGCAGGAATTACGCGTGCGCGAAGAAGAGTTGAAATCAATCAATGAAGAGTTGCAAGCGCAGGCTGAAAACCTGCGCGCCTCGCAAGAGCGCTTGCGCCGCCAACAGACGGAACTCGAATCAGCCAATGCCGAATTGGAGGAGCGCGCCAGCACTTTGCAGCAACAGCGAACGATTCTCGACCTGCAAAATAAGGAACTCACTGACGCGCAAAACGCGCTGCAACGCAAGGCGGAAGAACTCACCATTGCCAATAAATATAAATCTGAGTTTCTTGCCAACATGAGTCACGAGTTACGCACGCCTTTGAATAGTTTGCTAATTCTGTCGCGTATGCTTGCCAATAACGATGAAGGCAACCTAAATCCCGATCAAATTGAATCGGCGCAAATTATTTTCAACAGCGGCAACGACCTGCTTAACCTTATTAACGAAATTCTTGATCTTTCCAAGGTGGAGGCTGGGCGCATGACCTTCCACTTTGCGGCAATGGAACTTGAGAATTTTATAAATAATATGCGCTCAGTCTTTGACCATGTGGCGCAGGAAAAAAATCTTAATTTTGAAATTTCCATCGCCGCCGGCTTGCCTGCCAGCATCGAAACCGATCAACAACGTGTTGAACAAATTGTTAAGAATTTGCTTTCCAATGCCTTCAAATTTACATCCGAAGGCAGTGTGAAAATTAATATCGAACCTGCCGATCAAATGCTTGCCATTCGTGTCAGCGATTCAGGCATTGGCATGACGCCTGAACAGCAGAAACTTGTCTTTGAAGCCTTCCAACAAGCCGATGGTTCCACCAGCCGCAAATATGGCGGCACAGGGCTGGGGCTTACTATATCGCGCGAGATGTCTGCCAAACTTGGCGGATGGGTGGATTTGCAGAGCGAGCCTGGACTTGGAAGCACGTTCTCGCTTTTATTGCCTTTGTTTCGACAGGAGAGCGCGTCTGAATCAGCCCCGAGAGTTGATCCCGTTTCGAGTACGCTGATCCAGGCTGGGGCTGAGTCTGAACCGCCACGCAGCCAACTTCCCAAATTGAAGTTTGTCTCCAAATCCAAACAGTTCATGGATGATGATCGTAATCGCATCGAAAAAGGCGATAAGGTTTTGCTCATCATCGAAGATGATCAGAGTTTTGCAAAAGTCGTGCTTGATTATGGTCACAAAAAAGACTTCAAATGCGTGGTGGCTGGTGATGGCGAAAGCGGATTAAGCCTGGCAAAAAATTACCTCCCCGATGCAATTTTATTGGACTTGAAATTACCGGGCATGAGCGGCTGGGAGGTACTTAATGCGCTCAAACAGGATTCCGCGCTGCGGCATATCCCTGTGCATATTCTCTCGGCTTCTGAAGAAACGCTGGATGCTTATAAACGTGGCGCGCTCGGATTTCTCGCAAAACCCGTCAGTCAGGAAGGTTTGGATGGAGTCTTCCAAAAGATCGGCGAGTTTCTCGCGCGTAACATTCGAACATTGTTGATCGTGGAAGATGATTCGGGTTTGCGTTACAGTGTGCGGCAACTGCTCGGCGGAAGCGATGTGAAAATTAGCGAGGCTGAAAGTGGAAATACCGCCATGGACTTGCTTCGCAGTCAACATTACGACTGCATGATCCTCGATTTGAGTTTGCCCGACATGACAGGCTTTGAGTTGCTCAACCGTATTCATCAGGATGATTCGATCAACAAATGTCCTGTAATTGTGTACACCGGAAAGGCATTGAGCGAGGAGGAAAATGCCGAGTTGCTCAAGTATGCCAACAGTGTCATTATCAAGGGTGTCAAATCACCTGAGCGGTTGATGGATGAAACTGCGCTTTTCCTGCATCGCGTGGTTGCAGATATGCCGGAAGAAAAACAGGATACCATCCGCCGCCTGCATGATCACGATGCCGTATTTAATGACAAGCATATCCTTGTGGTGGATGACGATATGCGGAACGCTTTTGCGCTCTCGCGTTTATTAAACGACAAGGGACTTAAGATCAGTCTGGCGCGCAGCGGCGCAAAGGCAATTGAAATGCTTGAAGGTGCAACTGATATTGATCTGGTGTTGATGGATATTATGATGCCTGAAATGGACGGTTATGAAACAATGCAACGCATTCGCGCGCAGCAGCGTTTCAAAAACCTGCCCATATTGGCATTGACAGCCAAAGCCATGAAAGGCGATCTTGAAAAGTGCATTGCCGCAGGTGCGAATGATTACCTTTCCAAACCTGTGGATGTGGAGCGATTGTTTTCAATGTTGAGAGTGTGGTTGTATCGTTAATGGTAATTGTGGAGTGAAAACATGAACAAAAATGACAAGGTTGTTTTTATTGCCAAACCCAAAATTCTTATTGTAGATGATTACGCTGAGAATCTTTTTACGTTGACCAGGTTGCTGAAAGAGTTGGACGTGGACGTTTATCAGGCAACTTCGGGCGAAGACGCTTTGGGGTTGACGCTGGAAAATGATTTTTGCGTGGCAATTTTGGATGTTCAAATGCCAAAAATGGATGGCTACGAACTGGCTGAATTACTGCGTGGGAATGAATCCACATCCAAACTGCCGATCATTTTTCTAAGCGCAATGTATTCTGATGAATATCATCACCGTAAGGGCTACGACGCAGGCGCCGTGGATTTTTTGAGCAAGCCATACATTCCTGACATTCTGCTCAGTAAAGTGCGCGTTTTTATCAGGCTGTATGAACAGCGGCTGCAACTCGAATCATGGGGACACTGGCTGGAATTTTTGGTGGCGGAACGCACCGATGAATTATCCCAGTCTTACGACGCCACCTTGTCCGGCTGGGCGATGGCGCTTGAATTGCGCGAACGCGAAACAGCCGGACATAGTCACCGTGTGGTGAAGTTGACCTTGAGTATGGCAAATGAGATCGGCATTTCGCCCGAACAGCAGATACATATTCATCGCGGCGCGTTGCTGCACGATATTGGCAAAATGGGAATCGCCGATTCCATTTTGCTGAAGCCCGCTTCCTTAACTTCTGATGAATGGGATGAAATGCGTCAGCACCCGATCTATGCTTACGAGTTGCTGCGTCAGATAAAATTTCTTGAACCCGCGTTGAATATCCCCTATTCGCATCACGAAAAATGGGACGGCACAGGCTATCCGCGCGGATTGAGCGGCGAGCAGATTCCACTTGAAGCGCGTATTTTCGCCCTTGCCGATGTTTGGGACGCGCTGACATCGGATCGCCCTTATCGTAAATCACTAACGCGCGAAGAGGTTGTCCAGTATATTCGTGAAAACAGCGGCAGCCATTTTGATCCAAGTCTGGCTGAACGATTTATTAAAATGATGGAACGCCGAAGCGGTGATGTGTAAATACCGTGTTGATTAAATCAATTAATGCTAAAATAACGCACCTTGATTGAGGGCACCATGGCTGACAAACCCAAAATTCTGATTGTGGACGATAAACAAGAGAACCTGTTTGCGCTGGATAAGACTCTTCAAAAATTGGACGTGGTGGTCTTACAAGCCAGATCAGGAAATGAAGCGCTTGGGTTAACCCTTGAGCATGAATTTTGCATGGCAATCGTGGATGTGCAAATGCCAGAGATGGATGGCTATGAACTTGTGGAGTTGCTGCGCGGAAACGATGCCACTGCCAGCCTGCCGGTGATCTTCGTCAGCGCGATCTTTTCAGATGAATACCATCACCGCAAGGGATACGATTCGGGCGCGGTGGATTTTATGAGCAAGCCCTTCATTCCTGAGATCATGATCAGCAAGGTGAAGGTTTTTATTGAGTTGTACAACCAACGCATGAAATTGCAGAACGCGGTGGATGAACTTAATCATGCAAACCGCCAGTTGACGCGCCGTACCCGTCAACTGGAAACCAGCAACAAAATTGGACAGCAGGTGACAAGTATTCTTGATTTGAAGCAACTGCTCCCGCAGGTGATCAAGATCATTCAGACACAATTCAACTATACGATGGTGGGTATCTGGCTGGCAGATGAGGCTCGAGAGAATGTCATTCTTGCGGCGAGTACCATGTCGCAAGACCTGGAGGGAACGACAATTCCAATCAGTCATAAAGGGTTGGTCGCTCAAAGTTGCAGTGTTGGCAATGTCTTAATGGAAAACAAGGCTTCCACAAATCCGCTGTTTGTGCCTACGATGGGGATGTCAATTGTTGGCTCTGAACTTGCACTCCCGCTAAAAATTCATAACGAAATACTTGGCGTCCTTGATATTCAAAGCGAACGCCCCCAGGCATTTGTGCCTGAGGACGTATCTGCGCTGGAAAACCTGACGCCACAAATTGTGATTGCCATTCGCAATGCGCGTTCCTACTCAAAGCTTAAATAATTTACAAGGCTGTGGCATACAGGCACTTTAGATATGCCCCTTCGTTGAATCCAATTGGATGATCGAGCGCATGACCCGTGCGCTCGATTTCTTTTAATTGGCGGTGTGATTCTCTGGCGGCTTGATGAAGGGTATCGAAAAAAGTTTCGGCATCTATGCGGCTGGAGCAGGACGCTTGGACTAGAATTCCGCCTGGGCGCAGAACACCCAGCCCAAGGCGGGTCAATTTCCGATAGGCAGATAATCCGGCTGCGATCTGGCTCTGATTTTGGGCAAACATGGGCGGGTCAATGATTACCAGATCAAATAACTGTTTTTGTGTTTCCATGCGGGCAAGCGCGTCAAACGCATCTTCTGCAAGAATTTCATGGGTCGCAGATTTTACTGTGGGGATGTGCTGGTTGTGTGAAAAGTTGTGAAGCGCGGCTTGCAGGGCTGGCGCGCTGATATCCACGCTGATGACTTGCTTTGCTCCGCCGCGCGCGGCGTACACTGAAAACCCGCCGGTGTAGGCAAATACATTTAAGACTGATTTCCCCTTGGATAATTTTTCGATGCGCGCCCGATTTTCACGTTGATCGAGAAAGAAGCCGGTCTTTTGCCCGTGGATTGGATCACACTCAAAGATGATTCCATTTTCTCGAAACAGGATCAAGCCTTCGGGCGGTTGACCCGCGAGGGTCATTCCGTCAGTGAGTCCGTGGAGCAATTCGCTTTGTTTTGTTGCTGAACGACTCAGGCGCAAAATCAGCCGTTCGCAGGGGTTGGTTTGCGCGAGCGCCGCATAAATTTCTTTGAGATGAGGAACCCAGGCGGGGCTGTAAATTTTCAAAACCAGGGTTTCTGCGTACCGATCAATCACCAATCCGGGCAGTCCATCGTTTTCGCCATGAACCAGCCGATAGCCATTTGTTGATTGCTGCGCGAGCGGCTTGCGTAGTTGATTGGCCGCAATTAATTTTGCCTGAAACCAATTCGCATCAATTGTTGCGGGTTGGTTGTGTTGCAAAACGCGCACGCGAATGGAGGAGGTTGGGTCATATAAACCAATGGCAATGAAACGGCGTTTTTTATCGAAGATGACCGCAAGATCACCCGGCGCGCCTGCGTGGCTTTGCTCGGTAATTGCCTGATCGAAAATCCAGGGATGTCCTTGATGTAAAGCGCGTTCGGCGGGCGCGCTGACGCGCAATGCAATGCGTTTGGCGGCCGGGCTGGGAAGTTGAGATAGGAGCGGGTTGGGATTTGTTGTCATGGTAAATTTCTTTATCAAAGTATAACGCTAATTCCTCCGTCATACATTTCGTAAAATTATGTCGTTGCGAGCCGCCGCTCTTGTTCTTAGGCGGCGTGGCAACCTCTTTTTACCAGAAACATTGCATACGACGGGAGGTTGCTTCGCCCTGTCGGGCTCGCAACGACATTTGTGTGGTAGAGAAACGCTAATTTTGATGTGGTTTTGCGTGGGATTTTTTGCCGGCTCTTTTCTTTGGAAATTACTGTACCAATTCATGGACAATCAAATATAATCAGGAAAATTTACAAAACAACCGGAGAAATTATGGGCAAAAAAGTGTTTGTGAGTGGCTGCTTTGATATATTGCATAGCGGGCATGTTGAATTTTTTTACGAAGCCGCGCAATATGGCGATTTATACGTGGCGCTTGGCTCGGATAGGACGATTTTCGAGCTGAAAGGGCGGGCTACCGTAAACAGCGAGCTGGAACGGTTGTTCATGGTCAAGTCGGTATCGTTTGTGAAAGACGCTTTTGTTTCTCGCGGCTCAGGGATTTTGGATTTTGAAGTTGAGTTGCGCGAGATCATGCCGGACTATTTTATTGTCAACGCCGATGGGCACATTCCCGAAAAACGTGATCTGTGCCACAAGTTGGGGATTGAATATATTATTCTGGAACGTAAACCACACCCTGGTTTTGAGGCACGCTCCACAACCCAATTGCGTCAGCGTGACTACCTGCCTTATCGAATTGATCTGGCTGGCGGCTGGCTTGATCAGCCGTTTGTCTCACAACACTACCCGGGACCTGTGATTACAATTTCACTGGAGCCTACGCTGGAATTTAATGAGCGCAGTGGCATGGCGTCCAGTACGCGCCGCCACGCAAAGGAACTTTGGGGTCCAAGACTTCCGCAGGGCGATTACGAAAAAATTGCCAAAACGCTGTTTTGCTACGACAACCCTCCGGGCACCAAGGTTATTTCAGGTTCTCAGGACTCAATTGGCTTGGTATTTCCCGGGCTGGCATACGCAAATTACAACGGCGAATATTGGCCTTCGCATATTGAGCACCGTGTTGATGAACCCCTTTTACACTTTGTAGAAAACTCACTCTACCTTGTTTCACTCGGCCCGCGTTATGGTGATTACAATGTTTTGGAAAATACAACGTTCAACCGCGAAAATGCCAAGGCCTTGGCCGATGCGGCAGAAGGTCACTGGCGCTCCATTCTTGATCAGGATATTTTCCGCTTTGGTCAGACCATGCGCGCGGGGTTTGATGCCCAGTTGGCGATGTTCCCCAATATGATGAACGAGCGCGTAGCGGCGTTGATTGATGAATACCGCGACTCAGCCCTCGGCTGGAAACTTTCTGGCGCGGGCGGCGGCGGATACCTCGTTTTGGTTTCCGAGAGGCCCATTCCCGGCGCGGTGCGTGTGCTGGCACGACGCATATTGGATTAAAATTTAGAGCATTAATCACAGAGAGCACAGAGATTTTTTAATAATTTTTTTCTCGGTGATCTTCGTGATCCCAGTGGTAAAAAGCCTTTAAGAAATAGCCTTCATAAAAAGACACGCAGACTGAAAAAGTCTGCGTGTCTTTTTATTTTCCAATCTCCAATCCCCAATTACTCATACGCCAGTGTATCTCTCACGGTCAACTTCGACGCCCGTCTTGCAGGAAGCGCGCTTGCCAGCGAACCCAGCACGATGGTGAAAACCAACCAGGCGAGGATTCCGCTTGCGCCGTAGACCGCAGGCATGGGCGCGGTCAGGATCGCCATGCCGACGCCGTAGCACAATACGCTTGTGATCGGAATCGAGACGAAGATGCTGATTGCCCAACTGAGAATGCCGATCACCATGCCTTCAACAATTACGATGGTTTGAATATCCAGGTTCGATGCGCCGATGGCGCGCATTACGCCGATCTCACGCGTGCGTTCCAGCACGTTGATGCTCATGGTGCCCATCAAGCCAAGTCCGCCGACGATTGCGATCAAACTTGCCATCAACAGCATAAAGTAGACCAGAATATCGGTTTGCGCTTTTTGATCTTCAATAAATTGCGCGCCCAATTGTGTGGATGTGATCTGCACGCCGCGTTCTTTGAACAACGCCTGCAACTGATCGTTGACTCGTTTTTGTGTTGCATTGTCGTGGCTGGTGGTCAGCACTCGCAGGGAATACACCTGCCCAGGCTGGTTGATCAGGCGGCTGATGTATTCGTAGTTCACATACAACAGCGGCGGATTGATGTTGCCCGTGATGCTGTACGTTCCGATAATATGCCATTGCGATTCTTTGCCGTTCGCTTCAATTGTCAGCCAGTCGCCAACTTTGAGATCAGGGAAGATGTTCAGTAGGTGATTGCCGATCACAATTGCGTTCTCGTCGCCTTCTGTCAACCAGCGGCCTGATGTAATGATCGGGTCGATCAATGTGGAGTTGGACGGCGGCGCCACAAACAGAATTTGCGTGCCCGCTTCATCATCTCCCATTTTGAGCGTGCCGGGGTATTCGAGCCAGCCTTCCACGCTATCAACGCCGGGGATGCTCTCTGCCATTGCCGAGACTTTGTCAAAGCGGTAGGAACGCCCAAAACTGAGGTTAATATCCGCGAGGAAATATCCCTGAATATCTTTAATTGTCTTATCCAACGATCCCCATAAATTGTAAACGCCAATGAACACCGCGCCGCCCAGCACCAAAGTGAAAAGAGTCAAAAACAGGCGCGTTTTACGACGGAATGTGTTTCGCAATGAAATTCGAATCGGGCGCGAAATGAATACCGAGTTTTTATTGACCGAGTCCATTTTGGGCTTGGCATTGCCGCCCAGACCGTAATCGCTTAATGCCTCACGCACGGTCACACGCACGCTGTTATAAATTGGGAAGATTGCGGCGAACAAAGGCACAACCACTGCCACAAGCGTCTGCTGAATAATTGTAGATTTGTACCCAACATACGGCGTGGCGTAAAAATTCAACCATTCTGCCATGCCGCCGCCGATGTTTTGCGCCGCCGCATTTGCCAGCGGAATGGCAATTAATAATGCGCCCAATCCAAACCCCAGGATTAACACAACGTACATGCCGGCAATTTGGAGCGTGCCGCCGCCGATGGCTTTCATGATTCCGATCTGGCGTGTCTGCTGCGTCATCAAAGCGGTGATGGTGTTGATGATCAGAAATCCGCTTAATAAAACGGTCAAATATCCAAGTATGCTCAACACCACAAAAATACCTTGCGTAATACTCCATGCAAAGTGGTGTCCGGGTTGGTACACATTTACAAAATTAATGGTTGCACCCGCGCGTTCCATGCGGTCTGCAACGGCTTGCGCCACCGCTGTCACATGCTCGGCGTCGGTTGGGTTTTCTGCGATACTGACGGAAAGCATATTGTTGGTGCGGTCGCCGCCCAGCCATTCCAAAGTTTCCGGGGTTGTGTACGCAAAAACGATCTTCGCCATGTTATACGGAAAGCCCGTCACCACATGGGCGTAGCCCGCCAGTTTTACATCGCGTCGTTTCCCGTTATCCAACTCAATCACCATCGTGTCGCCAGGTTTATATCCAAGCGACAACGCGCTCGCATCAAAGATCGTTTCCTTGCTTCCGTAAACAGGAATGGAAGTTTCACCTGCGGCGGGTTTCAACAAATTCAAAGTCAGATCATTTGGATTTTCCAACGCCGTAAATTGAATATCAACGTACGTTCCATCGGTGTGTAAAATACGCGCGCTCAATGTGCTCACGCCTTCCACCGCATTCACGCCAGGTACACTACGCGCCATCTTAATCATGTCATCATTCAGCGGGTACGCATAAACCTCCGCCTCAGATGGACTTGCAGAAAGATAGTCGCTGTCCATACTTTCGTTCATGTATAAGCCGAGGTTGCTGTTGAAGCCAACAGCAAACGCGCCCACCGCAATCGTAATGATGATTAGGAAGGTACGCCCGCGATTGCTCCAAAAATCAGCCAATACTTTTTTCCAGCGCGAACTCATTGCGATCCCCCCCGACGGGCTTGATTCTCGTCCTCGTGTTTATCTGCCATCTGATGTAACGCTTCGCGCGTCGCCTCAGACTGATTCAGCAATTCGTTGAGTTGATCGTACCCGAGGACAAGCGTTTCCACAGAGGTGTTCTCCGAAGCGCGAACCGATGCGCGTCGCTTGCGTCCATGAAAAAATGCGATCTCGCCGAAAAATTTTCCAGGTCCCAGTTGCAGGGCAATCACATCCGATTGATCAGGACGCGGCAGAACTACATCCACTGTCCCCTTGGATACGATATGAAATGTATCCGCATTGGAGCCTTCGGAAAAGATCAACGCGCCCGCTTCGTAATGCTGTAAATTTGCGTTTCGGGTTGCCCAAAGCATTTGATCTTGTGAAAGGGTGGGCATGGCTTTTGCCACATACTCGTTGACAATTTCACCGTCTGCGATGAGCGCGGTGCGGTGCGCGCGTTTTGCTAAAGCGCTGTCGTGCGTGACGATGATGATGGTTTTGCCTTTTGCCACGAGATCATTGAACAATGTAAACACAGACTCAGCCGTTTTTGAATCCAGGTTGCCTGTTGGCTCGTCTGCGATGATGACGGGCGGGTCGTTTGCCAGGGCGCGCGCAATCGCCACACGCTGCTGTTGTCCGCCTGAAAGCGCGGTGGGAAGTTTGTGCGCGTGGTCTGCCAGTTCAACCAATTCCAGCAATTGCATGGCGCGTTCATGCCTCTCGCGCATTGGATAGGTTCGGCAGAAATCCATCGGAAGCATAATGTTTTCAACGACGGAAATCATCGGCAGGAGTTGAAAGAATTGAAATACCACGCCCAGGTTTTTTCCGCGCCAGCGCGCCATTTTATTTTCACTGAGTTTATGCACAGCCGTGTTATTGACCCAGACTTCGCCGTTTGAGGGAATATCAATGCCGGTGATCATGTTCAGCAAAGTGGTCTTGCCGCTGCCCGATTTTCCGATGATGCTGACGAACTCGCCCGCGCCGATCTGCAAGTCCACGCTGTTGAGTGCGTGAAAATCGCCGACTGCGGTTTTGTAATATTTATTTACATCACGCAAGTCAATCATCGGGTGGTCGGCTGCGGTGTCATTTGTTTTTTGAAAGAATGCCATGTTGTTCTCACTTTGCGATTTGGCTAAATTACAAATTACCAATCACCAATCACTAATTACCTGCTTGTCTATTTCACAAAATTTACAACGGCGGTCATACCCCAGCGCATGGCGGCGTCTTTATCGGTGAGCAGAATCGTCACTTCATAAACGATATCGCCTTGATTTTCAGAGTAGTTTTCTCCAATGGAGAGCACATTGCCTTTGAACTCCATGCCGGGAAGCGCGTCAAAGGTTATCGTAGCGGGCTGACCTTCTTTAATGTTGACCACGTCAATTTCGGTTAGGTCGGTGGTTTTGACAATCCATTGTGAATTATCTGCCACAGTGATGACTGGTTCGCCTGAGGCTGCAAACTCGCCGACTTTGAGGTTCAGGTCTGTGATCACGCCAGGGAATGGCGCGCGGACTTCAGCATTTGCCAGCGCGGCACGAGTTCCAGCCGTGTCTGCCGAGAAAGACGGGTCTTGCAGGGCGTCATAATCTCGTTGGGCAAGGATCAGGCGCGAGTTGGCATTTTGCAAGGTTGATTCGAGCTCAAGCCATAGAATGGCTTTGCGGTAATCTGCCCAGGCATCGTCCAGCGCTTTTTTGTAATTTTTGGCTGTGCCTTTTACAACGCCGCTATTCTTTTCGGCTTGGGTTTGTTCGAGGCTTCGGTCGCTCAGGTCTTTGTAGGGTTCAAAATCTGCGCGCGCCTTGTCTAATTTGACCAGCATCGCTTCGACTGCTTCGGAGGGAGTCATGCCGTTAAAATCAGACGGGACATCGAAATTGTCCATCTTGTATTGCGCGTCGCGCACTTCCTGATAAGCAGTGGTCATTTCCTGCGCGGCTTTGGCTTGGGCGCTTTCGAGGGTTTGCCCTTCGTTTGCGTCGAGACGGGCAATCACATCGCCTGCGGCAACTTCACCGCCTTCGGTAAACAGAACTTCACTGACAAGTCCGCTGGCGTTTAAGGCCAGTTCCGTGTAGTGGATCGGCTCAAGTTTCCCTTCGGCGATAATTGTGTCATCCGCGACAACGGTTGGGACGGGAGTGGCTTCTGGGGTTGCCGCCGCAGAACCACATGCGGCAAGAGTCAGGGCAAGGAGGATCAGCGTTAAGAATTTAATGTATTTCATCTTTATTTTCCTTTATGAATGATTCCCCAAGTTGGGGATGATTTCTGGTTTATTTACGATACAACAACATTTTGGTTGCAGGTTTCGATTAGACTTTATCGGTAATTAGGGAAAACGTCCCGAAGGTTGCCATCAGGCGTTCCAATTACTCAAAATAAACCTTCGGGACGATACTTATATGTTATTTCTGATAACGCCTATTCCAATATACGCCAGAGGGGAAAATAAAAGACTGCCCAAGTGGACAGTCTTTTGAACTTTATTTTTCGAGCATCATGCTGGCTTCTTCGTTCAGCCAGCGGCGCCCATCACGTGCGAGCAGGTCGTAGCCTTCGGGTGGTCCCCAACTGCCGGGTCGGTAAACAGCCAAAGGCGGAGTCTGGTGCGTTTCCCAAGTTCGCAAAATGGGGTCCATCAGCGCCCAAGCCGTCTCCACTTCATCGGCGCGGGTAAAGAGAGAGGCGTCACCTTGAATGGCATCCAGCAGGAGTCTTTCATAAGATTCGGGGATGGCGGTTTTTCCAAAGGCTTCGGCGTAATGAAATTCCATGTCTACTGAACGGGTTTCAGATACGGTATCCGGCGCCTTCGCTTCAAAGCGGACATGCAAGCCTTCATCGGGTTGCAGGTAAAGCACAAGCATGTTTGGTTTTGTGGTCTGCATGGGGAACATGGCAAGCGGCGGCTCTTTGAATTGGATAATAATTTGCGATTGCTTCTCGGCGAGATTTTTTCCCGAACGCAAATAGAATGGCACGCCCTTCCAGCGCCAGTTGTTGATGTAGAGCCGCATCGCCGCGTAGGTGGGTGTGGTGGAGTTTGGGTTGACTCCCGCCTCGCTGCGATAGCCTTTGTATTGCGCGCGCACCGTATGCGCTGATACTTGTTCGGGCGTTATGGGTTGTACCGCGCTCAGGACTTTCACTTTCTCATTACGCAGATCACTTGCGCTGAAAGATGCGGATGGCTCCATTGCAACGAGCGTGAGCAATTGCAAAAGATGGTTTTGAAACATGTCGCGTAATACGCCAACGCCGTCATAAAACCCTGCGCGATGCCCAACGCCGACTTTCTCAGCGACTGTAATTTGTACATGATCAATGTAGGTGCGATTCCAGATCGGCTCAAAGATGGTGTTGGCAAAACGTGTGAACAAAATGTTCTGCACGGTTTCCTTGCCGAGATAATGGTCAATGCGGTAGATCTGGTTTTCGTTGAGCGCCTTGTGGACTTGCTTGTTCAACGTGACTGCGGATGCCAGATCGGTGCCGAACGGTTTTTCAAGCACTACGCGCCGCCAGGCGCCGTTCTCGTGCAGTTGACCTGATGCATCAAGATTGTCAATGATGACCGGGAAAACCGTGGGCGGCAGCGCCATGTAGAACATGCGGTTTGCTTCGCCGTCCTCCAACTGGGTCAAATACTCCGCCAGTTTTTTGAAGTCGCTTTCCTCTGTGTATTTACCTGAAATGTAATACAGGCTGGACGCAAAAATATTCCATTCTTCATCTGTGAATGAATAGCCGGCATATTCTTTTATGCCCGTGTGCAAATGTTCGCGGAATTGTTCGTCGGTAAAAGCGGTGCCGCCGAAGCCGACGATCTGAAATTTTTTCGGCGTGCGTCGTTTACGAAATAAATTAAACAGCGAAGGAATTAACTTGCGCTGAGTCAAATCACCTGACGCGCCAAAGATGATGATCGTTGTGGAAAGTCCGTTATAAAGTGAATTATTCATGGTGAGTGGTAATTGATGAGCGGTAATTAGCAATTTGTAATTGAGGATTTCAATCTCCAATTACAAATTACCAAATTACTCTTTACTCTGCCTTTTTCATCGCGTGCCCGCCGAATTGGTTACGCAGGGCGGCTAACATGCGCGCGGGATAATTCTCCTCGTCGCGGCTGGCGAAACGCATTTGAAGCGCAAGGGTGATGATCGGCGCGGGCACATCGAGGTCAATCGATTCGAAGACCGTCCAGCGTCCTTCGCCAGAATCCGCGACCCAGGGCTTGATGTCTGCGAGTTCGGTGTCCTCGTCGAGGGCGTTCGCGGCGAGGTCCAACAGCCACGAGCGGACAACGCTTCCGTTTTGCCAGATGTGCGAAATTTGTGAAAGGTCCAAGCCAAATTCTTTTTTGGCTTTCAAGATGCCAAATCCTTCGGCGAAGGCCTGCATCATGCCGTATTCGATTCCGTTGTGAACCATTTTTACGTAGTGACCTGCGCCATGCGGACCGACACGTCCCCAGCCGGTTTCTTTGCCCGGAGCGAGGGTTTCAAAAATGGGATTCAACTTTTTGGTGATTTCCTCTTTGCCGCCGATCATCAGGCTGTAGCCTTCGGTCAGTCCCCAAATGCCGCCGCTGGTGCCGCAGTCCACAAAATCTATGCCTTTGGCTTCGAGCATTTCCGCGTGCATGATGGTGTCTTTGTAGTTGGAGTTTCCGCCGTCAATGATGATGTCGCCTTTGTTGAGCAAAGCGGCAACTTTTTCAATGGTTTCGGTGGTGGTCTTGCCCGAAGGAACCATGACCCAAACGACCTTTGGCGAGGAAGTTAATTTTCCAACGGCTTCTTCCAAAGAGAATGCGCCTTCTGCGCCAAGTTTGATGGCTGATTCAACCGTCTCTTTTGTGCGGGCATATCCGATCACCCGATGACCTCCGCGCGTCAGGCGCGTGGCCATGTTTAATCCCATTTTTCCCAATCCAACTAATGCTAATTCCATGATGTAATTCTCCTTTTGATATTGTAGGGCGGGTTTGTAACCCGCCGACATTGATTTTCTTCAGACGTGTTTCAAAAGACTTCCTGCTTCTTCGTCAACCAACCAGACCAATTTTCCGTCTTCTGGCGCAATTCGTTGGGCAGGAAGTTCAGCAGGCATATAGTTGTCGCTGAGTACCCTACTTAAAGTTACGGCTTTGGACTTGCCAGTTACCAAAAATATGATATTTCTACTGCTATTTAACACTTTTGGGGTCAAAGTTACTCGGTTGGCGGGTCGGCCTTGATAATTGGCTGTGACCGCTAGCGTGGGAGAATCCACATCCACGGGTGAGTTGGGGAATAAAGATGCCGTGTGTCCGTCGTCGCCCATGCCGAGCAGGGTCAGGTCGAAGCGCGGCCAAGCGAGCGGCGGCTCGGCGAAGACTGTCAGGGTGTGAGCGTAGTCCTTCGAAGCAGAATCAGGCTCCAGTTCAGAAAGGACGCGGTGAATGTTTTCGTCGGGGATGTTTATTTTGTCGAAAAAAACTTTTTTGGTTTGCCCGTAACTATTTCCAGCATCGTCTACGGGTACGCACCTTTCATCGCCCCAGAAAAAATGAACGTTTGACCAATCCACTTTGTTTTGAAATTGCTTGCCCAGTAATTCGTAAAGCCGCATGGGTGTGCTGCCGCCCGAAAGCGCAACAAGAAAACGCCCACGTTTGGCAATGGATTGGTTTGCGGTTTCAGTAAATAAATTTGCCGCGTATTGACTTAGTTCGTGGGTGTCTTTGAAGACTTTTATCATTTGATTTGTGATTGTAACTCACTTGGACTAAAATTCAGCGCATGACCATTGACTTAAAAAAATTAAACACGCATCGTGCCCAGACGTTTCGCCTGCCGCCGCTTAAGCGGCTTTCATCTCCGCCCCAGGCTTTGACCTTTATCAACACGCGCGGCTTCATTTATTTTTGGCCGATCAAAGGCATTGATCTGCCTTCGCTGTGGATAGCCGTTGCTGGCGACAGACCCGTTGCAGATAAACACGATGATCCGGGGCACATCACTTGGGGCTGGAAGGATGGTGCGCTGGATAAGAAGATATGGTATTACGCCAAAATATTACGTGGCAAAGCGACCATGATCTCGCTGGATGTTGCGCCATATTTTTACGCGCTCTCTGAAAATTACGGTTCGCCCGAAGAAGATTATCTGATTGCCTATCACGAAGGGCGTTTGACGCAGGCGGCGAAACAATTGTATGAAACCCTGCTCGATAACGGCGCGTTGAACACATTGGATTTACGCAAGAAAGCGAAACTTGCCAACGCAAAAGATTCGGAATTTAATAAAGCGTTGGAGCAGTTGCAAAAAGATTTCAAGATTTTGCCTGTTGGCGTGGCGCAGGCAGGCTCATGGAATTATTCGCACATCTACGAAATTGTCTCGCGTCATTTCCCCGATCTATCCGAACAGGCGCGCAAGATTACCGAATCACAGGCGCGCGCAAAAATGCTTGAGTTATATTTTGCCTCGGTCGGCGCTGCACAGTTGCGCGATGTTACAAAATTATTTGGCTGGTCAACCGAAATTGCAAATCGCGCAATCAATAAATTGGTTGAACAAAATATTTTGGAAAAGACAACTCATCCGCAACAAACGGGGGAGTGGATTGTGATTTCAGGTGTTTTGTAGGTCAGGTTTTCAGCCTGACAACTCTTGAAAAAATTATGCTTTGGCGGGTTGCAAACCCGCCCTACGTAAAAAAACAGCCCCGCGATTTCTCACGAGGCTGTTTTTTTATTCGTACAAAGGTGTTGGTGAAGCGAACTTCGGCGCTTTTGCTGTGCGCTTGGCTTGCTCAAAAGCGAGCTTCTCTTTGCGCTGCGCGTCTATCCTGCGCTGAACGTGCGGAGAGAAAAAGCCCGCATAGCGTTTTTGAAGCACAGGCTTCTGCCAGTCATTGCCGCCGACTTGTCCGCGGCAATTTTTGCTTCCACAGCCGCATTGAAATTCATCGTAGGGCATGGTATCGCACATGGCATAGTCGAAGCAAACTTCTTCGCCAACTTTGATGTCTCGCATTGCAACGAGTCCGATCTGACCCGAAAGACCTGCATTCG
>JFJP01027267.1_pt1 | contig 30993 bp, 34 predicted proteins | sample 431651 | NCBI WGS metagenome assembly JFJP01 (sample SAMN02602958, study PRJNA72255) | Microbial mat metagenome, whole genome shotgun sequencing project. | biome: fresh water; feature: sink hole; material: water; isolation source: purple microbial (photo- and chemosynthetic) mats found in... | reverse complement strand
TTTGAGACAGGTCTTGAAACATTTGAGCAACTTTCCTTTACTTCTACTCCATTGAAACCTTTATTGCTCAATGATCCAAATCCTTTTCTTTTAGAAAATGATGATGAATTAATTATTAAAAACAATAAATTTGATGGTCATTTGAGAAAAGATCAACCCTTTACTCCAATAATAAATTTAGAAAATTCAAGTCTCAAAGAAATAACCTCAAAAATGAAATTAGAATATGAGATTTTTAAGCAAAAAATGACAGAAAATATGAAGGATTTGAAAAAAATTAAGGAGCAGAACAAAGTGTTATTGGAAAAATATGAAGAAAAATCAAAAGAATTGAAGCAAATTAAGAATAAAAATGAAGGAAAGGATTATTTTGAAAATCTGGAAAAAGAAATTCAAAGATTAAAAAACGAAAATGAAGGTTTATTGCTCAATATTAAGAAAAATGAGACTGTTACAATAAATGAAATCATCATAAAAACGGAAACTGGCAAAATTATCGATAGAAACAAAGACAATATTTTCTTAAAATCATTAAATAATAATCCGGAAAACTCATTTATAAAGGAAAAGGATGAGAAGATCTCAGAGGATAATATAAAAGAAATGTATAAGAACATAGATGAAAATGAAAAAAATGAAAAATATCAGTTGAGTGTCGAAAAAATCAATTTGGAGAACGATTTTGTCACTTATAAAGAAAATATGGAAAAAATTAAAAATCAATGGATTTCAGAAAAATATTTACAAAAAAATGTAATACAAATTCTTGACCGAAATCAACAGAAAATGCACAATGTTTTAACTAAATCTGAAAAGAAAAATGCGAAATTAAAGGAAGAAATTGAGATGATTATGAGGAAATTGCAAGAAAAAGATAAAATTTTGGGAGATAGTTGCAAAGAAATTGTGGGTTTGAGGCAAAAACTTAGGGTATTAAAGAAAAATTTCAATTTATTTAAGAATGAGAAAGAAATGCTTAGGCAAGAAGTGAAGATTTTGATACAAAAAAAGGAGTTATATGAGTACATGATAAAAAAACTTGAAGAAAAGATTAATTTAAATGTTGAATCTCTGGAAAAAGCTTACGATCAAATAAAAAAGGAAGAAGAAATAGAAAAGGATCTAAAAAAGGAAAATTTTCATTTGAATGAGATAATAGAAAATTCAAAGGAAACAATAAATTTGCAACAAAATAAAAACGAAAATATGAAAAATTTGATAGAAAATCTCAATGAAACAATAGAAAATTTAAAGGAAACAATAAAATTGCAACAAAATGAGAAAAAAAATATGAATAATCTGATAGAAAATCTCAATGAAAATATCAAAAAACAGAAAATTGAAAAAGATGAGATAATAGAAAATTTAAAGGAAAATATCGAAAACCAGCAAATTGAAACGGAACGTTTAAATTCTATAATAGAAAATTTAAATGAAACAATAAAATCACAACAAAATGAAAAAGAAAACATGAATAAAATAATGGAAAATCTAAAGAAAAATATCGAAAACCAGCAAATTGAAGCCGACTGTTTAAATTCTATAATAGAAAATTCAAATGAAACAATAAAATCACAACAAAATGAAAAAGAGGAAATTCTTTTAAAAATGTCAATTTTTATAAGAAATCTAATTGAAAAAATTAAAGAGGTTGATCTTGATAAAAATAATGATGGCTTTGAAAATTTTGCCATAGATTTAAAGAAAAAAATTGATTTGAGTGAAATTGAAAATATTCAATTAATTTTCTCCAAAAAAATCGATTTATTACAAAATAGAATCAACGAACTTATTGCTCAAATTAAACACTCAAATAAAATCAACAAAACTCTTCAAACAAACCTTTCAGAAAAAGAAAACTGCTTAATTTCTTTGAGATTAATCAATGAAAAATTCAAACAAAACTTCGAGTCGAAAATTGAGAATTTTCAGAGAAACTCAAATAAAAAATTTTTTTTTTTTTCAAAAAAAATCGAGTCAATCCAAAAAAACATAAATTTTTTCAAGTCTCTAAAATTTTGGCAGAAATTTTTCGAGAAAAAAATAAATAATTTAGATTTCCTCTATTCAAATTCATTGAAAATGAAGCAAATAACACCAAACCCTTTTCATGAATTCTATTTCAAATTCGCAACAGAAATTCTCTTGCATTCTTCACAAATGGATTATTCAGATTTGATCACAAAATTATATAAAGGCATGCTTATTTTTATAGAATTACTTAAGATGTTTTCAATAGTTCTCAAATCTATAATGATAGATATTGATTCAAACAATAAGCAAGACAACAAGATCATTACGTTATTTATAGATTATATTATTAATCTACAGCAAATTAATGAAAAACTTCAAAAATGTTTTGAAGAAAAAACTGAAGTTGCTTTCAAATCTAAAATTGAAACACAAATAAAAAAGTTTAAAGAACTCATAGAATTGTTGTTCATTCTAATAGAAAGATGTTCTTTTTTGAAAGGTTAATTCTTTTAGAGAAAATTAATGTTTAGAAGAATTTTGTTCAATTTTTAGGGGGGATTTTCGATCTGGGGAAAGAAATTCTCAAAAGAATAAACCAGGCAATTGAAGAAAAATCTATGCAAATGGTTGGAGGCATGTTTGAAAAAGCGAAAAAAGTCGAAAACGATAATTTCCTTTTGGTGGAAGAGCTTGGTAAACTTAAACATGAAAATTTCGTTTTGTCACATTCAAAAAAATAAGAATTCTTATTAGAATTTTTCAATTGTTTCCTATAATTTTAGATAAAATTAATTTTTTTCCTAATTTTAAAAACAAAAATAGTTTTATATTACAAAAGTAAAATTAAATTGAAGATTAGTTTTAATGATAAATTCATAAAATCAGGTTTTTTCTTTCTAATAATTGTTATTTGGTTCATTTCTTTGCAAAAAGTTTTTATCATTTTAAATAAATTAAAGTTGATAGGTTTGCATCATCATCATTTTAGTTATTTTTAAATACATGTATCTGGATATCTTTTGTTGAAAAAAATATTATTTTTTTCAATAAATTTATTTTTACTCATAAAAATAGAAAGAGAAAATTATTTTTCATTGAAATTTTTTTTTCAAAAAACTCCAAATGTTTCGAATTTAATTAAACATTGTAATATAAAAAGAAAAATTTATCTCATTAAAAAAATTTAAGGGATTATTTTTCAGAATTTTCCTCCGAAACCCTTCAAAAAATAAATAAAGCTTTGGATTTTAATTGATTTGAACAAAAAATTAATTTGATTTTGAATTTTTAATATTTTTTTTATTTTTTTTTGAAAAATGAAAGTTAAAATAAACTCTTGGAATGCAATCGCCACATGGGTTTGGGATATCGAGTCTGAGACTAATTGCACAATATGCCAGTTACCTTTTGAATCCCCATGTCCAAAATGCAAAGTACCTGGAGATGAATGTGTTCCAAGTAATCAATAATATTTTCTCATGGAAAGAAAAATAGTTTATAAAAATCATTAAGTTCAAGGGATGTGTAATCACCACTTTCATCTGCATTGCATAATAAGATGGACAGAAGAGGGTTCTTCTGATGTTTGTCCTTTATGTCGAGAGAAATGGGTTGTAAAGAGATAGAAAAAAAGAAAAAAAATTAAAGGAATAAAACAATTATCATTTATGTATTCTTTCATATTTTTAAATTAAATTTTTTAAAAAGCAAAACATAAATCGTTCTTATTTAAATTTTTTGTTTTGTTTTAACGATTTTTTCAATGTTTAAATTAAAGAATTTTCAAGAAAAGCAATTTTTCTATATCTAAAAAATATTCCAAGAAAATTGATTTTTCGTCAATTTTGTTTATTAGATCCCCCCTATTTTTAATTGAATTAAATTTTCATAAAAATTTGTTTTTTTTGATCTTGCCATTCCTAAATAAAATTAATAAGGCTTTTTCCGCTCCAAATAAACATGAGAACATACAGAAAGGACTTGCATTATATTTTCCTTCATAATTATGAAAATCAAATTCTTTCACGAGCCTACTAATTTCAACTCTTTCTTGATCTTTGATAATTTTTTGTAAATTCCTGATTTTCTTTTCAATAATTTCGATTTTCTTCAAAAAATCTTCTTTAGTTTCAAAAGTATTGATTTTTTTATTGTTTTCTATCATAGTTATTTGATGAAAGCTTTTATTCTCCAAAAAATCGCTTGAATTTAAATCTTTTTTATTTTCATTGGTTTTGGCTTTTTCAACAAAATACAAATAAAAATTAAAGTTTTTTCTTTTAGTTTTACAAATTCTTGGAATTTTCGGGTTCATTAAAGATTTCTGCAATTCATTTTTTGTATTGCGATATATAATCTCATTATTTGTCGTTTTCTTTTTGAATTCATCTTGAAAGCTGAGACTTTCTTTGATCAAGAGATGAGCACATTCTTTATCGATGATAGATTCTTCGAGATGTTCCACATCTAAACTTTCAATTTTTCATTATTTTTTCAAATAAAACAATAAACACTTTTATTTAAAATAAGTCTGGAAATTTCATTTGCTTTTTCATTTTGTTCATTAAGTTCATTGGTCACCTCAGAATTTGCAAAGAACTTCTGGTTTATACTCCCATGAAAACTTCAACAAAAAATTTTAATGCAAATTAAAAAAAAGGATTAAAATTTAAAAAGAACTGTGAAGAAAAGTTTTTGTTTTTTAAATTTTCTGTCAAAGTCGATAAAATCATATTCCATTCCATTATTTCTTCTTCAAATTTGCTTTTCTTTAAATTTTTTTTAATTTCTAAACAAAAACCAAAAGAAAATTCAAACTGATATCAAAAATTCCTTTGCTGGTTTGTCTAAAAATTCCGGTAAATGCAATTTAAAATCAAACTCACCCTTTTTATGTAATTCATTCAGAACCCAAGTTAACCCAATTTCTCTAAAAAACCCTTAAATTTTTCTATATTTCTTTATAAAATTTCTACCTAGAATCTCTTCCATTCTTCAAAATACTCAAAAGGAATTTTTTATGAAATTTATCTATTTTCTTATAGTTTTTTTTATCAAAATAGTTTTTTTTCTCGTTTTTCTCAATTTCTGCTGCATTTTCTTTGAGTTCTTTCTTCAAATTCTCCATTTCTTCTTTCATTCTCTTAGATTTTTCATCTAAAGATGATGCTTCGAGCATTCGTTCCATCATTAAACTCACTTCATTTGGTTTTTTATTAGTAATAAAACTAGATTCTGTTTTCGCTTGATTTCGAAATACTGAGTCTTGAGGTCCTTTGTCTGAATTATAATAAACATTCTTCTCTTTAGGATTAATTAAAGTTTGTAACTGTAAAACATTATGTTTTTTTTGTAATTTTTCAATATTTTCTTGATGTTTTATGATCTAATTAAAAAAAATAAAAAATCTTGAAAAGTAAATATTTTTTATTAAAAAGTTAAAATTCAAAAAAAATGAATTAAAATGAACAATTTTTTTTTTTAAACTTCGAATTTAGAATTCATCAATTTTTCCAGGTTATCACTGTTCTTATTCCTTAAGCAAATCAGGTTTTTATCTCGAAATTCTATTGAACTTTCTAAATGATTGGTTTGTCTTTTGATTTTTTCGAGAATCCATTGATCAAATTTCTCTGTTATTCGAAGTTTCTCCAAATCTGTTAATTTTCTGTCAGTTTCTTCACAGTTAAAGCTTTCTGTTTGCCTTTTCACTTCTTTTAAATCAAAAATCTCTTCAAAATTTGCATTTTTTCTCTTGCTTTTAAAGGAATTTGGGTTTTCAAAGTCCTTGTCATGCATTGAATTCTTTTGAGAAAAGAGCTTTTCTTTGTCAATTGTCAATATTTTGTTTTGAGTCTTTTGATAAATGCTTGGGAAACTTCAAATATTTATGGTTTTTTATGTATGAAATTTATGTTAATTTAGAGAACGTTTTAAGGGTTTCATTGGTTTGATTTTGATTTGGAACATAATTTTTATTAAGATTTTGAGGAATATTCTTCACTTTCATTTTAAAATCGACTTTTTTGTTTATTTTTTGAGTAAAAAAATTATTTTTTAAAGTGCAAATTAACTTTTTTCAATCGATTTTAAGGAGTTTTCTTGAAAATCATCATTTTTTTCATCCAAATTATCATAACTTTGAAGAATTTTATTATTTTTTTTGGATTATTGATAAAAATTTACATTTCACTTAGAAAAAGCAAGCTTTTTTCTTCTTTTTTAATTTGCAATTGTAAGGAACTTTCAAAAGTTTTAATGCTTTTTTTTGAACTGAATGTTTTTTTAAATTTTTTTATGGGTTTATCAGGAATTTCTCTAAATTTATGAATAGATTTGAAGTTTTTTGATAAGTCAGCTTGTTTATTATCACTTTCTTTATTGGAACTTTCGTGTTGGGGAATATCATAAAAATGTATATTATTTTTATAATTATTCTCCATTTTTTTCTTTATGTCAAGCTTTACGAGATCATAGGCATTTTCATAATTATAGTTTGTGGTGTTTAATATATCCTTGAGATTTTGGGGGATTTTAAAAAATTTATTGTTGTTTTCACCTAGTTTCATCTATAAGCGAAACAAATTAATTGTCAAAATATGAAAATAAAACTGACATTTAAAAATAAAAAGGGGAACCTAAAAATTAATTTTTTTAAAAAAAAAACTTCAAAACCTTAATTTTTTCTTAAAAAATAAATAAATTATTTTTTGTTGAGTTAAATTAAATTTTGCTGAAAAAATTAAAAGAAAAGGCTCTCTTAAATAAAAAAATTGATGATGTTATTGATGCAATACTTTTAAAGTCATCATAAATTTGATTTTTTTTAATTAATTTAGCCTTAAAATACTCTTTCTTACTTTAATTACGAAAAATTTTTAGTGAGAAAGATGTTTTTTTTAAAATTTTAGTGAAATGGTCTTTCATATTTTTTCTTATGCATATAGAACAATCCTCGCTGAAATCTCTGAGACTTCTCATGTTTTAAAAGAAGTCATACTTTTTCATTCACATGACCTCATAGAAGGTTATCAATTAAAAAGAGCTAAGAAAGAACTCCAAAAAAAAATGAAAAAGGCTGAAAGTTTTCAAGAATGGCTGCTTTACGCTGAAGAATTTGACAAGTTGAAAGGTTTTCTCCATATTAAAAATTTAACTCTCTTATTTCTGAAATTTCCCAAGATATGAAAGCCTGGAAAGAGAATATCTATTCAAGTCATTACGATTTCGAATACATCATAATATTAAAAAATGAATTCCATGAGGCCAGAGAAAAGCAAGATCATGTTCTTCTTATTCATTTAATCAGGACCCATGCAGTTCGTGGAATAGGTGGAATTTCAAACCCTGAACTCTTCAACATATGTTATTTGGGCACAAAGAATCTTATAGAGGACTTTCATAAAGAGTTTATTCTTTGTTTAGAGTTTATCTTTAATTTACCTCCTGAAAAATTCCCTATTACCAATAAATTGGAGTTTTTCGCTGAAACTAGACATGCGTTTGGGAGAACTTGCTTGATGTTGAGTGGGGGGGCTGGATTAGGGCTTTATCATCTTGGTGTGCTTAAAACCTTATTTGAAGAGAGAGTCATTCCGAGGATTATTACTGGAAGCTCAGTCGGAAGCATTATAGCATCTGCTTTTGCAACGAGACCGATGAATGAAGCGGATAAAGTAGTTTTTTTTAATTATTTTTGAAATGAATTTTCTATCAGATTTTTGCGCCAGGATTTCTGAATTTTAGCGCATTTGCGAAAGAAAACGAAAATTGTCCCATGTGGAGGAAGCTTTTTAGACTTTTCACAGAAGGTTATTTCATGAAAAGCAGTGTTTTGGCACAATTTCTCAGGGATAATATAGGAGATGTCACCTTTCAAGTCCTTTAATAAAATTTAAAAAAATCTTCATTTTATTTTAAGGAAGCTTATGATAAGACGGGCTGGATTCTTAATATAACAGTCACAGGTTCAGGACCTCATGATGGTTATCGAGTATTGAACTATTTAACAGCTCCTAATGTGTTAATTTGGAGTGCAGTGGTAGCTAGTTGTTCAATCCCAATATATTTTCAACCAGTGGAGCTCTATTGTAAAAATGAAAGAAATGAGGAGGTGGTATATGTCACAGGGGGAAGGAAATTCATTGATGGGTCACTCGGAGCTGATCTCCCTAGACAAAAAATTTCAGAGTATTTCAATGTGAACAATTTTTTGGTCTCACAAACTAATCCATGGTAAAAATTAAAAAAGAAATTTCTTAAAATGGATAAAATATAAAAATAATAGGGTTATTCCATTTATGAACAGCAGTGAAAATATCAGACATACAAAGAAAAAATATGTGTTGTTGTTCTTTGAAACTATAAAAGATTTCCTTTTGTCAGAACTTGCTCATAGAGCTTTTCAGGTGAGAATTAAAATGGGAATTTTAATGCAAATGATTAATTAATTTAGCTATCCAGAATTGGGTTATTGCCCAGCAGCGTAAAACAATCTTTGAATATATTTTATCAAAATTACACTGGAGATATCACAATTTGGCCGATTCCAAAACTAATGGATTATTTTAATTTATTGAACATTATACACAATCCCAATGATGAACTGATTCAATATTATATCAAGAATGGGAAAAAAAGAGTTTATTCAAGTAAGTTATTTTTCATTTTAAATAAAAAATTCATTTATCGTTTTCTTTGAAAAAATTAATAAGTTCTTTAAAAAAATAAAAATTTTTTTTGAGAAATTTACATTTTATTTGAAATTAATAGAAGTGGCTGAAATCAGATCCTCAATTGAAATCGAAAAAGCTTTAGAACGTTTATACAATGAATTAAAACATAAACAAAATAAAATCAAACAGCCAATCGTCGACACTCCTTCATCTCCCTCTATGTAACATATAAAAATGAATTTTTCTTTAAATATTTAATTTTCTCATAGAGAATCAAATAGTCAAGAAGAGAATGAGGAGTCAAGTCCAGAAAAAAAACCAAAGCAAGAAGTTGGCAGGCAATCACTATTTTCTATGCCAAGAAAAAGCATTTTTGATGTGGACCATAGAATGCATACATTCCTAAGTGTAAAAATAAACTTTTTAATGAGTAAATTAATAAATACAATAAATTAGCAAAAATCGAAAGAAAGTGTAAAAGAGGAAATTCCAGAAGAAATTGAAAGATAAATTTTTATAATTTTAATGTTTGCAACTCTCTCTTGCATAAAGAAAAAAAATTAAAATTGTTTTTTTAAAAAAAAATTTCAATTTTTTAGATTTACTTCAAATTTTAAATTTTATCAATAAATGAAAAAAATAGAAAAAGCATTCAAATTATTCAATTTTTTATGAAATTTCAATTTTATCCTTAATTTTGGAAACCGATTTTCTTTTTAAAAGATAAAAATTTGCCCAATCCCTGGAAATTTATCAAGAAAGCTTATTTGAAAGAAAAAATTCTCAATATATATAATTGCAATTTTTAAATACTGACAAAAATCTATTCAATAATTAACTATAAGAATTAAATTAAATTCCAAATGTTTCTCCTTTCTCTAAAAAAAATAAATTTCTCCTTTCTATTAAAAAAAAATAAAATTTCATTTTCCAGCCTGCAACAACTCTTCAATCCTTCCAATATCCTTCTGAATTTTTTTAATCTTCTCCTTAAACTTCATCATAATCTCTGAATTCTGCTTATTTTCCTGAATCAACTGAATCAAAATCATCCCAGCATCTTTGAAATTCTCCGAAGCTTCAGAATATTGTCCGATTTTAAAATTAATATGTCCTAATCTGATCAAAAAGTCCGAAATTTCTTCTTTTTTTTCCGGATATTTATCCTTATAATTATCCACTAATTCCTGATATGACAATAAAGAATCTTCATATTCTCCCAATTGAAAATCTAAATCCGCAATATTTTCCGCAACATCTAATGTTCTCACATCACTTTCTCCTAAATTCAGTCTGAAAATCGTTAAAGCTCTTAGAAAGCACTTTTTTCCTTTTTCAATTTCTTTCATTCTCAAACTAATTTTTCCATAAGCTTCATATAATTCCGCTAATATAATATTTGATTTCCCTACCACTTTTTTATAAAGTTTCAAAGCTTTTCGGTAATTATTCTTTGCAGAAACTAGTTTTTCTTCATCCTCACAAACCTTCGCCTTTAAAGCTCTTAATTCCGCTTCAATATGCATGAGTTTCTTCTCTTCTCCAGGCTTCAAATCTTCTGTATTGCTCTTTTTGTCCTTCAACAAAGAAGAAGTTTGCTTCAAAAAACTTCGAGCTCCATTCAAATCTTTTAACCCATAATGGCATTTCGCTAGATTTAGCAATAAATTCTCAAAGCTTTGAGGCACAGTAAAGGAAATTGATTTCTTTATAGCCCAGGCTTCTTCCAATGACTGTACAGCAAGACCGAATTCTCCTATTTTCATACAACAGTTACCAATTAGTTCCTTTGTATTTGCAAGATCTATTTCCGAATTCTCATAGCTTGCTTTATAAATATTAAGAGCTTTATTCAATAGTTTCATGCCTTCTTTTATTTGATATTCTTTATTGGTCGAAATAAAAATAAGTGCGTTTTCTTTGATAAGATCAGCCTTTTTTACTTGTAAAGAGGAAGGTTTAGATTCTAATAATGTTAACGCTTTGTTTATAAAATAAAGAGATGATTTAAAATCATCAATTTCTCTGTAACAAATCGAAAGAATTCTATTATATTCAACAGAAAAAAGGAAAGGAGGATCCAAGTTCTTATCGTAAATTTCCTTGGTTAATATATCAATTGCCTTATTATAATCTTGAATAGATATATAAAACTTGCAGATCTTTTGAATTATCGCATAAAAGGAAATGTTTTTCAAAAGAATATTATCGGTATGAAGCTTTAAAGACTTAAAGAGAAAGGCTTCGAAGAATAAAGCATTACACTCTGATTTCTTGAGGGTTTTTATGATAAAAAGCTTCAAATTAACTAAGTTTTGAATTTCTTCTTGTGTTAATTTGGAATAATCGATATTTTCGAAGGTTTCTCTATCTAATTTTTTTAGATGTTTCAAAGTTTGGTTATAATTGTTCAAATTGAAATAAAGCTTCGAAATTTTCAAGCGATCCTTCTTCAAAACGATTTCATTTGTTTCGAAATCCAAAGCTCTTTTCCTTTTCATTTTCGATTTTATATACTCATTTAAAACTTCATCAACTTGTTTTAACTCAATTTCAAGCATTTTCTTTAGGATTTTAGTAGAAATCTCATCATTTTCTTTGATTTCCATTTCATTTATTTCTTTTATTTTAAAAGCCAAAGCCTCTTCATCCTCTTTTGCGATTCTGAACTTGAATCTTATCAAAAGAACAGCTGTTTTCTTCACAATGTCTATTTTTTCATTTTCTAAAAGCCCTTCTTTTATATATTCACAATTTCGAAGATTTGTGAACTTAATCTCTTGTGTTTCAAGATCATAAGAAAAATCCTCTAAGTTCAAATCACTTAAACAGACCTTATTCTTGAAGAAAATGTCAACAATAAAAAGAATCTTAAAAAACACATAAAGAAGCTTTTTCTCATTGAAAATCAAGTTTTTTTTCAAAACATCGCCCAAAGAACAGCCTTCGATTTTTCCGTTCAGTTTTTCTTTGAAAATTATCAATAAACATCTCACTTTGCCTGTCTTTTTCTCGAAATGTTCTTTGTAAAAACTTTTCTGGAATTTGATAATCTCTTTATATTCATCCAAATATTTACTAATACACAATTGATTCACCGCAGCACCCAACTCTTTACAAGACTCTTCTTTATAGGTTTCATATTGAAAAATCTCAAAATAAGAAGCATTTTTCTCTTTAAAAATTGCTAAAAAACCTTCTTCTTTTTCGTTTTCGTTTGCAAAAATCCCTTTAATTTTCAGTTTGTCGACCCATTTTTCTTCATTTAGCTGCAAAACAAGTTCATTTTCAAGCAGAAAACCCTGTAATTCCAAAATGCCATTCAACCATTCAAAATAATCTAAAGGAAACAGTTCATTTGTCAATCTAAAGTCATCATTATAAGATAAATTATTTGGTTTGCTTTGTGAGCTCGGTGAATGAAACATAGGCGATTTCTTGAAATCCTCAAGTTTCAAACTCGAGGAACGTCTTAAAGAAGCCGATAAATTCCTTTGTAATGAGAGATTCAATCCATTTCTAGAGCGACTATGATTTAAAGTTAACGTCATTTTAAAATCTGAAGGGTTTTCAGTGTTCGGAGTTTCTTCAATTGATTTTAATCCCATTTCATAATGAATTTGATGCTCCTTAAGAAAGTCCTGCACGATTTTCGCCTCAAAGAATAATTTTTCAACAAAAAGCTCATTGAAATAACGCTCTAATATTTTTTTTCTTTGCGAAATAAAGGATTCTTGTAAATTTCCTATGCATCTCTTTGGGGGAAAGACTGGGAAATTGGGGTGAGGGTATAATTTTTGTAAAGAACGGTGAAGGTTTAAAAGAGAAGAATAACGTGATTTAAGGAAAACTGTTTGGCCGTTTTCGGGGTTCAAGATGGAAATGGTGTATTCGACATGATTATCTATAATAGAATGGTCGAGGAATTGGAATTGAAATAAAAAAAAAAAAAAAAAAACCATAATTTTTTTATGTAAAATGAGTTTTTTGGTCTTTAAAATTTGCTGATTTTAGATTTTCTATATTTTTGCTTGTATTTCTTGTTACTTTTTTTTTTTTTAGGGCTGCGATCCTTATTCTGAACATCTAAAATCATAGAATCTGAATGATCAACAATCGGATCATATTCATAAATTTCTAATCAAAATTCAAAATCAACCTCCAAATAAAAAATAAACCTTCATCTTTTAAGCTTTGATCATCATATAAAACAACTTTTTCATTTCTAAATTCCATTTATTCATTTTATAAAATTAGAAAAAATTTACTCTTTGTTAACACTGTTTTTATATGAGGACCCATCAACGATTTGAGCGTAATTTTTCTTTTTTTTATTTCTTTTGGAACGATAGGATGATGGAATCAGTTTGCTTAAATTATTTTCAACTAAAACTCATTTTTTCTAATTTACAACAAACAAGAAAAAAATACATTTTTGGTTTGAATTCTCTTCTTGAATGGATTTTATCTAAAAAATATTCATTCATTCATTTAACAATATGTTGATGTTTTTACTGCTGGAGAAGTGACTGAACTCATTGAAAATAATAGATCTGTTTGATTTATTTTGGGCTTTTTTGAAGCAAATGGTTGGCTTTTTGAGGTCTTACTTAATAAATAACCGTCCCATCCCTTTATTATATTTCCTTTGAAAGAGAATCAGATTTTGTTTCTATATTTAAAGAAGAACCATTGTTCAAAGTCTCCTGCAAATAGCTTGTTTCCAATTCAAAGATTTGTTTTTCGAGGACCTTTAGTTCGTAATCTAATTTATTCTTAGTTTCTATTATTTCTTGAACAATTGACATTTTTATGAAAAAAGTTTGAATTTTTTTTATTTATTGTTTTTATATCAAGTCTTATTTCTTTTTTTAGTATTCAAATTAAAATAATTATTTTTTTAAATTTTGTTGATTTTCATATTTTTGTTTCTGATTTGGAAAATTAAAAAAAAATATTGGATCAAAAAGTTTTTACAATTTTTATTATTATTTCATTTTCTATTAGGAATTTCCTAAAAAAACTAAAATATTTTACAATATCTTTTTTCTTTCTCAATCTCATTTTTCTCTGAATCTGTGTCCTCTTTTCCAAAAAGCAAATCAAAATTCTCTTTAATCGTCGTCTTCAACTCTTCATTTTCATGAATCTCTTCTTTTTTTTTCTCTAAAACACTCTTAATCTCAATTTTTTCTGGTTTCTCCTCTTTTTTTTCTTGTACTTCCTCTTTCTTTTCCTCATTTTTCTTCGAATCTTCTTGTTTTTTTTCTGGTTTCTCTTGTTTTTTCTCAATTTTCTCTTCAAGTTTCGTGTTTTTCTCCATCAGATTTATAGCAGTGTCTATTTTTCTTTTTTTCTTTATATGATATATTTGATCAGGGACTATTTCTGCAAAAGAAATTTTTCTTCTGACATTTTCTTCTTCATTTTTCTTTGTTTTCTCACATATTTTCTCCTCTTCGTAGTTTGCATCAATATCAAAAACTGAAATATTGGAATTTTCAATATTGGCTTTTATTTCTTCTTTTATCAATCTGCATTTCGATTTCTTATGATGTCTTTGTGCTGTTTCTTTCTCCTTTACTTCACTGTTGCTCCAATCATATTGATAATCATAGCTGCCATATTTCTTCAAATAAAGCTTTTCACATTTTTTCTTCAAAAATTTGTAATCAGGCTTCACATAAAACTCTAGATTTCTAATATATTCCAAACATTCCTTCAGTTCTTCAGGCAACTCAGCACAAAGCTTCTCAATAGAAACATTGCTTTTTTGTTTCTTAATCTCCTGAATTTTTTTATTTATATCGCCTTTTTCATTAGTTATATCCTCCCAAGGCAATTTCCCAGTCAAAAAGTAAATAATTACATAAAACAATGATTCCAAATCATCTAAACAAGTCTGTTCAAATCCTTTATGACTATTAATGCTAGCAAAATTCAAAGTTCCTGTAAAAGGAAGATTATCCTTTAATTGATCACTATTCGTTAATTCTCTATAAGCATTTGATAAACCGAAATCTATTGAATAAAAATTGGTGGCTTTTTCAGCCAAACCGATACAAATATTCCTTGGATTGATATCGCGGTGCAAATATCCTTTAGAATGAATAAACTCCAGGTTTGATATCATTTGATCAGCTATATTTAAAACCGTTTTTAAGCTGAATTTTCTATTGCATTCTTTAAATAAATCATCTAGATTTTTGCCCAGGAGTTCCATGACTAGAAATGTGGTGTTTGGTTTTGATCCACACCAATATATTCTTGGAATATGGTGACTTTTCTGCAAATGATTGAGAATGCGCGCTTCTTTGATCAAATATTTTTTCGAGATCAAAAAGGGCTCAATTTTAACAGCAACATCTAGGTCAGTTTCCAGATCTTTTGCCTGGAAAATCAAACCGAAACTACCTTTGTTGATTTGATGCGAAATTTTATATTTTTTGTTAATAACAAGATCACCAAAATTAAAAACTTGCATTGAGTTTTTTTTGTGATCAAACTTGGCTAATTATTTGAAATTATCTATTTGTTTTTAAGGTTTATAAGGGTTTAATTTCTATTTTAATTTTTTTGGTTTGTTGGGCAAATGCTTTTTAAAATTTCAAATGTTTTTCTTGATCAGAAAAATAAAAAACTTCTTAATGAAATTTTAGCAAAAAATTATTAATCTTTTGTAATAAAACGTCAAATAAACTATTATTATGTCACAAGAGTGGTGAATGAATTATGTTTTATTAGCCAGGATACTTTTTTGGAGAGATTTCTTTTGCAATAGAAATCTCTGTTAGATCTATACAAGTAAACGTTATGGCCTTCATCAGTATTGTTAGATTCTTTGAGATTTTAAAGAAATTTTCTAAAGATAAAGTCATTTTAAACTGGTTTTTGTATTTTTTTGAAAAAAAAAAATACTTTATGTTAAGAGATCTTCTGAATATTTATCAAAAAGAAGAAGTTTTAAAAACCTCATGCTGTTCTTGTGAAAATCTCAACTAACAAATAAACAAATGCCTGCCAAACAAAGCTTTGATTTTGAGAATAATCGAAATGAAAATTTCCGAAAGCGAAAAAAAAAAAGATTATCAGAATCAAATTAAGCTACACAAAAAGAAGAAATGAAATTTTAAATAATCATCGTTCATCCATAAAGAATGCGTTCTACTGATAAAATAATTCCCTAAGAAAAATTCAAAACGGAAGTTTTTTTTTTTGAAAATTGGGAAAAGCATTATTTCTGCATTAGAAAAGTCGAAAATGAAGAAATTCATTACTTTACAACAAAAAAATTGATTGAAAAAAAATCTTATTAGAAAAGTGATATAAAAACTTTCATTCTTTAGTTTAAAAAATTTTATTAACTTGTTTAAAATTATGATTACTTTAATGAGTAAAATTTTTTGTTTTAATTTTCTACATTTTCATGAGTGTCCACGTCAACCAAAGTTGTATAATCTCTTGAAAGGCTTAAAATTACCTTTAAAGATGTAAAGAAAAGATTGAGGAAATTTAATTTTTAATGAAAAATGACTTCTGCATCTGCAGGGCTAAATGGATTTTTCATTTTTTGTAATTGGACTCGACTGAGATTATTTGCTACAGGAAATTTCATCGTTTTTTCATCCTCCAAAATCAAAAGAGCTTTTTGAATTTCGAAATCTCTTTATAAACAACCAAAACTAAAGTAAAAATAAATATTAAAAAAAGTTATGGACTCTTGGTTCAAATTGACTTTCGCTTCTCTTGTTTGGAATTTCATTTTATTCGAATTGAATTTATTTTGGAGTAAATTGTTGAGAACTTGAACTTTTTTGGTAAATTCATTCTTTTTTTCTTTGATTTTATCCACTTTCAAAAAAATATGGAAAAAACCAAATAAATTCTGGTACTTTCTTTTTTCGATTCCAATTCCCTAGGTGTTAGCATAAATGTATTTTTTTTATTTTTTTGTTTCATAATGGGAATTTTAGGCAAATCCCCTCTTTTTTTCTAAAAAATCATCTTTAACAACAAAGAAACTTAAAACTATTTTCAAAACTTTATCTAAAAAATTCCTATCATAAATCATATATTGTTCTAATAACTCTCCTATATTAAATCTACATCTAGAAATACATCTAATGAGATTATTCACAATGGCATCAGATAGAATTTCTCTTTCCCTTTGTCTCCTCATGATCATATAGGTCTCAATTGCATCTTTCATAAAGTCATTGACTTCATTAAAATATTTGAAATTTTCTTGTAACGCATCACTTTCGTGAAAAACTTTCAATTCTTCTTCTGTTTTTCCACAAGGTTTTGAATTTATTCCGATTTTTTCAGGGTGTTCTCGAAATTCTATCTGAATTTCTTAATTAAAATTTCTTCATTATTAAACCTTGCAAAATTATAGATGAAATTTTTAGCATCAAAGCAATAGTTTCTTCAAGTTTTTCGTTATAATCATCAAGGTTTTTGGATGAAGTGGTAATAAAAATCTTTTAATTTTGTTGAATGAAATTTATTGATTTTTTATTTGAAAACTTGATAAATTCGATTTCTGTCTACTGCCAAGTTTTTCAAACTCATCCCTTTTTCAAACAATACTTTCAATAGATCCTTTATAATAATCTTTTGCATAACCATATCTTTTTAATACATTTTTTGTTTTGTTAACTATTCTATATTTTTGTACTACCTTTTTTCACAAAACCCTCATAGCCAATATAAGGCAAACCTTCAAACAAATTACTGTGAACAAAAGTTTTCACTTTATAATTTTTAAATCTTTTGGGTTTCTGAATGATAGTCGGAACTAAAAAATTTTGAAAATTAATTTAAAAAACTGGATAATTCATCAATTTTCACGTTTTGTTCCTTCAATTTTTCTTTGTTTTGCCAATGATTTTAAAGTTGCAGTCGGAGAATTTTCTAAAGCAGAAATTTTCTCCAATGGGTGTTCCGCTTCTAGTTTGCCAATGAGAAAGCTTTTTGATCTTAGAGTTTGTTTGCGTTTTTCTTTAAGATCTCCTTCAAGATCAAAACTTTTTAAGCTACTTATTTGCAAACTCTCTTTGCGTGTCTTAGAATGGTTCAAACCCACTATAGATTCTTCAACCCAATTTAAACTTTGTATTTTTTCTTTTATTTTATTTTCTGGATGATTCTGATTTAAATTTAGCATTTTAAGAGGAATTTCTTTTTTTTCAAGAGGAACATCTTTTTTTATTAAAATAAAGTAAAATATAAAATAAAATGGTTTAATTTTGCCTAGATTTTGAATGGATTCTTTTACGGTTTGGATATTCGGGATTTCTTCCTCAGTTATGATTTTATCCATCAAAACTCTTGTATTTGAGCCTAAAACAACCTCAATAACCATTGTGCGTTTTTGCTTTTTTTGAATAGGAGGGAGTTTGGTGGAAGTTTCCTTTTTTTTGTTAAGTTTTTTTAGCGGAAATAAATATTCACTGTCGTCTGTGCTTAGATTAACAGGCATAACTGACATCTTTCAGATAAATTATTTCATTTTTGAGAAAAACATTAGATTTTTTTTACCTGTCTTCCGATTTTTAAATCACGCATATATTTAGTAGGTAGAAGAGTTGATTGGCTTACGGCGATATTTTTTTGAACTCTCCTATAGATATGAGAGGGCTTTTCATTAGATTGAGTGGAGATTATCAAATTTTTACTTTCAATCATTGGGAAAGAAGCTTTTTTTGTTAATAAAAATTATTTATGATGAGTTATTTTTTGATCTTAATTTCCAAAAATATAATAAATAAATTCTGATTTCTTATGTTTCTTTTTAACCTTTCTTCATCAGAAAATACCTTAGAATTTCATAAAAACAACAACAAAAAATATAAATTATAATATATGAATTTCATTTGAATCGTCTCCATTTATTATCTCCTTTGTTAGTATTCCATTGCTCATGTGATTGTCTCCCTCTATGTTCACCTTCATTTCTAAGTCCGATCACATCAGCGATATTGTATGTATCCCCAGGCAATTCCTCCTCTTCTTTTTTATTTTTCAGCCATGACTCATAATTTTCCTCATTTAAAACATTTTTTTCATCAATCTCTATATTGGGTAAAATTCTTTGTATATAATTTATTCTCACAGGGGTATTATTTTTGCAACCATAATCAAGAACTTCGATTATTTCCTTGATATCTCTCTTCAAAGGATCGAATCTGTGTTGAAGTAGTAGCTCTTGAATCTTGGATTCAACCATTTTTTTCGATATTCCTGTTAAAATAGTTCGATTTAAAACCTTTAGTTTGTCTTCTACGACGTAATTTGTTTTTGATTTGGAATTATTTTCGAAAGGAAGGTCTTTAAAAACAGCTTTTTGGAAATATGTTGATCCTAAATCCGTCTTTTCGAATGGATCTCTGGATAGTTTTGACTTAAAAATGTTTTTTAAGGAATTCAAGAAATTTTTCATTTTTTTTTTAATAAAAAATTAAAAAATAACTTTAGAAGTTTTTATTCATTTCAAAAAAAGATTTCCTTTTTATCCTTAAAATGATTAATATTCCTGACAAAAAATTTATTCTGAAGGCCTATCACAACATTAAAAATTACTATCATAGAACATCCATTCTTACTTCCGATTATTTCACCAAAGTCGTTGGTGCTAAAAACGTCTACTTCAAATGTGAAAACGTTCAAAAAACTGGTTCATTTAAAATCAGAGGACCCTTAATGCAGTTATTATGAATCTCGATAAGGACCCAAGCTTATCAAAGCGAGATTTTATAACATATAGCTCTAAATCATGCAGGAGCTCCTTTTAAAAATAATAAAATAGAGAAAGCTTTCCCCCGAGAACAATAGCTGATAGGATTGGGTGTGAAGATTTTCGAAATAATTCAAAAAAATTTGGAGGATATTATTTTGGTGAAAGAGGATGAAATTATTCAAGCCATGATAAATTTTTTTGAAAGAATGAAATTAGTGGTTGAGCCATCAGCTGCGACAGCATCAGCCGCTGTTTTGAAGGAAAAGAAAGGTTTAAAGATAAAAACGTGGCTATTATACTTTCAGGAGGGAAGGTTGATTCACAGAATTTGCCTTTTAAAAATAATTAAGTGTTTTATAATGTTTACCATTCTTTCTAAACAAAAGAAAAAAAATTTATAATATTTATTTAAATAGCGATAATTTTATTAAAAAAAATAATTAATGGAAAAATTTTCAACTTTCTTGGAAAGCGTTGTTATTAAAAAGTTTGCGGGCCGTCCAAAATTTATTGGTTTGATTGAAAATGGAGAATTTTTATTTTATTTGTGACATTTTTTTTTCATATTACAATTTAATTATTCATTCTTTTTATTTAAAAAAGATTGTCAACAAATGAATGTGGACTCATGAATTTAAAAACATTAGAGATATTACCTTTAGAAAAAGATTTAATAAAAGATGGAGAAAATTTGACAAACGGAACGATAATAGGAACTGAAAATACTGTGAATATAATCGTGCAATCAAAATCAGGATTAATATCTATTTTGGAGCTAATTTTCTCATTTGAGAAAAGCAAAATCATTTTGAGAAAAGTCAAAGAAATTGATTCAAAAACTATTGGATTTTTAAAATTTTCTCTCAATTGGGTTGAATACAAAATAAAAGAAAAAGAGGAATTCAGTGCTATTCAAAATCACTCAATTGAAAAAGCTTCAGTTGTTTATCCGAATTATTATGAAAATGCATTTATTATTTATCTCTATAGTGAAGATAAATTTGAAAGGCAAATACCCTTTTCTAAAAATCAAGTAGACAAATACTTTTAATTTATTTTTAAAAAAGCAAAAAACTTAAAGACTTTTTAGAAAATAACTAATTGGAATATAAGCACATTACTATGTTTTGATATTTTCTATGAAAATCAAAATGAAAAATTCTTGATGTTTGCACAAGAGAATTTACGTAAAATTTTAATTTTTATGCAAATAATTATGGCATTTAATTTATAGAACTGACAATTATACAAATGCACCAAAACTCCTTTGATTACTTATTAGAAAATGTTCAAATACCTTGTGAAGTATAAATATTATTACAATTGCAAAGATAGATTAGTTTTTAAGGAAAAAGAAGAAATATTCTTGTTTGACATGCAAGTTAAAGTTAAAAAAAGAGAAAATTTCCTGTTTTTACAAATTTTTTTTGCAACCATGTCGAATTCATTATTAATTTGTCATTTTTTTCTTCGAGAAAAAAAGGTGATAAATTTCAATTTTCTATATGTAAAGATTTTTTTTAAGATTGAAGGAATTTCTATGGTAAATTTGAGTCAATTGAATAGTCCTGGAATTAATAATATGGTTTTAAGTGAAAACAAAAAATATATTTATCTCACAACCGTTGATAAAAGGTAAAAAAAATTATTTGGAAATTGAATTAATTTCTTTTTAAATAAAAGTATTAAAATTATAGATGTAGATAAAAAGAAAGAAGTTTGCTCTTTTAGATTTCATACTGATCATATAAATTCAATTATTGAGTTTTACGGAAAAGGAAATAAGTTCTTTATTTCTGCTTCAGATGATTTTACAATAGCTTATTTTAATTTAAATAAAATAATAAAACAAAAATAATTTTTTTAATTTTAAAAATTTGTGAATTCAGTTTTTATAAAAGATGCTGCAACGAACAAACGTATTAAAAAATAGAAATAAAAGGTTTTCAATGCCAAAAATTTTTCTTGGCACCGATTCAAAAAAAAACACTGCTCCACGTAGATCAAGATTTCATCGCAGTTTCACTGAAAATGACATAAGACATCCAATTATCCAAAAAAATAAGAAAATGAAAATTTTTGCAACAATTCCAATATTAAAAAAAGCTCATTCCTCAAAGGCCTTAACTGATAAATCTTTGGGATCACACATTAAAAAATATAAACTCAAAAAAAAGACCTTCTCTGAAATAAAAGAACTTCTCAAGAATTTCAAGTTGTTTTACAAAGCATTAAAAAACCTTGTTTTTCACGTAATAAAACTCAAATAAAAAATCTTTTCTGGTTTTTTTTTAGAAAAATTATAAAGAGGCTTTTTTTTTTTGTGAAATGTTTTTCCCAAATCGAAATGAGCCATTTGACATATTAAACGAGTTGAGGATCCTGAGAATCAGTTTTCTTATCATTAGGAAAATTGAAAGTGAAGCCATTGTCGGAAAGAAAATGCATTTGAATCTGTTTAACCTAAATAATCTCTATGATGTTATAGATTCTTTGATGGCCTATTGGTTCAAATATCTAACCACATGCGTCAATATCAAATTAAACAAAGATGCATTTCCACATATTTTATTAGATGAACCAAATAAATATCCTTCTTTGACAGATAAAGAAAGTGATGGAGACTCTGTAAATTTAGAAGAAAATGAAAAGAAATTATCGAAATCTGATTTAAATAAAGTTATGAAGAAAAAATCATTTTTTACCGAATATTTGCAAAGAAAAAAAACCACTTTTAAGAATTCAAAAAACGATGAGGAAAGCCCACAAAATATTATGATGTATACATTCAAATCCAAAGGAAATATCTATAAATCCCATATGTTGCAACTGAAAGAAAATGGGAAAAAAAAATTCATTGTACCTGAATATAAAATGGTTACTCGAGAATTAGAAAAAACTATTAATATCAATTGTAAAATTTTTGTTTTATTGTATTGGTTGAAAAATTGTTTTAGATCGATTTTTGATAGATGAATATATTTATAACATTTTAAATATCATGCTTATAAAAGGAGAACTTTTAATGAAGGAAAGATCATTTAAACTTTCATTTATTTATTTGAGAAAAACTTATGAAATTAGCAAATTTTTTCAGCAATCAAAGGTTTTTAAAATTATTATTTTATTTTTATTCTGGTAAAAATAAAAAAAAGAATCCAGATATTATCCATTCTTGCATTAAAAGCCACTTTCTCTATGCTAAATTTTTCCTGCAATTCAATAAGTTCAATTTTTTTTTTAATTTTTTTTTTAGTTTGAGTGAAAAGATTGAATGAAGCTGCTTATATTTTGGATGAATCAATATATTTATTACAATTTGAATTCGCCTTAAGAATGCATTTAGAGCACAAATCTAAACATTCGAAAATGAAAATTGATCGTTGCGTAACACCTTATATTCTTTTATTCAAAATAATATTTACCAATGAGGTTAGATTAAAAAAATTATCACTTTTTTAATTCTGCAATGCTTAATTTATTCCTCCAAAGAAAAAAGAAATATTTTTAAAGTTTTCGAAACGATCAAGTTAAGTTTTTAAAGAAAATTATATATTTCTTTGATTTCTAAATTTTTTAATTAGATTTGCTCTTTTACTTGCAAAGAATTATATTCCAACACAAATTGATGAAATCAAGAAATTCATCATAATTCTATTCAGAGAGTTTTCGAAAAAAGTTTGCGTCATTTTTATTAAAAAAAATTTTTTCAAATGTCTCCTGAATAGTTGGAAGCGTTTTTAGAAATAATTGGAGAAATCGAAAATATAGCTGCAACTAAATTGAATATGAATCATGAAACAATTTTTTTACCGAAGAAAAAAAGAAGCTCAAGTGCAAAGCCAAAGTTTTTTGAAAATCTTGAGATCATGGATAAAATAAAGGAGAAAAAAATTATTGTGATAAAAATCCCATCAAACTCTGAGTCTGCACTTGAGAAATTAAACAAATTTCTTTTAAAAAATGAAAAACAAAGAAAATCACTACAAAAAAACTCAAATATAAACGAACATTCACGAAAAAACTCCGAAAATACGCAAACTGATATTAAAACTCTAACAGAAAATGAAAATAATCAAACTATCCATTTCTGCAAAAGTTTCATTTCTTCGAAGAGAAAAAATTCTGGAAATTCTTCAATTGCATCTATAACTTCAAATCTTTGTGAAATTCAAAACGTAAAACCACAAAATAAAAAACATTTGACAACTAAACAAACATTTCAAAAAAAATTCATAACAAATTTCGGGGAAGATTATTCCCCCAAATTGCTTACCACAAAAGAATGTATTTCTATTATATTAGACTATAAACATAAAAAAAAAAATTTGTTTTATTGTTTTTGAGAACAGATTTCAAAAATTCTTTTAACCTTGAAGAAGAAGATGCTCAAAATAAAATGGAATTTTTCCATAAAAACGAAATAAAAAATGATCTAAAATTTATGGAAAACAATTTTAAAAATTCAATAACTGATAAAATTGACCAGAGAAAAATAGATCAGTTTGCTTTTTAAAGCTTTTCTTAATTTTTTCACCATTAATATTTAGAGATAAAAAAAATTTTCATAAAGAAATGAAGCAAAACGAATTTGATCAAAAAGAATTCAAATTTTGTAAAAATATTTTGAAATTAAAAAAATACGAAACCACATTCATCAAAAAACCTAATTTGAAAGGAATTTCGCAAATAAATGAACAAAATTTTAAAAATGACCAAATGAGAAGAGCTGAGGTATTTTTTAAAAAAAGATAAATATTATAATTTAAATAAATCATATAAAGCAAATCTATTCAAAAGTTTCAAGTGAAAAATCTATGAAAGAACTACAAAAAAAGGAATTTATAATAGAAATCATGAAAAAAATCAATGAAAAGAAGCGGATAAGCGCTCAAGAGGAAAAATTTGTGAAAATAGTGGAAAATGAACACAACAAGAATCTATTGATTAAACAAAAAATTATTGATATTCTTCCAGAGACATTAAGTCCAATAATTAAGAATAAGAACTCTCAACCATTGTCACAAGATATGAAAATCTCTCCAAACCAATCAATTGTCAAAACACCAAATACTTCGAAAAATAAAAGTTTTATTCGTTTAAAAAGTGGATTTTGGAATAATTTAAATAATTCAAATAAACAAACATCAAATTTGATAAAATCACCCAAAAATAATTTCGAAAAATTCAGACCTGACAATTTTATGAATGAATTAAGAGATAACATAAGTATAGCACATGAAAAAATGAAAGAACAAATTCAAAAGGATTTAAACTTTAGTAAATTGATTTATAAAAAGATTAATTCTCGCGTCACAGAAGAAGTAAATGAAAAAAAACATCAGAAGTAGATTTTATAAAATTTTATTATCAATAAATTTTTATTAAAGAATTGCAGAAGATTATAATTTATTATGCAGGACAACATTCACTGCTACGGAATAATGTAAATTGAACATCAAAATTTGAAATCTTTTGATGTTTTTTTAATATTTACTAAATTTATCTCCAATTATTAAAATTTAAACAAATAACCTATGAATTTTTTTTAATAAAAAACTATTCTCTTTTACCAAAATTATATTTTGTTCATATCTTAATCTTATTATTTAAAGCCAATTGACTATATTTTTTAAATATTGAAACCAGTATCATCTAAAATATTTTCTACTACTTCCTTGACTATAAAATTTTAATTTGTTTAAGTCCCATTCCTTTTTTTTACTTTTTTCATCATTAAAATGAATCAATCCAATCAAACCACTCTCAAACCCTAAAGCTATGATCCCTTTTTCTATATTTTTTTTAATTTTCTAGATTTGTTTTATTAATAAACAGAACCTTTTTGAATTTGAAAGCAATTTATTGGAATATAACCCATATTCGATTTTTTTTCTTTATGATCATTTTTTTGATTAGCTTTTATCACATATTCAAATTTTAATTTAAATGAAAAAGCTTCATAAACCAGTAGTTGTCCAATGTTGTTTGAAATTAGCTAAATTCAGGAAATAAAAGTTTAATTTATGCAGTTTTTTTAAATTACCAAATCGCTATTTATTTCTGAAATGAATTCGACCTGATTTATGCAAAAATTTGGATCATTCAATGCGCAATCGAGTTTTTCGATTAAGGATCCATTCATGCTTGAGATAAAAAATAAAATTAAATCTCTTTGCACAATATTTTACTTGTATAAATGCAAAAAACGCTTAGCTTGTATTAAAATAAGTCCATTTGAATGAATCTTTATTGCTGAAATGTCATCTTTTGCATTTTTTTCTGAATGAAAGCCTTTCAACAATCTTAAAGACTTGATAGAATGAATCATCACATATCCATCCTTATCAATAGAGACAAAAATATTGATAATGTCATTGATTTCAACTCCAACGAGTTCACTATTATGTCCATAAATTATGTGAGTTTTCTCAATATTGAAGTTTTTTTTCATATCATAATACCAAACAATAACTCTACAATCTTTGGACCCAGTGATAATCAAATTCAATTTTTCAGACACACTCAAACAAGTGATTAAATTGCCATGTAATTTCGGCATTTGAACTTGACATTCTTGACTTTGCTTAAAAATCTTGAAACTATTATCGGGATATCCTGCCAAAATCATATAATCCCCATTTTGAAAGAAATATATTTGGGCCAATGGATTATTTTCATTGAAAAGAAGATTGGCTTCAATTTTTAATTCTTTAGCATTATGGATGTTTTTCTCTTTTAAAAGATTTATATCATATTTCGTAAGGATAGAATTCTTTGTAATGAGTGGAAAATAAAGAAAAGTTAAGTTTTTTGTCATAATGTAACATGATGTTTTGTTGAAACTCAGCTTCAATATAGACTTTTCTATATGATAGAGTTGAGAAAAAATGTGATTCTTTTCAAAAAAACCCAAAAATTCCTTGAAAACTTAAAAATCCTTTACGTTATTTTCTGCTATAAAGCATTTTGTCACGATTTTCTTCCTTTCTGGATGAGCAGTCGTGAATAATTGTGAAGGCGTTGTGCCGAATTCTGATATTTGTGTTAAAACTGCCGCAAGTTCACTTTGGTCTTTAATATTGCTGACATTAGTTTCTCCCTTTTCTTTGATAAATAACTATTTTTTCTAGTTAATATACCTCATATGTATAGGAAAAAAACAGGTTTCTATTAATATAAGCTTCCTTTCCTCTTTGTTTAAACCCAAACATCAAATCAATCCAATGATTCAAATTCTGAGAAACGTATGTGCTTTCTAAAGCTTCCCGATTTTTAAAGACAAATTCCTCAGCAGTTTTAGCCCATGAAGGCAATAAAACATCATCAATTATCAGATTATCATTTTGTGATTTTCCGAAATCGAACTTATTTCTAAAAAAAAAAATATTTGAACGAAAAAATAAAAAAAATTTTACATATTTTTTAAAAATTCAGGGAAATAAAAAAATTCAGGTATTAATTCTTTTAAATCCGTGTGATTTGTTACACAAGAATCCCAACAATCTGCTAAATTGCTAAATAATCTATCTGCACAATCGAATTTCCCATTCTGAAGCTGTGCACCTAAACTTGAAAAAGGCTCAATTCGAAGCATATAGTACAAAATAGTCGGTGGATTCGAATAATGAGTTCCATATATAAAAGGTTTTAAATTATCAATATTTTGACTAAGATTCTTCATTCTCTCCATAAATGTGTACAATCTTTGTGTATTTAAAGCTCCTATGGGTAGAGAAAGGTCTCTATAAATAGAAGGATCATCTAAATCTAGAGTTTTTGAATGATAACTAGATATAATCCAAGGGAAAATAGGGTATTGGCTGAGATTATTTTGGCTTCGACCAGCATAAGTATTAGCTGCCATAATATATTCAAAATTGCTAATTTCACCATTAATCCATTTAGTTTGTAAACCTGAAGCTTTGAAAGCTTCTTGTTTATTGAGATTAGCAGATAAATTGGGATTCAAATTCTTGAAAAGCAAAAAAATATCACGAAGAATACTACCTTCATATACATTGAAAAGATGATTCTTGCCTTCTTTGGTAAAGAGCTCAAAAGCAGTTTGTCGATGATGGACATTATGAGGATGAAGCTCGACAATATCCGACATAAGCCATTGTTTATATCTTTCTAATTTGATAAATTTGTTCTTTAATGTTCCCAAACTAAAAAAAAATAGGAAATTCTTTTAAAAGAAAAAAAAAAAAAACTTAAAAGGGTCATCATCTGGTCTTTCATCATTTAATGAACAAAATATAACAGATGTTGTTAGAATTACCAATTGACCCCAAACAGCACCTTTGAGCGAAATCTTCTCTGCAAAACATTTGTATTTATAATCCATCAGATGCTGGTTTTCGAAATAGGTTACAGGAGGAGTAAAAAAGGACTCGGCTTCCTCCTGTTCTTTTAAGAGGAAATGCTGATTCTTCTTATCTTTGATAATATTGATCACATCTTTTGAAACGTTTTCTTCGAAGTAATGCCCAAAAATCGAGGCTCTTTTGGTTTCGAGGCCCTTTTAAAAGTGTCTATTTTTTTTTCTTCTTCTTCGTCATCGACCAGCGAGTTCAAAGTTTCTTTCTTTTTAGCGAAAGTCATCAAATTTTCTTTATATTTCCATTCACTCAAGTATTCTTTCTCTTTCTGATTTTTTATCCTTCTTAAGAAGAATTTTCTTCGTAAAGAATCCTCTTGTTTGTCCACCTTATAGAGATCCGTCGATTCTGAGGAATGCCAAAGCTTGTGATGAATGAATTTCGCTTGGCTTTCATTCCAAAGTTTGATGTTTTTCAATTCAGATAGACATTCGTTTTCCATTATTTCTAAAAAAAACTTGAATTAGTAATGATAATAATTTAGAGAAACCTTTGAATTTCAATTGATTAAGCTGGGATATCTCAGTGAAAATTTTATCAGTTTTTTGAAGAATCTCGAGAATTTTTTGTTCTTTCCTGTTATTTGAAGAAAATAAATAAAGAATTTTAAGCAAAAAACAACCCAAATAAAAACATTATTTTTAAAAATTTAAAATTATTCTCATTCTTCAATTAAAAAATTATTTTCATTTGGGTTATTTTAAAAATATTCTGTAAAAAAAGTTCTTTACTGAATCATTAAAGCTTCTTCATAGGAGAGGATTTGCATTTGCGATTTGTATTCAAAGAATTTTTTGTTCTAAAAAAAATAATTCTTTAGAAAAAAACAAATTGTATTTTTTTAAAATTTTTTACAAAATATATCGATTTTCTAAAAAAAAACTTGATTTTCGGGAGAATTTCTGCTCGAATCATATCTTCTATTTCTTTTGTAAATTTATCATTTTCATTAAATTTAGTTAAAAAGTCCACAAATTCATCAAAAATACTATTAGTTTCTCCATCTTCCTTTGAGCTCTTCATAATAGTTGAAACTTTATTTTGTTTTAATAAAGAAATGACAGATATTTCGTTTAATTCAGCTCCAAATCGCTCGAAACTCTCTTTATCGAATTTTCTTTTGTAATCAATATTTTTCAATGGAATTAAAGAGAAAATTATCTTATAATTCTTCAAAAATAGCAGAAATTGATGTGCAGAAACTCTAAACACTTTTAATAAACCTGCTTTTGTTTCATTACTTTGAGATTTTCTTAGCAATTTCAATAATTTATAGAATAAATGATGATAAATATTTATTTCATTCAGTTCTGGATTTTTATTGCATTCATAGCATTTAGTCATTAAAGCTTCGTTTTTCTTATTAAAGCTCAAATGGCAGTTTTTCTCATTGAAATTCTCTATTTGTTTTAAAAAATTCTTCGTAAATTTTGTATTAGACTCTTCAATGCAAGTTTTCAAAGGATTTTTGATTTCCTTTCTGTTTGAAGGGGAAGGGGATTTATTCAATAAATTTTGATCTAATAAGAAAATTGAGCTCATTACTTTCAAAAGAGCCGACATTTGTTCAAATAGTTGTTTTTCTTGTGAGAAGTTTAATAATTTCAAAATAATACTGGTAAACGCGAATAAAACACCTCCATTTTTGAAATAGCAATGTGAAACAGGCTGACAAATAGATCCCCATAATTCTTTTATATCAAATGAAGAATTATTAAAGGAAATTATATCAGGAAGAGTCAAATACAGCAGTTTTGTGACCTTAAAGAACTCGAAATATAAACCAACACATTCAAAAAGCAAATTAAAATCTATAATTTGAGAAGTTTTTTTAAGAAATACGGGCAAAATATCGTCAAGAATATAGAAAATCTGCAATAAATTACTCCCGCAATTGAATTTTTCTTTTTTATCGTAAATAACCTGCAAGTTTTTATCATTAATACACTTCAGAAGGATCTTATTGAGTTTTTGAATGACTAAATTGAAGAATTGTCCTTGATTATAAGTGAGATATTCATGCAAAAGCGCAGCTGAATTCATTCTAACCTCAATGTTATTCTCAATAATCATCTCATTAATATCTAAAAGCAAGAATGCAGTAATTTTATCTTGAAATTGCAATGATTTCACATAGAATCTCAATATTTTTTTCTTCGAGAAATATTTGATAATTTCTTCAGAATTCTGCATTTCTCCCTTCAAATACTTCAAAATTTCAAAGGATTTCTGTTTATCGACAAGTTCTAACCTTTTGAAAACGATCTCCAATAATTTAAAATGAGCTGGCATTGATTTAAACTTATCAGCCGCATCAAATAAAAGCTGTAATGTAATGAAATTCAAATGCTTTGGCAATAAAAAATCGATAGCTTTAAGAATTTGACAATGGACATCCTTTTTTTCCCAAAGGAAAATCAATTGAAGTTCTAACAATCCTGCAAGAAATTCATCTAAAGTATGTGCTTTACTATAATTCTCCACATCATTGACTTCTTTTACTGACTGCATTTTGAAATGATTTTCTTTTAAACTAGAAAGAATATTCAAGAGTATTTCTTCTAAAGGAATGCTATTAAAAACTGTTGTTCGTGATAAATGCTTCAGAAGCACTTTTTTTATTAAAATGAAATAATCTCCAAAAGAAGGTCCTATTGGTTTTTTACAGAAATTCTGAAGAAGAACGTTCATTTCTAGCTTTAAAATCTCATCAGAAACAAAAATCGACATTACAGCAGAGATTATATCAAGAATTTCGTGACGAATTTGTAAAAGGTCTGTGAAATGAACTATATGTTTCTGAAGAATTAAACAATTTAATGAATCGAGTTTTTGCAGACTGTTGTTATTATTTGTTTTTTTGTTTGAGAAAAAATCTATGGACATTTCTAAATTATAATAGGTTTCTAAACAATAGAACAAATAGGAAATCTCGCAATTCGACTTGAATTTCAAAAGAATTGAATCCTCTAAGAGAAAAGTCTTGATCTCTATCAATAATCGGTCATGAATCGCGTAGTTTGATGTGAAATAAATCCCGAAATTACAAATCATTTTCAAGAAAAAACTATATTTTAAATCAACGTCTTGAATATTTCTAACCAAGGAAATCAGACTGTCAAATAAACTCAAACTCAGTCCTTTGCTTTGAACAAACTAATGATAAAATAAATCAAATTAAAATTATTAACTTTTTAAAAATTTTGAAAAAAATGAAAAA
>JFJP01037361.1_pt1 | contig 30999 bp, 25 predicted proteins | sample 431651 | NCBI WGS metagenome assembly JFJP01 (sample SAMN02602958, study PRJNA72255) | Microbial mat metagenome, whole genome shotgun sequencing project. | biome: fresh water; feature: sink hole; material: water; isolation source: purple microbial (photo- and chemosynthetic) mats found in... | reverse complement strand
GTAGGTTTTTTGATTCATAAATTAACCCTTGAATTTACAAGGGTTAAAGGATATTTTTTGCCTGTTTTTAAATTTTGTCGGTTGATAGTGAATTTATTTATATAAAATTATCAAATTAAAAAATATATACAAAAATGGAATTGGATTCCATTTTTGTATATATTTGTAAAAATTTTATTCATGGCTTGGGAAAGAAAAATTAATACAAAGATTGTAGAATATCAAAAAAATTTTAGAGCAATTGCCATTATGGGTGTTAGACAAAGTGGCAAAACTACTATTTGTAAATCTATTTTTAAAGATTATAAGTACTATAATTTTGAAAATATAAATACACAAAAATTTGCCCTTGATGAGCCACAAGATTTTTTAAATCAAAATGTTGACGGTGCTGTTTTTGACGAAATCCAAAGAGTCCCCATTTTGTTTAATTATTTGCAAGAAATTTTAGATAACACTTCAAAAAGAGGAAAATATATTTTAACAGGAAGTAGCAATTTTTTGTTAAATGAAAAAATTACTCAATCTCTTGCAGGCAGGGTTGGTTATATTGAGATGTTTCCATTTAGTTATAGTGAAATAAAAAATGCTAATCAATATTCCATTTGGCATCATATTTTTTATGGTGGATTTCCCGAAGTATGGGTAAATGACATTAATCCTGCTATTTTTTATCCAAATTATATACAAACAGTTATTGAGCGTGATATTAGACAACTTATTAATCTAAAAAATATTAATTTATTTCAAAACTTCATTTTTTATTTAGCAACATTTGCAGGACAAGAAATAAATTTTGCAAAAATAGCCATGGAGTTAGGTGTCGATTTAAAAACGGTTCAGTCGTGGATAGGTTATTTAAAAGTTGCTGGCATAATTTATTTATTGCAACCCTACTATGCCAATTTTGGAAAAAGAGTAGTAAAAAAATCTAAGTTATATTTTATTGATTCAGGAATTTTATGTGCTTTATTGAAAATAAATGAAATTAGTCATTTAGAGAATCATCCTTTGAAAGGTCCCATTTTTGAAAATTATTGTATTATGAATTTAGTAAAAGAAAATTCTTTTAGATTACAAAAATCTAATTTTTATTTTTGGCGAAGCAATAATGGTGTAGAAGTTGATTTGATTATACAAAACGGATTAAATCATATTTTGGTTGAAATAAAATCGGGAAGTAATTATAATTCTAAATGGTTTAAAAACATTGAATTATATAAAAGTTATTCAAATTATGAGTCAAAACAAGTGCTAATTTATTCAGGAACTGAAGAAATTTTATATGGTGATAACAAAGTAGTATTACCCTATACCAAAATGAGCTATTTATTATGATTTATAAAGATATAAGATTAAAGTTGTTTACTCTTATAATCAATATTTTCAGATAAAGTAGTAAATTATTGCAAAAATCTTGCTAAGCTGTTTTAAAAATAAACAACGCATTTTTAACTACTTCAATATAACATTTGCCAATAGCTATTATGGTTTCGGTTTTTTTTAGTGTTTTAGTAACTCTGTTATATACCAAAAACAAATATAAATTAGTGCAATAAAAAGTTACAATTTTTTTTTATTTTTTAATGACTTTTATGGTTCGAGTCCCTTTTTCTGTTATTATTTCAAGGAAATATATGGCTTGAGGCAAAGTAGCTACATCTAAATTTATTTCAAGTGAATTATTAGATATAGTTTGCCAAATTTTACTGCTTTGGTCATAAATAGTTGCTTTTAGTACGTTGTTTTCTGATGCTTTGATGTGTAAAACTTCATAAAAAGGATTTGGAAATACCGCTACTTGAAACGAAGCTTCTATTTCTTCCACAGATAGGTTTTGATAGACTTTTACTTCTTGGTTGCGGTTACCATTAGCATCATACGAATATTGAATGTATGACCCTGTTGGATAAATTACTTTTGTTAATCTTTGTAAATTATCATATTCGTAGTTTATGGTTGACTGTGCCGATATTCCTATGCTTAGGAATAAAAAGGCGATGATGATTGAGTTTTTCATTATAATATTCGATTATAGTTATATTTATTGAGTTTTCTATTATAAGTTAATTTTATTTATATATAAATAATCTACCTGCAAAATTTGATTAAATGCAAAACCTATTCTATTGCCATAAAATATAGGGTCTATATTTACTGTTTTGACATAATTATTATTTACAAAAACTGCTATTTTACTACCAATTTTTCTTAAAATATACTTATTATATTGTGTCCAATATTCATTCATAGAATCAGATCGAATTGAAAATAAATTCTTATAAAAGGCATTTCCAGTGGCTGATAAATCGATTGTTTTTGGGTTCAATAAAAATTCTGAAAATAAATTATATTTTATTCCAACATTATCAAATCCAAATATCAAACCGTTATATTTTGGATTAACACTATTGATTATATTATTTGATTTAAAACCAATTTCTATTTGATAATTATCATTTTGAGTTAGTGAATTTAAGAATATTGAAGATGAATAAGTATCTGTAAGTGTATTGTTTATCATATAAAAATATCCATTTGAAATTGAAGCAATAACCCCATTTGAATTTCCTACTTGCCAATTATTACTATTGTTATTAAAATCTTCAACCAACAATGGTTGCAACACTTCTGTAGTAATTGCATCTATTTCTGTATAATACTTTTTATTATATACTTCAATAAATTGTTCTCTTACATTATAAATATCTTCATTTTCTGAACAGGAAAATAAAAACAAAACGATGATTAAATAATATTTTTTCATAGGTATCTTTATTTTTTAGGAGTTACTATTATTTCGTAATCACCAGGTACATTAAAAACAATTTTTGTTAATATTCTATTATTGTTTGTATCGGTATATTCTACTATAACTGTTAATGGGAAATTTATATCTTCCAAAGCAATTCCGGGTAAATTATCGTCATAAGAATCATTAAATTCTTTTGAAAAATTGTTATTTTCTGAATAAATTTTGGAATAATAATCATCTTTAGTTTTTTCGTAATTATTAGAATTTATACTTACATATCTGTATTTACTGTTCTTTTTATATACTTCAACATTTGTTTTTTCTGATTTATATTCAATGGTATAAGTATTGGTAGCATCAACATTTTTTGATTCTTCTAAAATTCTTTCTATTTTTTTATTTTCTTCTTCAATGTTATACTCTTTACCTGAAAAAACTCCTTGTAATTTTGTGTTGTATTTACCTTGAACTATATTATTGATTATTTCATTTTGATTATTAATGATTTTTTCACTAATGTTTACGTCTGCAATTGAAACCTGTTCCTTACATTCTTTTGCTTCTATTTGATATTTTCCACCATATAGTCCGGCTATACTTATACCTAAACTATTAAAGGATGATTTACTTTTTAATGGCATCAAAACATTAGAAGTAGAATTTGATTTTACTAAGTCATAATATATTTCTTCACTAATTCCTAGGTCATCTATTTGACTATTCAACATTTGAGTAGGTCCATAATTTCCTGTTAATCTTTCTAATAAGGGGATTAATTTTTCTCCAACAACACCAGTTAATTGATTAGTTCCAAAAAAATGAGTATTGACTTTTAATTTTATTGGTAAATTAAATTTACTGTTATTAACTATTGTAGCACTATAAATAGCACAAACATTATTATTTGAAGGTTGATATTGAAAAATTTTGTATGAAAAGAAATTATTTTTCCAATGGTTCCATTCTTCATCAGAACTCGCTTTCCTTAATTGTCTGTTAATAACATATGCTTTTGAGGCAATTATTTCGTCTAATTTTTGTTTTACAAAGCCATTGAAATTTTCATCAGTAATAATATCGGTACCAGAATACAAATTGCTAACAATTTTTAGTTTATGTAAATTATCAACTACTGTTTCGCCTGTTAAATTTGATTCTAAATGGTCTTTCCAATATATGTTTAGATAATCATATTTTTTTCCGGTATATTCAATGTTTTTTAGACTTTCAATAATATTTGCATAATCAAATGTATTGTAAATATCTTTTATGTTATTGCGAAAATATACTTTAATATAATTTCTTTTCTGAAAGTCTGAAAGGTTATTAACTTCATTTGTTAATTTGTTATAATTAGGATAAAAATTTGCTAAATCAATTAATTTATCATCTTCTGTATTTCGTAATGCGTTTAAGAAGACTTCTTTTTTATGAGTGTCATTTTTAAATTCATTCCAACATAATTGGGCATCATTATAGTTTGTAACTCTATCTACTGCCATTTTTTCAATGTTTAACCCAAAACTTCCATATTTTTTATATGCATCAAGCAAATCTGAAACATATACCGATTTTTGAATTATTGCTTTTTGTATAATAGAAATGTTTTCTTCATTTGAAAAAGCTTTGTCTATATTTATTAAATCATTTTTATTTAATTTTATCGAGGCTTCTTTGAATAGATTTATCGTATTTTGATTGGTAAAACTTTTTTTAAAGTCAAAAATATCTGATATATTTTGAACTTTATAATTATTAAATTGATTATTTGGAATAACTCTAAAATTGTCAATTGCCAAAAAATCTTCATTTGCTTTTGTTGTCCAAATTTTAAAATCAGGCAAATCGTTTATTTTTTTTACTTTATTAACATTACTAATTTTATCTATTAATAGATTTGTCCCTACTCCTACTAAAAGACCAAGTGAAATATTCAAAGGGTCGTTATTTATTTTTTCAGCACCTTCTTGAGATTTTATAATTCCAGATTGATATCCTAAATATCCACTTCCTGCAATTGAAAGTCCCATTACAGAAATTCCAATTGCATTTTTTCTTTTTTTATAAATCGGTTCGGTTATTGTTTGTCTATTATTATAGTCTGGTTTTGAAACCCCATAAGAATCAACTTTGTATGTGTAACAAGATTGAAAAACTATCAAAATTGTTAGAAATAATATTTTTTTCATTTTTAATTATTTTTATATGATAATTTAATTAATATACCAAAATTAAACTGGTAAAACCTGTTTTTTTCATCAACAAATAAATTGTTTGTGCTTTTATATTCTCCATAAAATATTAACACAGGACTAAACGTGAGATTTAAACCTGCTTTCCACATATGTGAATTTAAGAAAGAACCGCTTAATGATTTTTGAAAAAAACTATCTTTGGTTAATGCTAATTCAGAAAATTGGTAGCCAACACCTAAATATGGTAGCAATAAATTTTTAAATAAAAACCTGTTTGATGGGCAAATTTTAAGAGAAACATAAAAATCTACCCCTCTGTGTCTATATGCAAGTGAATCTGTAGGTATATCTTTTACCAAAGTTGTAATTTCATCTGAAGGTTTAAAATTTGAAGAAAAGTAATTGATATCAAAAAAAATGGGTTTCGTAGTATATTGTAACTTTACATTCATTCCAAATTTTGGATTAAGCTTACCCGTTTCTACATTTTCTGAAAAATTTGAATTCAAAAATTTTGTATTAGCACTCGACAAGCCAATAGCCCAACCGTTTATTTGATTGTTAAACTCAAATTGCTCTCGTTTTTCATATTTTTTTTCTGGAAAGTTTTGTGCATTTAGCATATTGCCACAAAACATAAATATTGTAAAAATATATTTCATATAGCTTTTTATTTATTAAGTATTCTCTCTAACCAACTAATTACAACTCACACACTTCAATATTCTATCTCCGTGTTTTTCTTGACCGGTATCTTTTAAATAGCCGTTTTTACATTGTGGGCAGTCATCGCCTGCTTTGTAGTAGTGAGTTTTCGTTAAATTTGCTTTATTAATCATATTCTTATTTTTGTTAATCTTTTAAATCGAATGTAATAGACAATTGCGAAAAATATGTAACATCATCTGAAATTCTTTTTATAAATTTTGTAATATATTTATTCCATTCTTTATCAGTTTTTGAATTTTTCCAATCTTGATAATAACTATTTAAGTCATCATATAATGGCTTCAATTTATTTTTTTCTCTTATGTTATCATCTCTATTATCATCAAGTTGAGCTAAACGATTCTCAATTAATCTTAACATATCAAACATATTTATATTTATGGATTTTATATTTTCATAATTTTGAATTATTAAATTTAATTGGTCAATTTGAATTTGAGCTGGATTTGGTTTTTTAGAGCCACCGAATGGACTTTTTGGGGAAATTGTACCATACTTATTTGCATTATTCAAAGCGTCTTCTAATCTTTCTTTTTGCCACCACGTAATTAAACCACTAGGATCTACTCCCATAATCGGATTATTATCACAGTAAGCATACAAATTAGTATTCCAAATAGGATCTTCTCCCAAAAAGCGTCCTTGGACTGGGTTGTAGTATCTGGCACGCATAAAGTAGAGATGGTCAGCTTCGTACTGCACTCCATATTTTCCAACATAACGAAATGCATTGGCAAAACCACTTTCGGTTGCTCCTTGGTTTTCTCCAAAAACTCCATAACGATAACTATGTGTTACGGTTTGAGTAGTATTAGTTATTGCGGTTGTGCTTCCTCTGTAATCGTAATGATAATAACTTGGATTAGTTTGGGTTGCATCTAAACGGGCTATCAATCCTAAACCGTGTATGTAATAGGCAGTTGGGTTTCCACTATTGTCGGTTTCCATCAGTACATTATTTCCGCCCACAATGTCTAATAGAAATAAAGTGTTGTTTTTCTTTCTTCTGTTTTCTAATGTATCATATTCATAGGTATTGGCAGGGTTGGTACTGGTTAACAAATTGTCTTTAGGGTCGTAGGTATAAGTACTATTAACTGTTCCTGATAATGATGTTTCGTTCCCATTTCCTGTAGAACTGCCATTATTAAAACCATAACTATTACTACCTTGAGCAGTCATTTTATTACCACTATCGTGTGAATAACTAATTGTTTGAGTTGAAATATTTGGCATAACTGGTACAAAAGGTTCTGTAGAAATTTCTTGTGTATGGTTACCTAAGTTGTCCATAGAATAACTTTGAGCATAAATAACTGTGCCGTCACTTTTTTGGTTGGATATTCCGCTAACTCTACCATAAGTGTCATAACTATAAATGGTTTTTGTACTATTACCATTGGTTTGTTGGTTTAATCGACCATCGCTGTAATAGGAGTATGCAGCAAAATTGTTGTTATTTGCAAAATTATAAACTCGAATTAAACGGTCTAAAGCATCATATTCATAACCTACTTTAAAACCGTTTGGATATTCTATACTCGTGATGTTATCGTTTTCGTCATACGTATATCTTACTCCGTTAGTATTGTTGTTTACAATGGCATCGTTATATTTTACTTGATTTACTCGTTTTAGGGCATCGTAACCAAACGTTAGGGTTTTACCGTTTCGGGTAATCGTGTTAATAGTTTTATCTGTATTGTAAGTATAGGAAGCATAACCATCGTTTTGCAATGTGCCGTCTGCATAATACAGATTGGTAAAAGTAACATTGTTTTGGTCTTTAAAGGTGTTTAGTGTTCCATCGTCATTGTAGGTATAATTTTTAGTATTTCCAGCAAAACTATATTGTGTCAATTGGTCTTTGCTATTGTATGTCAAATCGGTTGAAACTGTCATCGGGTTGATGATTTTTTTCATATTATCGTTAGCATCATATTGATATTGCACCATATTGTTTAGTCCTGTTGGGTCAACCGTTACTTTCTTAATCATATCGTTCAATTCATATTCCATAGTAGTTACCACATTATTTGGGTTGGTAGATGAAGTGGCTCTACTGGCATTGTCATAACCTACTTGGTTGTTGATTATTCCCATTAAACTTGTTGATGTAATGTTACCATAATTGTTATACAAAAAATTAGTATAAATTCCTTCTGGATTGGTTATTTTTTGAGTAGTTCCGTCAGGGTTTGGAATAATGTTAGTTTCGTAGTTTAACGCATCTTTTATCTTGATTAAATTACCGGTTGCATTATAGGTATAGTTTGTTAAAAATCCCCTACCATTACTATGTGTTAAAACATCATTAAAAGAATTGTAAGTAAAAACTTCTGTAATTGTAGTTCCGGGACCTGTTTTGGTAATTTGGGTTACATTTCCATTACTATCATATTGCATACCTCCTGATAAACCATTTACTGAATTATTAATTTGTGTTGGTTTAGTTGGTTGTGAAGTATCTCCGTATGCAATTCCAACATTAGTTGTAGGGTTTACAACCGAAGTTAAATTGCCTAATGTGTTTTGAACCGAATTTGTAATTAAATTTTGTCCATTTCGGGTTGTAGTTACTGTTGCTGATGAAAAATTGTTTGCATTTCCACCGTTGTAATTTGGTGTAACATTTACAGTCGTAGAATAGGCACTTTGCATTTGTGTATTGGTAAGTTTTCTATTTTGATAAGTGTTTTCAATACTGTTCCCAAGTGGCAGTATGATTTGTTTAAGCAAATGGTTTTTCTTTACATCAATAACTGGTTCATAGATATAAGTTGTTATATTGTTATCGGGATCTTTATAAGAACCTAAATCCGAATTGTTGTTAGTATAGGTAAAGACAATTTCACGGCTTAATCCTGTTTCGGTTACTTTGTTTATTAAGTAAGTTCCTGAAAAATAAGTGAAGTTTAACCTTCTGCCACCTGGTGTTTCTACCCATTGCAGATAGGGAATAGACGCGCCAGCATTAGTAACCCATTGTAAAGAAGTGGTATTATTATTTCTATCTTTGATATAGGTTAAAGTCCAAAAACTATTAGGTTGTATTGAAAATTGATATTTTACTTTGTTTTTTGTGGTGTATTCGTAAAGGTTACCATCAACGGATTTAGTGAGCGTAGCATATAAACCTACTGTTTCTGCTGCATAATTATTACCCACTTTTTTAAAGCTATTCATAGTGCCGTCGCCCCAATAAATAATGGTTCTTGGTTCTACAGATGTTGTCCCATCGCCACCATCCACTTCTTTGATATAACAATTATAATTGTGTGTCCAACCTTTACCTAATGGTTCTACACCAATATACCCTTCGGGAAGTTCGGTTAATAAACTATTGTAAGAATGTGTAAATGTTAGTGGCATTTTACCATCAAGATTAAACGAAGTTTTGGAATAGTTGTTAAAATTTCCATCATTAATGGAAAGCATTCTTCCAAAATTTACAGGAGTAATATTTCCTGTAGTATAAAAATCGTTGGATGTTGGTGTAGGAATGGATATAGTTGTATTGGTAAGTAAACGGTATAACCAAACAAATAATTCTCGTCGAGTAATATCAGTATTTGGATTAAAATTAGATGCGTTTGGAATAATTCCCAATTGATAGGCTTTTACTAAATAATAATACATTTCAAAATTAGTTGTACCATTTACATCAGTAAAATTTCCGGATGTCCAAGAGTTGCCTGAACCTAAAGGTGATGGGGCAATATTAAATGTTTCTAATAATAATTTTAATGCGTGTTGTTTATATATTTTGTCTTTTGGACGGAAATGAGTAAAATTTCTATTGAAAGCACTAATGCCATCACCATATTCAAGATAGGATAATGCTAATGCTTCTTTTTTATAAGCTGAGGTTTGCAAATCTATAAACGGAACTGGATAATTATCGGCATGAGTAGTTGCTGTGTTTCCATTTGGTTTATATAACCCTTTGAAGGCAACTTTTGCCAATTCTTCTCTTTTAATAGGGTTGTCGATGTCGGCCGCTTTTTGCTGTTGTTCTATTACATTATTACTACACAAATACTGAAAAATTGTATTGTCTGTAGATGAAAAATAGTTTGAATCGGGTTGAAAATCTGTCCAAGTGATGCAATTAGTTGCACCTGAAACCGTAAACGCAGCATCACTATAATCTATATGAGTTGTAGGAGTAGGGAGTTTATAAACTTTAATTTTATATTGACCGTTTGGTAAATTTGCAGGGATTGTCCAATTCAAATTAGATGGAGTTATAGGCACACCAGTTCCTGATGTACCGATTGGATTAAATGGAGATGATAAAGCATTCCCATTAGAATCTGTAATTTCAACTTGAATGTTACCTGTTAGTCCAGAAGAATTCCATTGAATAGTTACAGATTGCCCTTGTTGGAAAGTTTGTCCGCCGTTAGGATATATAACAGTTAAAGTTGGTTGTTGACTAATATTTACAACAGTTGATGAGGTGTAAGAACAACCATAAGTATTGGTAACTGTGACGGTATAAGTTCCATTCATACTTGTTTGAACATTTGATAAAACAGGATTTCTTACTGAAGATGTAAAACCATTTGGACCTGTCCATGAGTAAGTTACACCATTATCTATATTATTTGCATCAATGACAACCGTTCCACCAGGATAAATTGTTGAGGAGTTTGTGAAGTTAGTTGCCTGTGCCTCTGTGGGTTTAGTATTAAAAATCCAAACTGACGAAGCTGAAGATTCTCCTGAAGTATTTGTTCCTTTTACATACCATGCATATTGTCTGTTTGGTAACCAATTTGATAGTGAAGATGAGATTGAATAACTTGTGGATGATGAATAACCATTTATTAGATTTATAGGATTGTTTGCACCATTTGTAATATCATTAATATAAACAAAATAACCCGAAGAATTTACCGATGCATTCCAATTTAAAGTTGGAGGATTATTGAAACTCACGCAACTATTATTGGAAGGAGAACTTAATGTTGGAGTTGATGGGACTGGTGCTGTAACAGTTACAGATATAGGATTAGTATAATAAAATGCTCCACCTGAGGTTTGGGTAACACCATAAATCTGAAAAGTTCCAGTATTATTGAATATATAAGTTAACGTTTTTTGTGAAACACCCGATGAATAAGAACCACTATTTAATAATGTTCCATTGCAGTAAGTATCTCTGTAAATGTATGCCGTTCCTGATGTGGAAAAATTATTTCCATTGCAAGATGCAATACTAAAAGAAACTAGGTTGCCTGTTATTGCAAGAACTCTCATTCTAATTGTAGCACCATAGTATGGAGTACTAGAACAAGAAACATTCGAATTACCACAAGATGTATATATTCCTGAAGACGGATTAGTGCTTGAAACTATAATTTGCCCCCAAACCATTTGCATGCAAAGTAGCAAGCTAAAAAGTAAAATTTTTGTTTTCATAATTATTAAGTATTACCACGATTTAACTTCAACATTTTCAAAACTACCAGAAACAATTGTTCCATCAATAGTTGCTTGAAATGAACCACTAACTTTATTACCTTCAACTTTAGATATTTTAATAAATCCAGTTGAATTTTCTTCATAACCTGTATCTGATGATTTACTTTTTCTATCTAAACCTTCAAACCAATTTACACTTATGGAACCACAACCATTTTCGCTACCTGTTTTATCAACTATTTTTTTTACTTCAATTCCTATTGGATACGATTTTATTTCTCTACCAACTGTCTCTAAAGTAAGATTATCATATTTTCCCTTTCTATTGGGAGATTCAGTTTTAAATACAAATTGCAATCTATCTAATCTCCAAGAGGCATCAATAGTCTGGTTTTCTGAACCTTTTGAAACCACATATTGTGTCCCATCAATATTGAAATTTGCTGTTTGCCCCCAAGACATATTTATGGACATTAGCAAACTAAAAAATACAATTTTTGTTTTCATAATAATTAAATTTATTCAACAATTTTACAACAAAAATCCACGTATTTATCAAGAATTTAAAGGTTTTGTGTATAAAGGTAGTTTTAGAATGTAAACACGAATTTTAGGTATGCCAAGTAGCATAAAAAAGCGGTAAATAAGTGTATTTATAAGTTTTTTTGTTAATCTAATCAAACCATTTAATTGAAAGTATCTTCAAAAAATAAAAAAAAGGTTTGAATATTGAAATTAAAAAATGTTTAACTTTGTAATTATATAAAATAAAAAAAAGTTGCTATGCCAGTAATTAGTATGTTTTATGGTTTGCTGATTTCAATGTATTATTTAGATGATAAACAGCACAATTTGCCTCATATTCACGTTAAATATAACGATGATGAAGCAGTTTTTTCTATTCCTGATGGTGATTTGATTGCTGGTTCGATACCCAATAATAAAATGAAATTGGTTAAAGCATGGATAGAATTGAGACAAGAAGACTTAATGACAGATTGGAGTCTTGCCATTATTGGCGAACCAATATTTAAAATAGACCCTCTAAGATAAAAATTATGTTGCCAAAAATTATAGATGTTGTACCAAAACCAAACTATGTTTTGGAAGTTTTATTTGAAAACAATGAAAAGCGTGAGTTTTCGATTGCACCTTATTTTAAATATACTGTTTATAAACCTTTAGAAAATATTTCTTTTTTTAATAAAGTTGTTGTGAAATATGGTACTCTTGTTTGGGGAGTTGATGAACTAATTGATTTTGACCCATATACTATTTACAGCGATGGAAAATTGATTTAATATTAGTGTCATTATTTTTAAAAAAATTTATCTTTGTAAAAAATTACTATGTTATGGAAACAACGAAAAAATCAATTTTCAAACCTGTTGACGAACTTGTTCGTTTGATGAAAGAAAGCAAAAAACAATCTGAAATTGAGAGTAAAGAAATGTATCACACACCTGAATTTCAAGAGTTTTTAAAGAAATTAAGGACATTAAAAAGCAACAAAAAATGAATTATCCCTTTTTATTCAAAGGAGATGTAGATAATTCTTATGGTTTTGAAACAGAACTGGGAATAATTTATAATGTGAAGTTTAAACCATCTGATTACTTACTTGGCGATGTAAAAACGGAATATTCAGAGCATTTGTTTGAGTTTGTTATTCAACTGGTTTACAATCCATTGAAACGAAATCCACCTTTAGATAAAATGGTTTCTACAACAATTGCTGCCATAATAGGGGATTTTTATTTCAAAAAAAACAAATTGGTTTGCATTTATATCTGCGATTCAAGTGATGGAAGACAAAGTTTACGCCAGCGAAAGTTTGACGAGTGGTTTTACAGCCACGAAAATATTGGGGTAATAAAGTTTGATCAAATTATCACCGATTCAGATGGAATTTCTTATCCGCTTTCGGTTATATTAAGAAAAGATAATCCTTATTTTATTGAAATTATTTTAGCTTTTTCTCGAATTTCTTCCGAAAACAGCAAATAACCTACACCGTTTTATAAATAAACAACGCATTTTTAACTACTTCTAAGTAGCTTTCGCCAATTGGTATTGTGATTTCGGTTTCTTTTAGTTTTAAATTTTCATCCACTTTGGTTTTAGAATCTGTTACTATTTCTATAATTCCTGTCTTTGTGTTTAAGGTAATTTGTTTTAGGGTAGTATTTATTTTTTCTATATAAAGGGTGTTTACTATAAAACTTTTGTGTGTTCTTAGAAAAGTGCTGGGCAGCAAATTTTCTATTTCTTTCAGCGTTTTAGAAACCGTATTTTTCTTTCCGTGTTTTAAATAAATATCGCAATAATTGCTTTGTGCTTCTATGTAAACAATATCTTCATATTGCATCAAAGTATGTCCGTTTTTGTCTTTTATCACTAAATGATTACGCTCTTCGGCTTGTGCTTTCTCAAATTTTGTTAGTGCTTTTTGCAGTTCGTCATTATCAATTGGTTTTGAAAGAAAGTATAATACATCATTGTTTACGGCTTGTTTTGCATAATGGTCGTGTGCCGTTGTCATGATAATAAATGGCAATGTGTTGTAAAAAGAACGAAGCTCGTTGATTAAATCAAAACCAATTTCTTGACCCAGTTCTACATCAAGAAAAATTAGATTTGGTTTTTGTTTTAAACAGAGCGAAAGTCCTTCTTTTATGTTGGTAGCTGTTCCTTTAAATAGCAAATTAGTATGAGGTTCTAAAGCAATTTGCAAATTTTCTAAAGCTCCTTTTTGGTCTTCAATAATGATGTAATTGTGATTCATAAGCCCCTTAACCCCCAAAGGGGGAATTTATAAGTTGATAATTATTTCCAAACTTTATTAAAATCAAACTCAACTTGACAGTTTTTTTCAATTTGGAAAGTATTTTTAAACACTTGTTTGTATTGATTATCAATTAGTTCAAAAACCTCCACTTTTTCTTTGAGAGGATCTACCATCAAATAAAATTGCACTCCATTTTCTTGATATAAATCAAACTTAATTACTCGATCTAATTTTAAACTTGAAGGAGATAGTATTTCTATAATTAAAACGGGAGGAAAAGTTAAATAATCATCTTGTGAGTTACCACAAATTATCATAATATCGGGGCGAACAACCGTTTCCTCATTTATTTTCCAATCTAATTCAGGAAAGACAGCACAATTACAATTTTCATTATTGTTATTTAATGAATTATCACTTTGTGCAATAAACTTAGCTTGAACTCTACTGTGCTTAAATGATGCAGAGGGTAATAGCTGAAACGGATAACCATTGATTAATTCCCAGTCTTCTTTCCAATTTTTGTAATCGGCATAAGTGTATCTTGGTGGTTCAAAATTTTTCATATCTCAATTTTTTACAAAGTTATACATATTTATAATCCATCGGAATAATTACATCAACTTTTGTACCTTGTTCTTTGTCAATGATTTCAAAACTTGCTTTGTGAATATTACTTTTATTTAATGTTTCAAAAAGATTAATATAAGTGCTTGTTCCAATGCCACTATCAAGCGAAATGGCTTGTTGTCGTCCTATACCTGTATCGTCAACAGTTATGTTAATAATATTGTCTTTTTCGGATAAAATGATGTTGATTTCTCCACCTTCTTTTTTGTTTTTTATTCCATGTTTAATTGCGTTTTCTACTAGATTTTTTAATAATAATCTCGGAATTTGCTTACTTAAATCCACAGTGTTATTGATAGTATAATGTAAAGGAACAGCTAAAACTGTTTTTTCTAACGATAGATAATCTTCTATTTGTTGTAGTTGATTTTCTATGCTATCTGTTATTGAATTGCAACTCAAGCTTGCTCTAGTAAGGTTGAGTAATTTGGTCATTTTGTTATAAGCATCAGGTGCCTTTCGTTGAATTTCGGGCGAAATGTTTGCCAATATGTTTTTTATTTCATGAGGATCAAGTTGTTTGTTGAGGTTGTCTAGTTGCATGGCGTTGAGACTTTGTTGCAAACTTAACAAGGTGTTTTGAGATTTAAGTTTGTCTTGTTTTTGCTTCAAATAATATTGAATAACTAGAAAAATAATTAAAAAGGAAAGGCAAACTATGAAAATTTTAAAAATAATTGTTTCAAAATAATAAGGTTGAATAATAATAGGGATACTAAATGAAGATTTAGTCCATTCGATTCCGTCAAGTGAAGCTTGCATTTCAAAAGAATAATTATCAGGTGGTAAATTTCTATAGGTTATTTCATCAATGTCATTTAGAATCTCCCAATTTTTTTCATAACCATTTAGTCTTACTCTATATCTTAATAAATTGTTATTATTGATTGCAGCTGTTGCAAAATGAAGAGTAATATCTCTAACTTTTTTATCAAAAAGAAATGATTTTTGATTTAATGTATCTGATATTCTAACTATTGAATCATTGATAGGGTTTTTATAACTAATTTCAAAAAGTGTTGGTGGGTTTATTTTTTGTTTTTTTAGTAATAAATTTGGATTAATTTTTAGCATCTTATCTGAACAACACCACCAAACATAATCTTTTCCTTCTGGCAAAAATCCTTGTTGTCCACCATCTAAAATATTTAATGTTTTCGAATCATAACGAATAATTTCTATTTCTTTGTTCTTATGATATTTCTGTAAATTTAAGAATGAGAGACCGTAAGTTTCTCCTATCAATAACCATTTGTTTTTATAATTAAATACATCAACAATAGTTGAAAAGTTATATTCAATTTTGCTTAATTTTCCGTCTTTATATGTAAACAGATTTTTTCCACCTATCCAATTAAACCCTTTATTATCTAATGTAATTGCAAAAAAACCTGATGATTTATTTAATATTTTGTTCCATTTTTTGTTTTTATATTGCATTAACACTTTAGAACCAATTGCAATAACATTTCCATCTTTATCATAACCTAAATCCATAATATTAGTCATCCCTTTAAATGGTAATTTCAAAATGGTTTCATAAGAAAATTTCTTTTCATCAAATTTGTAAACATTCAACCAATCTGAAATATAAATACAATGATTTTTAGCATCTTCTAAAGTTGAAAAAATATCTGAAGAATTAACTAACTCGCCCGAATAAAAACTTTTATTTCCATTAATATAAGTAAACGAACATGTAAAGGGATAAAGCATGCCATCAGCGGAAGTATTCAACATACTTAATGTGGCATATTTATTTTTTTTGTTTTTAAATGTGTTTTCTGGAATTTTAAACCAAGTTTTTAATCTGTCTTTTGAGCAATAATAACCACTGCCATAACTGCTAAAAAAATAATTATCGGATTTATCTTTTGCTATAGACCAAATTTGATCTAAACCATTATTATTTAGATTGAGTTTGTATTCTTCAATCCCTAAGTTAGAACATAAAAAAACACCTTGCTCAGTATTTATCCACAAATTATCATTAGAATCAAACATTGTTTGAGCAGTTCCATTTGGTATTTTACCAAAATTGTAGGCTTTTTTATCATCAGAAAAATACTCAAACTCATTATTGCTATTTCTTTTAAAGTATCCATTTTTAAAATAATTGTATGGATTTTGAAAATTTATATTATAATCCGTAAAATATTTTTCTATTCTTCTATATAATTTTATTTTTCCTTTTTCTATACAATATTCATATCTAGTTTTATTAAATTTATTATACAAACTGCTAAAAACATCTGATGTAATAACAACCATTTTAGATCGTTTTATTAATTTTAAATTTAATTTTTTATCAACTTCGTATAAATTTACGGTTGCATTTTTCGTGTTTACATTTTCATATATTAAAAGGTAATTGTTTTTAATTTCTTTTACAAAAGATAAAGTCCCTAGATTAATTGTTTTAACTTTTTTAAAAGTTATATTGTCATAGATGTCATAAAAATATGTGCTAATTTCATTTTGATATTGTATTGTATATCCAACTACAAAATAGTTTTTATTAAGTAGATAAATTTGGTTAATTGATAAGTTGTTATCAGAATTAAAATTGATGCCTTTTATAAACTTATTTTTACGAAAAATTGCAACTTTATCTGAAAAAGCTACTGTTGCAGCAATCATGTCTTCATTTATTTCATAAACAGAATAAAATTCATTATCTTGAAAATCAAATCCTGAAAAAGTATAAAATCTTTTTCCGTCAAATCTTGTTAAACCACCTTTTGTTGTAATATAAATAAAGCCTTTACTATCCTCACAAAATTTTAATATTTGGTTATTTGGAAGTCCATTTTTAACTGTAAAATTCTTTGTTATGTATTGGTGTTCTACACTTCCATTTATTTTAACATGGTCTTGAGCTAGACCTATAAAACAGATGAAAAAAAACAACAAAAACACAATAAAAAATTTCAAACTCATAATTCATAGCTTTAATTTAATCTTTCACTTCATTGATTGAACTTGCTGCTTTTTAATGTGAACAAGAAAACTTCAAAAGTGCTTTTGTAAATGTATAAAAAGAAAAAATAAAACGCAATTTGTTGTTGTAAATTGAGGTTGATTTTGGTCAGTGGCTTGTAATAAAATCCGAAGAAAAACTAAAATATTTTAAAATCTAATTCATTGTAAATTAAATCATTAAAACTCATGAATAAAATAATAACTATACCTTTACGAAAGCAACTCCATCACTTGATCAACTACTTTTTTTATTGAAAATGGTTTTGTTAGATAAGCGTCTGCACCAAGTGCCATTCCTTTTTCTATATCACTTTCTTTATTTTTAGCAGAAAGAAAAATCACTTTAGTGTGTTTTAAGTTGTTGTCTTTTTTAATTTGCTCAATCGTAGCATAACCATCTACCAAAGGCATCATTACATCAAGAATTATTATATCTGGATAATTTATTTTAACAATATCCAAAGCTTCATTTCCATCTCGTGCTATAAATACTTCAAAATTATTTTTTTTGAATGTATATTCAAGAGACATTACTATGTTTGGTTCGTCGTCGACTATTAATATCTTTTTCATTTTTATAAATTCTTTATTCAATTTCAACTTCAAAAATCAATTTCAATTTTACAATTATTCATCTATGTTTGGTTATCTGAATCTGTTTTATGCTAACTGAAATCTGATTTTTGTTTTGGCAAGGTAAACACTATACAAGCGCCTTTTATACTTGGCTGTGCGCAAATTATACCTTTATGATGGTCAATTATTTGCTTGCAAATGGCTAATCCTAAGCCACTTCCAACGGGCTTTTTGATGTTTTGATTAGTTGATTGATAAAATTTTTCAAATATGGCTTCAAAATCATTTGAATTAATCCCTTTTCCGTTGTCGTGCACGAAAGTATGAATAAAATTGTCTTTTTCAACAATTTGAATTGTAATAAGTCCTTCGTTTTCTGGACAGAATTTGATAGCATTTGATAATAAATTAGTAACAACTTGAATAATTCTGTCTTCGTCATAATAAGCGCTAATTTTATCTTTACTTTCAATATGAATGGTAATGTTTTTATTTTTAATGAGTTGTTGTAATGGTTGAATAGATTTTTCAACCGTTTCAACCAAATTATTTTTACTTGGATTAATGGTTTGTTTTCCTGTTTCAAATTTTTCTAAATCGAGAATTTTATCAATTAACCGATTCAATCTATCGGATTCTGAAATGATGTTTTGCAAAAATTGTTTTCGTAATTCGTCTGGAATTTCATCATCGTCGTGCAAAATTTCGCTAGCGGCACGAATAGCGGTAATTGGTGTTCTAAGTTCGTGAGTTACCGTGTCTAAAAATTCGTCTTTTTGTTTGTCTTTTATCATTAAAGAAGCATTGGCATTTTGCAATTTTGCAGTTATTTCTTTTAATTCATTAGACGTTTCTATCAGTTTTTTATTAATAATGATGTTTTCTTTGGATTCTTCTAGTATTTTTAAAACTTCGGGTAAAGTAATTTTTTCTTCTTTAACTACACTAGAAATCAATATTCTAGCCGAAGCCGTTCCGATATGCCCTGTGAGTAAATTTTCCGAAAATTTGATTAATCTTGCATCGGCAAGTTCCAATTTTTTATCGACGTTGTATTTTACATTGAAAATATTCATGGCGCGTTTGGTTCGCTCTTCACCAAGAAAACGAATCAATACTTTTTCAATATCATTTCTATAAGCTGTTCCTTTCCAAATAAATGCATCTTCGTGATTGGTAATGTATTTGTTGATGTCAACAAACATTTCGGCATAATTTCGTTCTCTATAATTTCCTTTAAAACTAACAGAAACGGCAAAATAAGTCATAGAATTAAACAATAAACTCCAAAATAATGCATGCGGAACGGGCTGTAAATAATCCAATCCAAAAAGTTGAAATGGCTTTAATAAATGAATTCCCATGAAGCCTTCAGAAATAAAATTACTTGAACTGTTAGTTATCCCATTGGCGTAAGGAATAAGTAACGTATAAATACAAATTGCAAACCCTACTAAAATACTATAAACAGCTCCTAATCTAGAGCCTCTTCTCCAAAACAGCGCTCCGAAAAACGCAGGAGCTAATTGCGAAATAATTACAAATGCAACCAATCCGATAGAAACTAAATTATAATCTAATCCGAAGAATCTATAAATGAAATAGGATAAAATGATTAAAGAAAAGATACCTATTTTTCTACTATTTAAGATGGTTTTACTACTTACAGCATCTTCACTTTTTAACTTTCCTAATAGGTTATATGGAATTAAGATATTATTGGTTATCATGGTTGAAAGTCCGATAGAAGAGACAACAATCATTGAAATTGCTGCCGAAAATCCACCAAGAAAAACCATTACGGTTAAAGTTTTTTCATCAAATAATTGAGGAATCAACAACGAATAAGTATCAGAATTTACATTCTTACCTTCAAATAAAATATTGCCACCCCAAGCAATGGGATAGACAAAAATATTGAACAATAAAAGATATAATGGAAATAACCAAACTGCAGTATTGATATGATTTTCGCGATTGTTTTCAATTACCGAAACTTGAAATTGTCGTGGTAACAAAAAAATGGCAAACATAGAAAGCACGCAAAGTAAAAACCAATTGATGGCTTGAGGTAACCCACCAATGGTGTTTTTTTCTTTAAAATGTGCTAATAAACTTGCTTTTTGATATATGTCGTCAAATCCATCAAAGACAAAAAAGGTTACATAAACCCCAATAATTACAAAGAACACTAATTTTAACACACTTTCCATAGCTACAGCAGTAACGATACCTTTTCTTTTCTCAGAAGCATCGACATATCGAGTTCCGTAATAGGAAGCAAAAAGTGCTAAGGCAACAGCAACTAGGGTGGTTGTGTCGTCAAAAATGTTTTTACTTGTAGGTGTGTTGGTTACCACATGAAAAGTTTCTGAAATGGCTTTGAGTTGTAAGGAAATATAAGGAATGATACCCGTGAGACAAATTATTGTTACAATGGCACCAAGAAAACGACTGTTTCCGTAACGGAGTGAAATAAAATCGGCAATACTTGAAATTTTATTAACTCTAGAAATTCGAATAATTTTTCGAAGAATTAATATCCAAGAAGGTGCAATAATTATGGGTCCCAAATAAATAGGAAGATAATTCAAACCGCTATCGGCTGCAACACCAATACTACCATAATAGGTCCAAGCCGTGCAGTAAACCGCCAAAGATAACGTATAAACATAAGGATTATTAGTCCATTTACTGTTTCCTTTTTTTTCTGCCCAATGAGCAATATAAAAAAGAACCGCTAAATATCCTGAAAGGATTACAAGTAGTACTATGCTATTCATTATATCGTTTTACAATTAGAAGTGAAACCAATATTGAAAACAACCAAATAGAGAAAAAATAAATATAAACGACTGGAAAACCAAGAAAATTTTGAGCAGAATCAAAAAGTAAGGCAATAGGAAGATTGAATCCTAATAATAAGACAATAGATATAATAACTAATTTTTGTTGGTGTCTTTTTTTCATTTTATGCTGAATTTATTTCACTATCATTTTTTGCCACAAAGTCTCAAAGGCACAAGGATTTGTTAATTATTTTTACGAATTTAAACAAAGTTTTCAAACTCTTAAACTTTTAAAACTATTTTTAAACCATTTAGAAAATTAAGTCCATTAAGATTTTGTGATTAAACTTTTAAACCTTATGTTATTAATGCTCAAAAGCCCTTAAATAAATAAGAGCTTCTGAGACTAACCAATAATAATTATTTAATCTTCGTATTCATCGGTGATGGCATACCAACCAAAAATGGTTAAACCAGTAACAATCATGGGCAATAGAATGAAGAATATAATAATTCCAAAAACTAAATCGTCTTGTTTTCCTGTGGTCAATTTGTAACCAAAAATTCCAATTGAAAAGTAAGCAACGGCTGCAGCAAGAGCAATCCAAACTAATCCTAAATATTTTTTTAATGTGTTCATAGTTTTATATTTTAGTCGTGAAGAGTATTAATTTTTCTGTCAATATAGATCATTCCAATAACGAAACAAACTGCGGCAATACCAATTGGATACCATAATCCTTCAAGGTAAAATTCTACATCACCGGCTTCTTTGGCATTGGTAACAAAGTAAGTTGAAATGGCTGGTAGTAGTCCTCCAAAGATTCCATTTCCAACGTGATAAGGTAATGACATGGACGTATATCTAATTTTAACTGGGAACATTTCTACAAGGAATGCCGCAATAGGACCATAAACCATTGTTACAAAAATTACTTGAATGAAAACCATAAAGATTAAGAACCAACGATCACTATTGTTAATCGTTTTAGTAACTTTAGTTTCAATTTTGTCTTTCCCTTTGTCGTCTACCATTACTTTGCCAGCCTCAAAATGAATCGTTTTAATTTCTTCAACTGTAGTTCCATCTGTATAAGCTTTTGATGTAGTATAGATGGAATCCATTTTTGCAGCATCAATTTCTTTAATGGAAGGTACAACTTTGGTTTGAGCTACAATTTCACTTTTCTTACTCAAATCTGTTGAATTGTACATTGCTCTATATATAGGGCGATACAATAAAATCGCTAATAACATTCCTGTCATCATGATTGATTTTCTTCCCCATTTATCACTTAACCATCCAAAAAACACGAAGAAAGGAGTTCCCATTATTAATGCCACACCTAGTAACATATCAACTTGAGAGGAATCAATACTTTGAACTGTTTTTAAGAAGTTCATGGCATAGAATTGACCAGTATACCAAACCACACCTTGACCCATTGTAGCACCAAATAATGCAAGTAGAACGAATTTTAAATTGAATTTATTTCCGAAACTTTCTTTTAAAGGATTTGTAGATGTTTTTCCTTCAGCTTTTGTTTTAGCGAAAGCTGGAGATTCATGCATATTTTTTCGAATTAAGTACGATACATAAACCATTAAGATAGAAACCCAAAACGGCACTCTCCATCCCCATTCATCAAATGCCTCTTTAGATAATGATGCTTTTGTAATTAAGATTACCATTAAGGAAATGAATAATCCTACTGTTGCTGTGGTTTGAATCCATGAAGTCCAATATCCTTTTTCTCCTGCTGGTGCGTGTTCTGCTACATAAGTTGCGGCTCCACCATATTCTCCTCCAAGTGCTAAACCTTGAAGTAAACGAAGAACTAATACTAAAATTGGTGCCGCAAAACCTATAGTTTCATAACTCGGAATACATCCAATAACAAACGTTGCTCCACCCATTAACATTAACGTTACCATAAACGTATATTTTCTTCCAATTAAATCGCCTAATCTACCGAAGAAAAGTGCTCCAAACGGACGTACTACGAAACCAGCAGCAAAGGTTGCTAACGTTGACAAGAACGCTGCTGTTGGATTATCTGTTGGAAAGAATTTGGTTGATAACACTACGGCTAAACTACCGAAGATGTAAAAATCATACCATTCAATCATTGTCCCCATTGAGGAAGCGGAAATTACTTTCCAAATACCTGTTGTTTTTTTATCGCTCATAATATTTATAGTTTTAAAATTGGTTTTTTATTAGAATGAATATACACAAGAGATCATTGCTCTAAAGTTGGCAACATCTTTGTCATTACCGTCGGCTTTATAGTTTCCTTTTGCACTCATATCGCCCCAAGATGCAGCTGTATATTCAAGCTCTGGTGTGATTCTGAATTTATTTTGTTTAAAATCTACTCTTCCCGAAATTCTATATACATTATCTATTACTCTTGTTGTACCAGAATTTCCTCTAGTGTAATATTTTACAGTTTCACCAGCAGCTAAACCATTTTTATCACTACCGCCATTTTTACTGTATCCAAAAAATAAACCTGGTGCAATACTTTTGCCGTTACTTGCAATATCAATCCAACCTGCAGTAGTTTTAATACCCTTGTAAGTTTCTTGTCCACCTGCTTGGGTATAGCCAGCATAACCGCCAAGCATTACAAAATTGTGAAGGTTTTCACCAGTAATTGTATATAATTTTACATGAAACTTATCGGTATTATATTTCAAATAAGCCAAAAATGATTTGCCATTTACAGTTGCATCTGTTGATTTTTGTGTAGATTCTATTAAAGGTTTATACGGATGATATTCTGCACCCAAACCTGCGATAACTGAGGTGTTTCTAAATTCAATTTTTCCATGTAAGGCAGGAATTGAGCTGTTGTAACTTGGAGAGTTTGAATTTCCATCAATGGACGAGGTGCCAAACTCTCTGTCTTTGTAAGCAATAGCCGTAAAAGTAAAGTTTTTGTTTAGTTTCTGATCTAATCTTGCCTGTGTAGCCCAACCAAATGGGTTGAACATAATCCCTGTACTGAAGTTGGCAACCCCAGGAAATACATCAGGAATAAATTGTGGATACCACGTTTGTCCCATGGTAATACTTGTTTTTTCCCAAGCTAATTTTGCATAGGCATGTCTTAATCTGAATAATCCTGTTGATTGTTGTGTGTTTCCAAAGAAATCACCTTCTAATACTCCAGATACTTTTGCGCCCCAAACATCAGGTCCAGAGGCTTTAACTCCTAGTCTTGAAACTACAGATAAAAAATTGGATGCATTAGCCGCATTAATGTCGTCATTATTGGCATCTATTTTTTCCTCTAATGGATAGAGATTCAAATGATATTCACGAACTTGTGCAGATTGCCTAGTATCAAAAATATAATCTACTCTTGCAAATCCATAAATATCTACTTTATATGGTTTTTCTTCTTTAGGCTTTTCTTGTGAAAAAGAAATTGCTGAAATAAATAAACCCGAAAGTAATACTAATTTTTTCATAATTTTTAATTTTGGTTAGAATTATTTGTTGGTTCGAAATTCTAAAATTTTGTTAACGAAAAAAATTATGATATATATTTATGTTAACACTATAGTTAATCCTTGAAACGTTCCCATTTTATTAACATAAATTTATCTCCTAGTTCGGTTATAATCATACCAGCTCCTTTCAATTGTTCTTTATTCTTTAAAAATTCTACCAATTCTAAGTGATTATAAATCTTATAAGTGGGATGATAATCGGTATGATTTGGTTTTGTTACTTTAAATTCTTTAACCCAATTACTAACCGTTACGTGAGAAACCCCAATTATGCGCTCTATTTCTCTAAAACTTAGTCCTTCAAGAAACAGTTGTAAGGCTTTAGTGACATAGTAACTATCTATCTTTTTTCCTAGTTTATTTACGGTAAAGTAGTAATTGCATTTTTTGCATAAAAACCTTTGTCTATCTTTGATTACACCACTTTTTACAATGTTGTCGCTTTGACATTTTGGGCAAGCTAAAATCTCCATATATATAAATTTTGCATAAATATACTAATTTAGCAAATATACAAAAACATTTTTGCTATTTTTTTTACTATAAAATTATATTGTGTGCAATTTTACTGGGAAATTATTTCATTTATATTAATTTTTGGCTAAAAATTACATTTTTCATTTCTTAACAATATCAAAACAAACAAAATATATAAAATTGATAATTTTTACAAGTCAATTAATAGCCTATTCCTATTAATTTCATTTAATTTGTAAAAATAATTTAACAAAATGCAATTTAATCCTGAAGATTTAGACCCATCGTCTTTGTATAAACTGATCACAGGTGCTATTATTCCACGCCCAATAGGTTGGATTTCAACAATAGATTCTAATGAGGTAAATAATTTAGCTCCTTTTTCTTATTTTAATATTGTGGGTGAAAAACACATTATGTTTTCAACAGCCAAAAAAAAAGGATCTAACAAAGATACCTTAGCAAATATTCTACAAAATGGCGAGTTTGTTTTAAATATGGTTACCGAAGATTTGGTGGAAGCTATGAATAATACATCGGCAGAATTACCCCCACATGAAGACGAATTTAACTATGCTAATCTTACTCCTATAAGTAGTAACTTGATAAAACCCAAACGAGTAAAAGAATCAAAAATATCTTTTGAATGTAAAATGATTCACCACTATACCATGCCTCATCCAGAAAATAATGGAGCAACCATGGTTGTTGGAGAAATTATAATGATGCACTTTGATGATGATGTGATTTTAGAAAATTACAAAATCAATATGGAAAATTACAAACCTGTTTCAAGATTAGCGGGTTCTAATTACAGTAAAATAGGTGAAATTTTCTCCATTAAAAGAAGCTAATCACTTATAAAATTGATTTTTATTTTCATAATTTCGAACCACAAACTGAAAACTTGCCTCCAATAATTGTCCCATCGAAGTAGCTTTTTTAAAATTAATATCGTTAGTTAGATTTAAAATTTCCATCTTTAACTGCTGCTGATTTTCTTCTGGCGAAATTTTATCATTACTCATAATTTGAATTAATAAATTTATTCTGTTCTCAGCAGTTAAAATTCTCTTGGTTAATGACGATCGCTCCTCATTTTTATATTGTTCAACCGAACTCATTTGCAATTTGTCTTTTACCAATTTTACTATTGGGTAATTTTCTTTAAAAAACTGTGGTCGATATATTTTTAAATTTCCTTCATAACTTTGTTGGTCAAAATCTATTGGTCTAATTTTATAAACTACATGGTCAAAATCGTGTATTGGAATAACAACATAATTATAAGAGCGCATATCTCCTAATAGTCGTATCATACATCGCTCATTAAACTTTACAAATTCTTTAGCAATTTGTGATTTTTCATTTTCAGAACAATCATTTAATAATGTTGAAATAAATAAATCGCCTGGAATACCCATGATATGTTCTTCAATTATTGTATCTTGATGAACTAAATAATTAATTTTGTCTGCCGAAAGTAAATGCTCAAGTTCTAATCCATATATACGAGATGCATCTGCTTTCTTTATATAAAAATGCACATAATTATCATTTAATATATTTCTTACTTTTACTCTAAATGGCTTTGTGTTTCCAAACGTGCAATAATCTATAGCGTCGATATTCAAATATTGCAAAATTTCATAATTTCCATCCGAATGTAATAAGGAATAGATTTTTTTTAAATTTATCTCTATTTCATTGATCTCATGTTGATCATAAAAGACCCGAAGCCATAAAGTATCATTATTATTTTTGTCGTAAACACTTACTGCACCCGAAAATCGTAATAAATCATTATAAGACACTTCAACTTTTGACTTTCGATCAAATCTATTCAAGTAATCCATTAATTCTTTAGAAATAGGATAAGTAAATTTTTTATGTTGTACTTTTATTTCGCTCATTGGAGTAAATTATTAAATCAAAAATACATTTTTTTTAATCATTATTTAGTGATATCAAAAAAATCACAAGAAATTGCTTTAATTTGTACTAGTGCAATTAATTTTAATGAAAATTTAATTATTTAATTCTTTTAAATTTAACAACTTTCTTTAAATAATTTTCACGAAAAGTTTGTTTTAAATTTTAATAATAAATTATAATAATAAATTATAATAAATAATGAATACTAATTCATCTCAAAGAAAATTAAAAATAACAATCATAGGTGGCGGTCCAGGCGGACTTTACTTTTCGATACTTACCAAAAAAGCAATGCCTCATTGCCAAATCGATATTTATGAACGTAACAAACCCGATGATAGTTTTGGTTTTGGTGTGGTTTTTTCAGATGAAACTTTGGGTGAATTTCTAAAACGAGATATGCAATCATATGAACTAATTCGTTCCAACTTTGCCTATTGGGATGACATTATAGTTGCAAGAGACGGTCAGAGTGTAAACATTGCAGGAAATGGTTTTTGTGGATGTTCTCGCAAAACATTATTAAAATTATTACACCAACGTTGTCGTGAAGAAGGAGTAAATCTTCATTTTGAACAAAATATTGACGACTTAAACCACTATAAAGAGGCTGATATAATCATTGCTTCCGATGGAATTTCTAGTAGTATTCGTGGTAAATATGAAAAGGAATTTGGAACCAAAATAGTACTAAAAAAAAACCGATTTGTTTGGTTAGGTTCCACAAAACCCTTAGATGCCTTTACCTATTTCTTTAGAAATACGCCTCACGGAACTATTGTTGCGCACTCCTATCAATATGAAGAAGGAATGAGTACCTGGATTTTTGAATGTTCTGATGAAACGTGGCAAAAACTTGGTTTTGAAGTGACCAATGAAGAAGATACCATGACCAAAATTGCAGAAATCTTCAAGGAAGAATTAGACGGACATCCGCTAATTTCTAACAAATCGCATTGGCGTCAATTTCCGCATGTAACTAATGAAAAATGGTATCATAACAATATTGTTTTATTGGGTGATGCTAAAGCCACCGCCCACTACTCTATTGGTTCAGGAACAAAACTGGCAATGGATTGCGCTATCGGATTATCTGATGCCGTAATTGCCAATCCAAACAACGTTCAAGCCGCTTTTGAGCAATATGATAAAACGAGAAGAAATCCTGTAGAAATGATACAATACGCGGCTTTAGTATCGTTAGATTGGTTTGAAAATATGGATAGAAATAATCAACATTCTTTTTATCAATTTGCCTTTGGTTGCATGACCCGTTCCAAAAAGGTGACCTTCGAAAATTTACGTTTAAGAGATAGTTCGTTTACGGATAAAGTTTTAGAAGAATTTTTGTTGCCTTCGACTGCCTCAGGCAACAAAAATGAAGCGTTGCCTGAGGCTCTCGAAGGCAAAAGCGCTACCTTCACTCTTTTCAAACTAAGAGATTTAGAATTACAAAACCGCATTGTCATGGCGTCAATGGGACAATATTCAGCAATAGAGGGAAAAGTTTCAGATTGGCATTTTCAGCATTATACCTCTAGAGCAATTGGTGGATTGGGATTAATTATTACCGAAATGACTGCCATTTCTCAAACCGGACGTATTACTTTAGGTTGCACAGGTATTTATAATGAAAATCAAATAGTTGAATGGAAGAGAATAACTGATTTTATTCATAAAAATACGCAAACTAAAATCGGAATTCAATTAGGTCATTCTGGTAGAAAAGGTGGTTCAAAAATTCCGTGGGAAGATAGTTTTAATGGCGAGAGTTGGGAATTACTTTCAGCTTCCGCTATTCCATTTAATGAAGATGGAATTATTCCAAAAGAAATGACTTTGGCTGATATGGATTTAATTACCTATCAATTTGTTCAAGCAACTAAAAATGCGGACAAAGCTGGTTTTGACATGATTGAATTGCAAGCGCATCACGGATTTTTATTAGCTTCATTTCTATCACCATTAACCAATAGTAGAACAGATGAATTTGGCGGAAGCATCGAAAACCGATTGAAATTTCCATTAAGAGTTTTCACCGAAATGCGAAACGTATTTCCAAAAGAGAAACCAATGTCAGTAAGAATTTCAGCAACCGATTGGGTAGAAAACGGAATTTCTGATGAGGATGTAATCACAATTGCAACGGCTTTCAAAAAAGCTGGAGCAGATATTATCAATGTTTCAACAGGAAATACTGTAGCAGGTCAAAAACCATTAACAGGAAGAATGTGGCAAACACCATTTTCAGATGCCGTTCGAAATACAGTTCATATTCCAACTATAACCGCTGGAACTATTCAAGACATTGATCAAATAAATACAATAATTTTAAACGGAAGAGCCGATTTGGTAGCACTTGGAAGACCTTTATTGTTAGATGCAAATTTCGTTAGAAACGCACAAGCTTATGAACAATTTCAAGCGATTGACATTCCTAATCCATACAAAATGGGGATTTCGCATTTGTATCCTTTAAAAGCTTCAGAAAGAAAGCAAGTAGAAGGCATGAAAAAAGCGTTGAAACCCAAGAGTAATAAGAAGTAAAAGCTGAATACTGTATCATTGTATATTGTAAAATTGAACCAATATACAGTTATACAATATTCAATATACAAATTTTCAAATGAAACATTACATAGATAATTTTGCTCACAATAGCTTACCACATCTGGAATTACAACCAGAATATACCTTTTTGGATTTACCACAATTTCAACATATTGATACCGAAGTTTCGGGACTAAATTGTGTTGAAAAATTGTTAGACAACCACATTAAAGAAGGTCGTGGCAACAGCATTTGTATTCGCACGTTCGAGGAAACTTGGACCTACCAAGATTTATATGATAGAGCCAATCAAATTGCTCATGTTTTAGTCGATGATTTAGGTTTGCAATCAGGCAATCGTGTTTTGATTCGTTCGGCAAATAATCCCATGATGGTAGCTTGTTGGTTCGCCATTTTAAAAGCGGGTGGAATAGTTGTAGCAACAATGCCCTTGCTTCGTTCAAAAGAATTAACGACTATTATTGATTGTGCCGAAATTTCGCATGTATTGTGTGATAAGGAATTGGAAGAAGAAATTCATTTGGTAAAGTCAGATTTCTTAAAACAAACCTGTTTTTATGGGAACTCGCAATTGGAAGAATTAATGGCTTCTAAACCCAAGACATTCGATAATTATCATTCCAAATCAGATTCGGTGGCTTTGATTGGTTTCACTTCTGGAACTACAGGTTTACCAAAAATGACCGCTCATTATCACAAAGATATTTTGAATATTTGCGAAGCCTTTCCAAAATATTCACTCCAACCTACTGCAAAAGATATTTTTACAGGAAGTCCGCCATTAGGATTTACCTTTGGTTTAGGCGGATTGGTTTTATTTCCAATGTATTTCGGAGCTTCCACATTTTTAATTGAAAAACCAAGTCCCGATTTGTTGTTGAAAGCCATTCAAGATTTTAAAATTACGATTTGCTTTACTGCTCCTACCGCTTGGCGCATCATCACTACAAAAGTGCAAGAATATGATATTTCAAGTTTACGAAAATGCGTTTCTGCTGGCGAAACCTTACCGTTGAAAGTTTGGCAAGATTGGTATGATGCTACAGGTTTAAAAATCATTGATGGTATTGGTGCTACCGAAATGTTGCATATTTTTATATCCTCAAATGAAGAAAACATGAAGCCTGGCGCAACCGGAAAAGCCATTACGGGTTATGAAGCTAAAATTATTGACCAACAAGGAAACGAAGTATCAAGAAACGAAGCCGGTAGATTAGCCGTTAGAGGAATAACAGGCTGCAAATACCTAAACCGAGAAGAAAAACAACGCGAATACATGCAAAACGGATGGAACATTACAGGCGATATTTTCCGTCAAGATGAAGACGGCTATTTTCATTTTGTAGCTCGTGGCGATGATATGATTATTTCTTCGGGATATAATATTGCGGCAATTGAAGTAGAATCCGTACTTTTAACCCATGAAGAAATTCTGGAATGTGCCGTTGTTGGCTTGCCCGATGAAGAACGAGGCATGTTAGTTTGTGCGCATATTGTGTTACACGACGCAACTAAAGCAACAGATGCAATGAAAAATCGCATTCAACATTGGTTCAAAGAAGTAGCTGCGCCATATAAATACCCAAGAGTGATTAATTTTGTGGAATATTTGCCGAAGAC
>JFJP01020339.1_pt1 | contig 31012 bp, 28 predicted proteins | sample 431651 | NCBI WGS metagenome assembly JFJP01 (sample SAMN02602958, study PRJNA72255) | Microbial mat metagenome, whole genome shotgun sequencing project. | biome: fresh water; feature: sink hole; material: water; isolation source: purple microbial (photo- and chemosynthetic) mats found in... | reverse complement strand
GCGCCACCTGCGTCGAGGCGACCGTCGGCCAGGCCTGGTCGCGGGCGACCATCAACGGCGCCGAGGCCGGCGCGATCTTCGCCGTGGTCACCGGCGGCGACGCCGCCGACAGGCTGACCGCAGCCGAGAGCGCCGCCGCCAACGTGGTCGAACTGCACGAGCATGCCCTGGGTGCAGACGGGGTGATGGCCATGCGCGAGGTGCAGGGCGGCATCGCCATCCCGGCGCAGGCCGCCGTCGAACTGAAACCGCGCTCGTACCACATCATGCTCATCGGGCTCAAGGCCCCGCTGACGAAGGGTGCCAAGGTGCCGGTGGTCTTCGTCTTCCAGCGCGCCGGCCGCATCACGGTCGAGGCCGAGGTCCTCGATCCCTGGGCGATGGGGCCCGCTGATCAGCCTTCCGCCGGCACCCCCAGCGAGGTGATGTAGACCACCGCCTGCGCCCGCGGGATGCCGAGCATGTCGGCGGTGTGGTCGTCGAAGAAGCCACCGATGCCGCTGACGCCCAGCCCCTCGGCGACGGCCGCGAGGTTCAGGCGCTGGCCGACCAGGCCGGCATCAAGATGCAGGTAACGGTAGGCGCGGTCTCCGAGATCGCGCACGCAGGCCGCCAGGTCGGCGGTGTGGAAGACCACCGCTGCGGCATCGCCGGCGAGATCCTGGCCCAGGGCGATGAAGCGGACGGCGTCGCGCGGATCGCCTGAACGCACCAGACGCAGTTCGAGCTGATGCGGAGCGAGATAGTAGACCCCGGGTGCGATCCCATCGACATTGCACACGGCGATGAAGCTGGCGAGCAGGCCGCGATCGAAGGCCGGCTGCTCCCCCAGCGCCACCGCCTCGGGCAGGTAGGCGGCGGCGAGGATGCGGGCCAGGGCGTCGCGACTCATCGAACGGCGGGCGAAGCGCCGGCAGCTGCGGCGGCGCAGCGCTGTGCCGAGCAGATCGCCGGCCAGCGGCACCGGCCCGGCGCAGCCGGCCCCGCGCAGGCGGTCGCCGGTGGTCCAGCCATGGGTCGTCTCCAGCGCTTCGGCCGTGGTCTCGCCCTTGGCCACCAGCCGCGGACGCTGCTCACCCAGACCGCTGGCGCGATGCATCTCGGCCAGGGTCGGCAGCCCTTCATCGACCGGGGAGGGCAGCGCCGTCCAGGTCGGACGTTCGACCGGCCCGGGCAGATTCAGCGCCAGCAGCGCCAACGCTCCCTCCTCGGCCGGATCCAGACGCAGCGCCGCCTCGACGCGGCCATCGCAGAACGCGGCCGTGGCGTGCATGCGCAGACCGGTGGCCTGGGCGACCAGCCCGGCATTGCCGATGAGATGCCCGCTGTCGAGCAGGACGCGGCGGTAGGCCCGCTCCTGATAGCGCCAGCGGCTGCGCTCGAACACCGCCGTCACCACCGCGACGACCGGCGCCGCCTCGACGGCGGCGTTGCCATACGCCGCCTGGCCGAGCGCCTGCACCACGCCATCGCCTTCATCGAGCGGGATCAGGCGATGACGCTGGGGATCGTAGCCGTAGAGACCCGCAGCCAAACCGGGCCACTCGCGCACCGCGAGATACAGCTCAGCTGGATACAGGCCGCCGGCCGACGGGGCTGCACGCAGCAGCTGATCGCGACCCGGCTGCCGGATGATGGCGGTGACACCGTAGGTGAAGTAGACCCAGCGCGACAGCGCGGCCAGGCTCCGCCCTTGCCAGTCGGCGATGGCCTCTGGCGGCTTGCCGGTGAACGGGTTGGGATCGAGCGGCAGCAGCGGCGCGAGATCGACGCCAGCCTCGCCATGGTACTGCTTGTACGGCACCGGCTGCCGTTCCCAGTCGAGACCGGGATGGCTGCCGATGGTCTCGGGTGCGTACTTGGTCGATTGGTGGAAACGCAGGGCCAGGCTCACGGAGGTACCATCCAGCCCACGCCTCCGTGGTCAAACCCTGTACGCGAGAGGTTCCCGACCCTCAGGCCGGCTTGGCCGGGACCGCGCCCAACGGCACGCCGGGCGGGGTCTGGCCCTGGCCCTGGGCGCGCACCGCCATCTGCGTCGGATCGAAGGGGATCATCGGCAGGCCGGCGTGCATCAGCAGGTTGTTCATCTGCACCATGACCTTGCCGGCGCCGACGACCAGGAGCTGGGCCATGAACGGGTCGTTCTGATGTTCGCGCGGGTCGACCTTCTCATCACTGGTGAAGAGGAAGCGCCAGCCGCCACGGGCGAAGGGCTGGTCGCCCTCGCCGATGAACAGGGCGAAGCTGACCACCGCGGTGTGCATGGTGCCGTCGGCGCTGCTGGGCATGAAGTGCAGCTGGCCGCCGGCGCGGATCTGGGCCTCCTGCCCGCTCTTCACCTGGGGATGCTGCATGACGATCCCGTCGAGGAAGTCGCGGCTGAGGTCGAACTGCATGATGGGCTCCTGGGCGGGCAACAGACACGTCACCGTTCGGACCGCAAGGACCAGTTGCAGCCCGGCCAGCCCCCCGCACCATCCGCCGCCCCGCTGGTAAGGTGCGCACCCTCCGCGCGTCTCCAGCGGCGACATGGAGGTCTCGATGACCGATTCCGCCCCCCCGCTCATCGAAGCGGTCGGCCTGTGCAAATACTACGGCGCCTTCACCGCCGTGCAGGACGTCAGCTTCGCCGTGCCGCAAGGCTCGGTGACCGCGTTCCTCGGCCCCAATGGCGCCGGCAAGTCCACCACCATGAAGATGCTGACCGGCTTCCTCGCGCCCAGCGCCGGAACCGCCAGCATCGCCGGCATCGACGTCGACAGCGACCGCATCGCGGCGGCCCGCCAGCTCGGCTACCTGCCGGAGAACGGCCCCCTCTACCCGGAGATGACCCCGGCGCAGCAGCTGGCCTACGCCGGCCGCGTGCACGGCCTCGCCCCGGGCCGGCTCAAGGACGCCCTCGACCGCGTCGCCTCCTCGTGCCGCATCGACGAGGTCTGGCACAAGCCGATCCGCAAGCTGTCGAAGGGCTTCCGCCAGCGCGTCGGCCTGGCCCAGGCGATCCTGCACGACCCCAAGGTGCTGATCCTCGACGAGCCGACCGCCGGCCTCGACCCCAACCAGATCCAGCTCGTGCGCGACCTCATCAGGAGCCTCGCCAAGGACAAGACCGTGCTCCTCTCGACCCACATCCTGCAGGAGGTCGAGGCCATCGCCGACCGCGTCATCCTGATCAGCGAAGGCAAACTGCGCTTCTCCGGCACCCCGGCCGAGCTCGCCGCCGGCGGCTCGCTCGAGGCCCGCTTCCGTGAACTGACCAAGGGAGTCGCGGCATGAGCGCCCTGCACTATTCCGGCATCGACGCCACCGCCCGCCGCCAACTGTCGAGCTTCCTCGGCAATCCGTTGGGCTACGTCTTCATCCTCGCCTTCGTGCTGATCGCCGGCGCCGTCCTCTTCTGGATCGAGACCGGCAGCAGCAACTACTTCGCCCGCAACATCGCCGACCTCGGCCCCTGGCTGCGCAACGACGCCTTCGGCTGGCTGCTCGCCGTGCTGCTCCCTGCGCTGGGCATGGGCGCGTGGGCCTCCGAACGCGACCACGGCACCGAGGAGCACCTCCTCACCCTGCCCCTGTCGCCCCTCGACGCGCTGATCGGCAAGTGGTCGGCCGTGGTGATCTTCTTCACCATCGCGCTGGCCTGCACCCTGTCGCACGTCCTGGTCATCGCCTGGCTGGGCGGCCCGGACTGGGGCCTGGTCTTCGCCAACTACCTCGGCTGGTGGTTCGCCGGATTGGCCTTCGCCGCCATCGCCATCCTCGCCTCGACCCTGGTGAGCATGCCGGCGGTCGCCTTCGTCCTCGGTGTGATCGGCTGCGCAACCGCCCAATGGTCGTTCCACTTCTGGGAGTTCTACGACGGTTTCACCCGCGGCGTGGTCTCCTTCGGCGCCATCGCCGTCGCCTTGGCGGTGGCCGCCGCCGCGCTCGGCGCCGCGACCTTCGTCCTCTCCAGCCGCCGCTGGCGCCCGGGCAGCCACGCCACCGTGGTCACGCAGATCGCCAGCCTGTTCTTCGCCATCGTCCTGGTCGCGAATCTCAGCCGCCTCGGCGGCCGCGCCGGGATCGACGCCGACACCACCGGCGAAGGCCTCTCGTCGGTCTCGGCCGCCTCGATCAATGCGCTCAAGGAGCTGAAGTCGCCGGTCACCGTGACCGCCTTCATCAGCAAGGACCTGCCGCCCGAGCTGGCGCTCAAGGGCAAGGAGGTCATCGACAAGCTCAAGGCCGTCGAACGCGCCTCGCCGTCGATGGTCAAGCTGGACCTCCGCACCCCGGCCGACGCCCTCGACGACGATGGCGCCCTGGCGCAGACCGAGTTCAACCTCAAGCCGCGCCGCCAGGTCGTCGACAGCGCCAGCGGCCGGCGCATGACCGATGTCTTCCTCGGCGCCGCCATCGCCAGCGCCGGACGTACCCAGGTGATCGAGCACTTCGATCCCGGCCTATCGGTCGAATACGAGCTGGTCCGCGCCATCCGCGGGGTCAGCGACGCGAAGAAGCGCGTCCTTGGCATCGCCAGCACCGACCTCGACGTCATGGGCGGCTTCAACTACCAGACCATGGGCATGACCCCGGGCTGGGAGATCGTGGAGGAATGGAAGCGTCAGTACGAGGTGCGCACCGTGTCGCTCGACAGCGATGTCGCCAGCGACGTCGAGGTGCTGATGGTGCCGCAGCCCAGCACCCTGACCCAGCCGCAGATGGAGAAGCTGCACGACTACATCTGGGCCGGGCGTCCCGCCCTGCTGCTCGAGGACCCGATGCCGTTCTTCCAGGCCATGCAGGGCCGCGGCGACCTGATCCCCAGCCAGCCGAAGCGCAATCCGCAGCAGCAGAACCCGATGATGGGCATGCCGCCGCCCAGCGACGGCCCGCAGAAGGGCGACCTGCGCGCGTTGATGAAGGGCCTGGGCATCGAATTCAAGCCGGATGAGATCTACTGGAGCGACTACAACCCGTCGCACTTCTTCCGCGAACTGATCCCGGCCAACTTCGTCTGGCTGACCAGCGACCGCGGTTCGATCGAGAAGGCCGACCGCTCGGCCGTCACCACCGGGGTCAACGCCCTGCTGCTGCCCTATCCGGGCCAGCTCGCCACCGCCGCCGACAAGCCGGCCGGCATCACCGTCACCCCCCTGCTCCTGCCCGCCACCGGCAGCCCCTGGGGCATGAACACGATCATGGACCTGACCCAGCCGAGCTGGCAGGGCCAGGTGCAGCTGAAGCGCCCCGAGGAGGTCAAGCGCCGCCCGTGGCCCGAGCAGGACCGCCGCCCGGCCCACGCCGTCGAGATCACCGGCACCATGCCCAGCGCCTACCCGCGACTGGCGCCCGGGACGAAGACCGAGGAGGGCAAGGAGGCGCCCAAGCCCACCACCGGCGCGCTGTCGGGCAAGCCGGTCCATGTCGTGGTCATCGCCGACCTCGACCTGGTCGACAACGAATTCTTCCGCTTCTACCGCGACCAGGGCAATCAACTCGGCAAGCAGGATGAGCTGCGCGTGCTGATGAACCTGAAGAACGTGCAGTTCGTCGCCAACGCCGTCGACGCCCTGTTCGACGACAAGAGCTACCTCGCCCTGCGCACCCGCCGCCCCCTGCCGCGTCCGCTGACCAAGCTGGAGACGGTCGCGACCGAGGCGCGCGAGGCCCGCCGGGCCCAGCTCGAGGCCGTCACCACCGACCTCCAGGCCAAGATCGACAGGGTCAACGAGGACTTCCGCGCCTCGCTCGACAAGATCGACGCGCGCGACGATCTCGACGAGGAGACCAAGGCGCACGAGAAGAGCCGCGCCGAGATCGTCGGCCAGCGCCGCATCCAGGGCGAGATCAACGCGCTCAAGCTGAAGATCGACGAAGAGGAGCGGAAGCTGGAGATCCAGCAGGGCCGCACCGTCGAGCGCTACCAGGACATGGTCCGGCTGCTCGCCATCTCCATCCCCTCGATCGTTCTCGCCCTGATCGCCCTCGGCGTCTTCGCCAACCGTCTGGTGCGCGAGAAGAGCCACATCCCTGCCGCCCGCCGGCGCCAGGTCTGAAGGAGCACACCATGGACCAGAACACCGCTCCTGCCGTCACCCAGGGCAACCGTACCACCCTGCCGGTGGTGCTCGGCCTGCTCGCCATCGCCACCGCCATCCCCGCCTGGGTGGTGCCGGCGATGCGCACCGACGCCCCGGCCGCGACGTCCGAAGAAGGCGGCATCCTCGGCCGCGCTGGCGTCGGACCCGAGTCGATCACCGGCCTGCGCGTCGTGACCTGGGAGGAGACCCTCTCGGCCGCCAAGCTCTTCGAGGTGAAGCGCGACGGCGACCGCTGGCTCATCCTCAGCAACCACGGCTATCCGGCGGACGGCAACACCCGCGTCACCCGCACCGCCTCGGGCATCCTCGGGGTGAAGAAGGGCCGCCTGGTCACCGACAAGCCGGCCGAGTACGAGGCCCTCGGCGTGATCGACCCGCTGGAGCACGACGCCGCTGCCAAGAAGGGCTTCGGCAAGCGCGTGACCCTGACCGACAATACCGGCGCCACCGCCCTGGACGTCGTCATCGGCAACCGCGTCGACGGTGGCGATGGCGTGCACTACGTGCGCGAGGTAGGCAAGACCGAGGTCTTCACCGCCAAGGTTGAGAGCGACCTGTCGGTGAAGTTCGTCGACTACGTCGAGACCGATCCGTTCAAGATCCAGCGCGATGGCGTGCGCGGCATCGCCGTGGTCGACTACCAGGTCGATCCGGACAAGGGCACGATCAATCCCGGCGCGGTGACCAAGGCGACGCGCGCTGCGTCGGACAAGGACTGGGAGAGCGCCCAGGTCCCCGCCGACAAGCGCATCGCCAAGGCCAAGGTCGACGAGGTGCTGTCCGAACTCTCGTTCATGCGCCTGCAGGGCGTCCGTCCGTTCAACCTGCGCTGGCTGCAGAACCGCGGTTTCTACGTCTCCGACCAGCCGCAGCTGTTCCAGATGCCCAACGCCCTGACGGTCAACCTGCAGAGCAAGCCCTACGCGCTGTTCGGCACCGAGGGACGCCTCGACGTCACCACCGACGATGGCCTGCGCTACTCGTTCATGTTCGGCAAGGTCGCCCTGGGCGACGACGATGACAAGGACGAGGAGGGCAAGGCGCCGGAGAAGAAGGCGGACGAGTCCAAGCCGACCGAGGGCTCCAACCGCTATGTGGCGGTCTTCGTGACCTACGACGCCTCGCTCGACGAGACGGCGAAGAACGCGACCGAGGCCAAGCCCGGCGAGAAGAAGAAGCTGACGGGCAAGCAGCGCGCCGAGAAGGCCCAGCAGCGCTTCCAGCAGTTCTTCTACGTCATCGGCGACAGCTCCTTCAAGAAGCTGCGGCCGGATGTCACCACCTGGTTCGAGGACAAGCCCAAGGAGCCGATGGCCGGCAGCACCGGCAAGACGGTGAAGCAGTGGCTGGCCGACAACGCCGCCCTGCCCGGCATCACCACCACCGCCAGCGGCCTGCAGTACCAGGTCCTGGCCAGCGGCGCCGAGGGCGGTCCCAAGCCGACCAGCGCCGACCGGGTCAAGGTCGCCTACAAGGGCACCCTGATCGACGGCACGGAGTTCGATGCCAACACCGACATGGAATTCGGCGTCACTGGCGTGATCAAGGGCTGGACCGAGGCGCTGCAGCTGATGAAGCCCGGCGATCAGTGGAAGCTGTTCATCCCGCCGGAGATCGGCTACGGCGAGGCCGGGAGCCCGCCCAAGATCGGCGCCAACGCCATCCTGGTCTTCGAGGTCACGCTCAAGGAGGTGGTCGGCAAGGCCGCTGCCCCCGCCGTGCAGCCGCCCGCTGAGGTCAAGCCGGCCGAAGCCAAGCCGTAACCGGCTGGATCACCTCGGTGCAGCCTCGGTTGCACGCACGCTGACGCCCAGGGGGATGCTGGCGGCATGAATACCGCCACGCCCCCGTTGCGTCCCGTCGTCCGCTTCTCCACCCCAGACCCGCGCAAGCCGTGGTTCAAGGACTATGTCCTGGCCTGCGGACATCGCCTCGTCCATCGCCCGCTGCGGCGCGGAGCCGACGGCAGGCTGCATATCGCCAGCCGTCTCGCCTGCCCGCACTGCCTCGGCTCCGGCAGACCCCCGGCGCTTGTCCCGCGCTCCGCCTGAGTGCTGGCGGTGTGCAGGGTTCCCACCATAGTCCGCGGCCCATGGCATCGATCTGGTCGCCGACCCAGCAGGTCCACGCCCTGCTCCTGCTGCATGAGCTCGCGGCGCTGTTCGCGGTCGAGACGCGGAGGCGCACCTTGCACGGCTCTCCGCAAGTCGCGGCCCAACTCATGGCGGTCGGCAAACGGACGCTGCCCCAGCCCCTGTGCGAGATGCCCGAGTGGTCCGCCCTCCGGCTGGCCGGATCCCGCGAAACCCTGCGCACGGCCATCGGTCAGTTCACCGGCTCCGCCGCCTGGGCCGAGCGGGTGACCAGCGAGGTCGTGATCATGCTGCGCCAAGCCGAACGTTTCGCCGGTGCAGGCCAGCGCATCGATGACCTCGCCCGGGCCATCGCAGCAGCCGACGAAGTGCAGGCGATGCGATGGTTCGAAGGACTGCTCGCCCTGATGCACCAGCATCGCAGCGAACATGCCGAGGAGGATGCCACCGCGGCGCAGGACGTCTGGGCACCTGCCATGGAGCGCCTGCTGAAAGCGGCTGGCGCCCTGGGGTTGAACGTGGCCCCGCCTCCGCCGATCACGGAGCGGGTGAACAACCCTCCGCCAGCCGATCGCGCTCTGGCAGGCAGCTCGACGCCGTACCAGCCATCCAGCGCCACCGAACCCGGCACTGGCACCGGCGGCTCGCACGCCCTTCGGCGGCGCCGCTGAGCCGGAAACCTGGCTAGCGCTCGGTCTTCAGCCGCTCGAAGGTCGAACGGATCTCATCCTCGTCGATCGTCCGACGGGCGCCCTTCCAGCCCATCCACACCGCCAAGGCGTAGAACAGCAGATCCATCGGCTCGAAGGTTTCGCGCATGACCGCAGGCAGTTCGCTGAACGGGAAGTTCCCGAGCACATCCCAGATCGAGATGCTCTCCTGCTTGGCGATGAAACCGCAGAGGGCGAGGATCTTGCCGGCGACCACGGCGGCCAGGGCGAGCGCACCGCCGATGGCGGCGTAGCGCACCTCGAAGCCCCGGCCGGCCACGCGCACGGCGAAGCCGACGATGAAGCCGACCCCGATGGCGATCCAGCCGATCTCGTGCTGGGTGAAGACGGCGATCAGGGCCCAGACGACGGCTCCTACCATCCCGGCGACACTTCCTGCGATGATCGCCGGAACAAGGCGCTGGCTCACGCGCAGATGCTCAAGTACGCGAACGCGATCTTCGGGGTCAATGGCGGCTGGCTCAGTCATGCCGGAGTGTGCGGCCGGCGCCCCAGCTGACAACAACGGGCCCGTATGCCTGCCGACGCACTGGATCGCACGCTCAGGTCGCGACCAGGGCGCGCCGCTTCGCGATCAGCAACTGCACCACGCCGGGATCGGCGAGCGTGCTGGTGTCACCGAGGTTGTCGGTCTCGTCGGCGGCGATCTTGCGCAGGATGCGACGCATGATCTTGCCGCTGCGGGTCTTGGGCAGCCCTGGGGCAATGAGGATGACGTCGGGGGTAGCGATCGGTCCGATGTGGTGACGGACCTCGTTGCGCAGTTCGCCGATGAGCTCGGGCGTCTCGACGTAGCCCTCCTTGAGCAGGACGTAGGCGAAGATGCCCTGGCCCTTGATCTCGTGCGGGTAGCCGCACACCGCCGCCTCGGCGCAGCCGGGATGGCTGACCAGCGCACTCTCGACCTCGGCAGTGCCCATGCGGTGGCCGCTGACGTTGATCACGTCATCGACGCGGCCGGTGATCCACCAGTAGCCGTCCTCATCGCGGCGGCAGCCGTCGCCGGTAAAGTAGTAACCTGGATACGGCTTGAGATAGGTTTCCACGAAGCGCTGGTGGTCGTTCTGGATGGTGCGGGCCATCGACGGCCAGGCACGCTTGAACGCCAGCACCCCGCTGACGCCGTTGCCGGTCAGTTCCTTCCCCTTCTCGTCGAGCACCACCGGCTCGACGCCGAAGAACGGCAGGGTCGCCGAGCCGGGCTTGGTCGGGATCGCCGCGGGCAGCGGGGTGATCATGATCGAGCCGGTCTCGGTCTGCCAGAAGGTGTCGACGATCTGGCAGCGCTTCTCGCCGACATTCTCGTAGTACCAGCGCCAGGCCTCGGGATTGATCGGTTCGCCGACGCTGCCGAGCACGCGCAGGCTGCTGCGGTCGTACTTCTTCGGCCACTGGTCGCCTTCGCGCATGATCGCGCGGATCGCGGTGGGGGCGGTGTAGAACTGGGTGATCCTGAGACGCTCGACCACGTCCCAATAGCGTCCGGCGTCGGGATACGTAGGGATCGACTCGAACATCACGGTGGTCGCACCGTTGGCCAGCGGGCCGTAGACGACGTAGCTGTGCCCGGTGACCCAGCCGATGTCGGCCATGCAGGCGTGGATGTCGCCATCGCGATAGTCGAACACGTACTTCATCGTCATCGTCGCGCCGAGCAGGTATCCGGCGGTGGTGTGGGCGATGCCCTTGGGCTTCCCGGTGCTGCCGGAGGTGTAGAGCAGGAACAGCGTGTCCTCGCTGTCCATGTGCTCGATCGGGCAGTAGGGCCGTTCCTGCGCCATCAGTTCGTCGAGCCACACGTCGCGCGGGGCATAGAAGGGGATCTTGCCGCCCGTGCGCTTGACCACGAAGACATGCTTGACCGTCGGGCAGGCCATCACCGCTTCGTCGACCGTGCGCTTGAGCGGGATGACTTTCTTCGCGCGCAGACCCTCGTCGGCGGTGATCACCGCCTTGCACCTGGCGTCGAGGATGCGGTCGCGCACGCTCTCGGCGGAGAAGCCGGCGAAGATCACGCTGTGGACGAGGCCAAGGCGCGCGCAGGCCAGCATGGCGTAGGCCGCCTCGGGGATCATCGGCATGTAGATGGCGACCCGGTCGCCCTTGCGCAGGTTGTGATGGCGCAGGACGTTGGCCATGCGGCAGACCTCGCGCTGCAGCTCGCGGTAGGTGATGCGGCGGTTCTGGCCGGGCTCGTCCCCCTCCCACAGGATGGCGACCTGGTCGCCACGCGTCCTGACGTGGCGATCGACGCAGTTCTCGCAGACGTTGATCTTCCCGCCGAGGAACCAGCTGACCAGGCCCTGCTGCCAGTCGTTGTCGCTGACCTCGCGGAACGGATGCAGCCACGTCAGATGCTCGATGGCCATACGGCCCCAGAAATGCTCGGGGTCGCGCAGGCTCTCGTCATAGAGCGCCTGGTAGGCAGCCAGGTCCGGGATGAGGGCTCCCGCGCGGACGCGTTCGGGGGCATGGAAGAACTGGTCGGACATGGGTCGGCCTCGCGATGACGCAAAGCGCAGCGATAGTGTCCACCCGCCTCGTTCTCAAGCGATGTCGGCGCAACCCTCGACCGGCTTCATCCCGACCAGCTCGGCGGCGAGGATGGCGGTGCTCTTGCCCTTGGCATTCAGTCGCTGGTCGCTGGCGATCTCGATGCGGCCGCGGCAGGCCTCATAGAAGGTGAAGGTGACGAGGATGCTGCCCGATTTGGCGTTGTCGCACACCCGTTTGGCGGTGTTGACCGTGTCGCCGAGGATGTCGTAGGCCTTGGTCCGGCTGGCCCCTACCAGGCCCTCGATGACCTCGCCGTGGTGGAGGCCGATGCCGACATCGAGCCCATACAGCGCCAGGAAGGCCTGGACCTCGGCGCGCAGGGCGAGGGCGGCCTGCGCAGCCGCGAACGGCTCGGCGAAGAACATCATCACCTCGTCGCCGGTGTGCTTGGTCCGGGCCGGCTTGAGGCCGGCGCAAGCCTGTTCCGCGGCGGTGTACATGCCATCAAGCATGAGCAGCACCTCCTCGGGGCTGTGCGCCTCGCTCCACTTGGTGAAGCCGCGGATGTCGGCGAACAGCACGGAACGGCGGGTGCGTCGCGGCCGCAAGTCGTCGTCGCGGCCCATGGCCTTGGTCAGCATCGAACGGCCCAGCAGCATCTCGGAATAGGAGCGCAGACGGTCGACGACCTCGGCGATGCGGCTGCGGTCGCGGCGATGGACCACGGCCGAGGCGCCCAGGGCGACGCCCAGCAGCGCTGTGCCGGCGACGAGGTAGCGATGCCCTGACTCAGCAAGGAATTCCGTTGGTGTCTGCATCCTGACCGCGCCATAGACCGCGACCACGGCCAGGGCGCGGACGAGATGCTCGGACACCACGCAGACGTCGGCTGCCATGCCGCTCAGATGCCGACCCATCCCCTGCGTGCTGGTCAGCAGCAAGGCGACGCAGGCGTAGATGCGGAGGAACGGGTCGGACAGCCACGTACCCCACGCCGCCGCCGCCATGGTGGCGGTGAAGAGACCGCAGCCGACCAGTTGCAACGCGGTGTGCGGCTTCCGACCGGCATGCACCGCACCACCGATCAGCCAAGCCTGGAGGAAGGCTCCTGCCAGCAGCGGCAGCACCAGCGGCCAGGCGGCGAACGGCCGGACCAGCAGGATGGCAAGGGCGATGACCATCGGCACATGCGCGGTGGCGGAGAAGAACTCTGTGGCCACGCAGGCGTCCTTGCCTGGACGCAGCAGATGGGCGATCCCCGATTCCTCACCTGGCATATGGTCGGATGATGCGGCGGGGCTGACGGAGGACAACTGCCGCTCAGCGGTTCCGATCAGCCAGGGCGGCATACAGGGCGGCGAAGCTGGCAGCCTCGGCCACAGGGTCGTAATCGACGGCTGGCATCATCGCATGCAACTCGCGTGCCTTGGGATTGGTGAAGGCATGCAGGGCCGTGCCGTACGTGTCCATGCGCCAATCGGCCTTGGCTGCGATCATCTCGCTCATGAAGGCGGCGACGTCGGCCGGCGGAACCATCGGATCGGAGCCCCCGTGCAGCACCAGTACGTGGGACTTGACCGCTCCTGGCTGGGCCGGCGCGGTACTCTTGAGATTGCCATGGAAGCTGGCTGCAACGCGCAGCGGTTCGCCGTCACGGGCCAGGCCGAGCACCACGGTTCCGCCGAAGCAGAAGCCGACCGCGGACAGGCGCGTGGCATCGACCCCTGGAACCTTGGCCAACTGCTCCAGGCCGGCGCGGACGCGCGCCAGAGTCAATGGCAGATCCTTGCGGAACGGACCTGCCAGGGCGCCCGCCTCCTTGGCATCATCGGTGACCCGGCCCGCGCCATACATGTCACAGGCGAAAGCAATGTAGCCGCGCTCGGCCAACTCCCTAGCCCGGCGCTGGGCGTAATCGTTCAGACCCCACCATTCGTGCACGACAAGCACGCCCGGGGCGGCGGATGCACCGGCCGGAGTCGCCAGGTATCCGCGCATGGCCAGGTCACCGAGGCGGTAGTCGACGCTCTGAGTGGCGATCTCGCCGGCGACGGCGACGGCGGAGAGGATGACGAGGACGAGCAGGCGCATGCCGGCGGTATGCCCCGGCGACGGCGGAAGCCATCGTCGGGGCGTCCGTCCCTGCACACCTACAGTCTACAGTCTACGCAGGTCGACTTCTGCGCCCTTGGCCGAGGAACGGTAGATGCCGGTGAGCACGGTCTGCACCGCCAGGGCCTGGTCGATGGTCACGCAAGGCTCCTCCTTGCCCAGCACCGCGTTGACGAAGTTGTTGAAGCGGTCGCAATGCGGGTACTTCACCTTGGCCTTGGGATTCTCGTCGAGGACGAACTCCTTCTTCTTCCGCGTGCACAGGACGGCGCTCTCCTTGCCGCCGGCGACCGCCTCGTCCTGGCCGACCCAGATCGTGCCCTCGGTGCCGAAGATGATCGATTCCATGACGTTGGCCTTCGGCATGTGCGCCGCCCAGCTGACGTCGAGATCGATGCTCATGCCGCCGGCGAGCCGGATGTGGGCGTTGGCGAAGTCCTCGACATCGAAGGTCATCTTCGGATCGCGGTCGCTCTTGCCCCAGCCGCCCTCGCCCAGCCCGCGATGGCCGAACTTGCCGTAGACCGAGCCGGAGCAGGTCAGCGGCTTGAAGTTGCCGGCGATGTACATGGTCTGGTCGAGCATGTGCACGCCGATGTCGAGCAGGCAGCCGCCGCCCGACAGCTTCTTGTGGCCGAACCAGGTCTGCAGCCTGGGGCAGCCCCAGCGCCGCTGCCAGCGCGCCTTGGCGTGGTAGACCTCGCCGATGACACCGCGGGCGACCAGGTCCTGCGCCTTCTGCATCATGGTGGGGAAGCGGCGGTTCATGCCCAGCATCCACAGCCTCTTCGACTTCTTCACCGCGGCGGCGACCTGGCGGGCCTCGGCGATGTCCATGGCGAAGGGCTTCTCGGCGATGACGTGCTTGCCAGCCGCCAGGGCCTTCAGCGTGTAGGGCACATGGAACTTGTTCGGCACCGCGACGTAGATGGCGTCCACCTCGGGATCATCGAGCAGCTCTGCGAGGCTGCGCGGCCGCTTGGCGATGCCGTACTGGTCGCAGAACTCGGTCTGCCGGCCGGCATGGACGTCATAGGCGGCGATGACCCGGGCCTGCTTGTGGTTCTTGATCGCATTGCACAGGCTGGGCGCGATGGCGCCTGCACCGATGATGCCGAAGCGGACGATGGCGGGCATGGACTCTCCTGGATTGATGGATCCGGTTTCGGCCACGCAGCATGCGCAGCGGAAGCGACGAATTCAATTGCCGAAAACAACAACTGATTGACGATTCCTCCACCGTGGAGGACTTCCGCCTCGACCATGTGCGCGGCCTGACCGGCTGCTCGCACTTCGCCATGCAGGCCGGCCGGCAGCCGGGCGGGCCGCTTCTCGCCGATGGTCTGGAGAAGGTCGAACTCGTCGTCCGCGGCCGCTGCTGGGCGCTCGACGGGGCGACCGAGGTCGAGGCGACGCCTGGTACCATCATCTGGCACCTGCCGGGCGACCGCCTGATCAGCCGCAGCGACGAGCGCGATCCGTACGCCTGCGTCGTCATCACCTGGACGATCGGACGCCGCCTCCGGCGGAGGGTCCCGCGCTTCACCCGCTGGGAGGATCCGGGCGAGATCCTCGCCTACTGCCGCCAGCTGGTGGCCTCGTTCAGCGACGACCGGGTCGACCGCCGCGCGCTGGCCCTGGCGAGCTACGCCCACCTCCAGTGGCGAGCGCATCTCTGGTCGTCCACGGCGATGGATCCGGCGATGCCCTCCGCACTACAACGTGTGCTTGGCGCCATCGCCGCCGATCCGGCGCGGAACTGGACGGTGGCCGACATGGCGGACGCCAGCGGCTGGTCTCCGTCGCGTCTGCACACGGCCTTCCGCCAGCACATCCGTGCGACGCCGCACCAGCATGTCCTCGAATTGCGCCTGCGCCGCGCACGCGAGATGCTGGCCGGAACGCGCTATCCGCTCGACGAGATAGCCAGGCTGTCCGGTCTGGGCTGCGCCGCCGTGCTCTGCCGGCACTTCAGGCGACGCCTCGGCCAGACCCCAGGCGATTATCGTGCCAGACAGTCGGCCTAGTCCATGACTCGCCAAGCAGCCGGAAGCTGGAGGTCAGGCGCGATGCAATTCTCGGAAAACCAGAGGCGGATCGCTGCGCCTGTCCGACTCGATCCATTCACGTTCGTCGAGATCGGGGAAGCGTACGGCGCCGGCGTGGAGTTGATGGATCTCGGTCAGGTGCAGGATGGTGGCCAGCGGCAGGGCCTGCGCGTAGACCGTACCCCCACCGATGACCATCGGACAGGCGTCGCCTCCAACGCGGGCAGCGGCGATCGCAGCGGAAAGGTCCGCGAAGACTTCTGCGCCAGCGGCGCGATAGCCAGGATCGCGGGAGAGAACGAGATTGCGGCGATTCGGCAACGGTCGGCCGATGGAGGCCCAGGTTCTGCGGCCCATGATCACCGCGTGGCCGGTGGTGATGGCGCGGAAGTGCTTGAGATCCGCCGGGTGATGCCAAGGCATGCGCTCGCCATCGCCGATGACGCGACCGGGCACGGCGTAAGCGACGACGAGTGCGAGTTCCTGCATCAGAGGCTCGGGTAGAGGCCTTCGGCGACAGCCGAGAGGCGTTGCTGGTCGAGCACGACGATGGAATCGCGTTCCGCACTGATGCAGCCGTCCTGATCCAGCCGCCGCAGGGTACGCGACAGCGTCTCGGGGGTGAGATTGAGCTGGCCGGCGAGGTGCTTGCGCATCGACGGCAGCTCGACCCGGCCCCCCTGGCCCGCGTGCTGGATGAGATGCCGGGCCAGGCGTCCGGCGGCATCGCGCAGGGTCAGGTCCTCGAGCAGGTCGACGACATGATGCAGCCAGCCGGCGAGGCCGGCGAGCAGATCGATGCAGGCCTGGTGGTCGCTCGCGAGGAAGGCCTGGAACGAGACGCTGGGAATCACGGCCACCGAGCTGGGCTCGACGGCTTCAGCGAAGGCTGGACAGGCGAAACCACCGATCACGGCAGCCTCGGCGAAGGTCGAACCAGGACCGGCGAGGTGGAGGACCTGCTCCTTGCCCGACGGGGCCAGCTTGAACACCCGCACCATGCCGCTGCCGACGATGTGCACCCCGGGACACGGGTCGCCCTGGCGGAAGATCACCGCCCCGGCCGGGAACTCGCGCAGCACGGCCTGGGCGGCGAGCCGGAGGCGGGCCGCCGGCTGCAGACGGGCGAACAGGCGGCAGCGCTGGACGATGTCGGCGGCATCCACTCCGTGCAGGCTGACTGCCAAGAGGAGAACGCAAGCCGTCACCCGCGTTTGCGTCGGCGATGGCGTCTGGTCGTGGTGTTGGCGGACTCGATCCGGTTGAGCAGGCCGGACTTCGAACCGACCGCCGAGACCGGGATGCGCTGATGCCGTTCCAGCAGTCGGGCCAGGGTGATATCCCCTCCCTGGACGCTGGCGCGGATGAAGTCCTTGAGCACGGCCTCGCGCTCGGCTGTGATCCCGGGCAGGTCCTCAGTCAGGGCGATGGCGCGGTCGAACTGAACCAGGGCCTGGATGAAGCAATCGGTGCGCACCTCATGCTCGCGGCGGCCGCACAGGCGCGCCCGCTGCACCAGTAAGCGGGCGAGATCGAGGGACTGCGTCGCCTGGTCGAGATTGCCCGACTGGCGGAGCCACTGCTGCAACCCGTCGCGCAAGGCCGACACGCTCAGTCGCCGGTCCGGATCGCGCTCCATGCATTGCTGCTGCAGCAGGACGAGCCGGTTCGGCGCCTGGGGATTGATCGTTTCAACCGGGGCGAAGCGGAGATCACGCGCGTATTCGAGCGTATCCATCACCGAAGCGGTCTCCTGGTAGGGCATCCGTCCGGTGAGCATATGGTAGATCAGGCAACCGAGCAGGAAGGCGTCCGCGGGCCGCCCCACCGCATCATGGCGACCGGAGAACACCTCGGGCGGCATGCAGGCCGGGGTGCCGGCGCAGATGGAAACCGGCAGACCTTCGAAGGTTTTGGGCAGATGGTCGTCCTCGAGCGGCACGGCCAGCCCCCAATCGATGAGCGTGACCTCGCCGAAGCCGCCAGTGAGGATGTTCGCCGCCTTTAGGTCGCGATGCAGGACGCCACGGTCGTGTGCATACTCCACCGCCTGGCAGACATCGATCAGCACTTCGATCATGGCAGGTAGTCCGGCGGGCCGCCTGGGATCGGCGATGACCTGGTCCAGGCTACGTCCGCTCAGGCGCTTCATCACCAGCCTGCCATCGCCAGCATCATACACCGGGATGATCGCCGGGTGCGAGAGCGAGGCGGTCAGCCGCGCTTCGCCGGCGAAACGAGTCGAGATGCGTCCATCGGAGGTGCTGCATATCTTGATCGCCACCTCGCGGCCGAGGAAGCCGTGCTCACCGGCGAAGACCCGCCCCTGGCCGCCTTCGCCGAGCAGCCGGCCGATGCGGTATGAGGAGACCATCTCGACCGACTCGGGTGAGGCGGCGGGTGGATCGGCCGAGGGCTGACGCATGGTCGTGCGCAAGCAATGCGGCTCAGGCATGCGGCGATCATTGGGCGCCAAAAGGGCGTCCAGATCATAGTGCGTGCTGGTGGTACGCAGCGCGTCGCCGTCCATGACCTCGCCTCAGCGACCGGACAGACCGGGATTGAAGCCAGTGGAAACCAGCCGGGCCAGATTGAGGTCCCCGCCGGACAGGGCGGCGCGGATGAAGCCTTCGCGAGCCCGCTTGACCAGTTCATGGGCGGCCCGCTGCTCCGGGCACAGGCCGAGGGCGCGCTCGCAGGCACCGATCGCGTTGCAGTAGTGGGCATACGCGTCGGCCGCCTTGGCCGAGCTGTCCCCATCGCGCAGTTCGCGTCGGGCCCGCTCGAGCTGGGCCTCGGCCTGCTCGGCGGCTCCACTGGTGTGCAGCCAGGTGCGGAGGTCGTCGGCAAACGCGCCGACAGTGCCGCGATCGCGTGGATCCCACGCCATCGCCCGCTGCGCCGTCTGCGACAGGCGGAAGGGCACATTCGGACACAGGGCCATCAGCGGCTTGCATTCGCAGCGGGCCGAGAGTTCGACCGAACGTCGGGTGCTGGGCGACTCGAAGGGATAGATCCCCCCGAGCGCCCGGTACAGGAGCGCCCCGACCATGAACAGGTCGCTGGCGAACGACATGGTGTCGAGATCACCACAGGCGACCTCGGGCGGGAGGCACATCGGTGTTCCGGCGCAGAGTTGGCGCCGGTCGCGTAGACGCGGGGCATGCCAGTGGCCATCCGGCCCTGGCTGCAGCGATGCCGCCAAGCCCCAGTCCATCAGCCAGACCTGGCCATAAGTGCCAACCAGGACGTTGTCGCCCTTGATGTCCCGGTGCACCACGCCCTGGCTGTGTGCGAAGGCGAGAGCGTCGCACACCTTGAGGATGACTTCGACCGCGAAGGTGATCGCATCGGTGGATGAGCCGTGCAGCATGCTCTCGAAGCTCAATCCACGCAGCCGCTTCATCACCATGAAGTCGTCGCCGGCATCGTAGACCGGGGGGATGTTCGGATGCTCCAGTCCCGCAGTGACCTCGCATTCAGCGCGGAAGGCGCTGTGCATGGCCGAACCGACCAGTTCCGGGCGGATGGCCTTGATCGCCACCTCGCGGCCGGTGGTGCGCTGCCGGGCGAGATGGACGATCCCCATCCCGCCCTCACCGATGAAGCCGGCGAGGATGTAGGGCCGGCCCGCGCGATCGAACTCGCTGTCGATGACATCACGCAAGCGGCGGGCATCGCAAATACCGTCGGAATCGCGCTTCACAGCATCCTGCAGGGCGATCGTCGATTCCTTGGCCACATGCAGAGGCTTGTCCGGCTCGTCGTCGAAGGCCGCGACGATATGCTTGTGGCGCTCCACGGCCAACTGGCCGCCGGAGGCGAGCGGCAGCGGCCGGAAGGTCAGCGACGGCGGCTGCTGCGCAGCGTCGTCGTCGCTTAGGGTTTCCAGCCAGGTGGGTTGGGTCATGACGCAACGGGGCATGGTGCGAGCCATGGTTTAGGCTGCGTTAAGGATGGGCGACGGTCAGCCGAACCGATGCCACATCTATGCCGGTGGCCGCTTCACGGGAACTGCATCAGCCCAATCACGTTCACTGTCGCCATGCAATCCACGGACGAAGCCGACCCCTCTGCCACCATCGCCACCGCAGGCATCTCCGGGACCTTCGCCCCCGGTGGCTTTGCCGACCAGCTTGCCGCGCTGCATGCCATGGGTGCGTCGTGCCGGGTCGAGATCGGCATGCCCGATGACACCTCCGGCAGCGTTCGCCTCTGCGGTGGCAGCGTGCACCAGGCGATCTGGGGCGAGTATGTCGGCATCGACGCACTGACCGCCATGGCTGTGCACGGGGGGGGTGACATCAGGCTGTGCCCGGCCAACGCCGAGGCTGCGGACGAACTGCATGTCATGACTCCCGCCCTGCTCGATCTGCTGCGTCAAGCGGAGGCGCGCCATCGCACCGGACCGGTCGGCACCGGCGAGCTTCCCCAGCCCGATGCAGTCGGCGGCCAGGATGGCATGCTGCAGCACGCGCATGTGCGTCGGCGGGCACATCCCGACCTACCCGTGCGCAATACCGACTCCGGTTCGTTCCCGGAGGATTGGCTCGGCGACCTGGTGCCGCAGGACCTGCGCACTGCCGCTTCCTCCAGCGGGGGAGACGGAACGACCACTGCCGACCAGCCGGCGATCAAGTGGGACCCGCCTGCAGTCGGCGGCATGCTCGGGCGCTGCTACCTCGGTGCCGAAATCGGGCGGGGAGCGACCGCCGTGGTCTACCGCGCCCTGCACATCACGCTGAAGATCGACGTCGCGGTGAAGGTCTTCGTTCCAGGACCGGACGGCCTGCCTGCGCTGCCGCTCGATGAGGCCCGGCTTCTCGCCCGGCTCAGCCATCCCAATGTGCTGCGGGTGCTGGACTGCAGCGACGAGCGGCCATGGCCGCATCTGATCTGCGAATATGTCGACGGATTCACCATGGCCGAGCTGATCGAGCGGTCCGGATCGCTTGAGCCGATCCAGGCTCTGCGCATGGTGATGCAGGCGGCGGATGGTCTGGCCTACGCTGCCGGGCAGGGCGTGGTGCATTGCGATGTCAAGCCGGCCAACCTGCTGGTATCGCGCCAGGACGGCACGGTGCGGATCGCCGACCTCGGACTGGCTCGGGTCATGGGCGGCCATAGCGGCGCCAGCGATATCTGCGGTACTCCAGCGTACATCAGTCCCGAGCAGGTCGAGCAGGGGCCGGTGACCCCGGCGACCGACGTCTATTCCCTGGGCTGCACCCTGTGGCACGCCCTGGTCGGCGAACCGCCATTCGTCGATCCCGACCCGGTCCGCACCATGGTCATGCATGTCAGCCACCGCTTGCCGGCGCTGTCTTCGCGCCTGGAGGGGTGCGACAGCCGGCTCGAGCGGCTGGTCGGCCGCATGCTGTCCAAGTATCCCAGTGCCCGTCCGGACTACGCCGAACTGGTCGCGGAACTGCGACAGGTGCTGAACCGCCTCGAGCGCAGCGGGAAGAATCCGTTCGATCAGCTCGGTACGCGCGTTTTCCGGACGCTGCGGCTGGCGGTCGACAGCGTACGGCGGGCCCTCGGCGCGGCTTGATCCAGGTCAAGGAATCCCGTGGCGGGCGGCGCTACAAGCGTGCCCACAACCCCACGAGGATTCCATGAGCATCTGCAACCAATGCGAACAGGCCCACAAGTGCACCGGCTGCGACATCCACGGCGATGCGACCGGCATCTGCGGGAAGAACGAGGACATCCAGAGCCTGCAGGAGATCCTCCTGTACGGACTCAAGGGCATGAGCGCCTATGCCTGCCACGCCCGCCGCCTCGGCCGCACCGATCCCGAGGTCGACGCCTTCGTCCAGGAGGCGCTGTTCTCGACCATGACCAACGTCAACTTCGACCTCCAGGCCACCCTCGGCTTCGTGCTGAAGTGCGGCGAGATGAACCTGAAGGTGATGAAGATGCTCGACGAGGGCCACGCCGAGGTGCTCGGCACGCCCAGCCCGGCCGAGATCCAGGAAGGCACCCAGGCCGGCCCCGGCATCCTCATCACCGGCCATGACATGGTCGATCTGGTGAAGCTGCTCAAGGCCTGCGAGGGGACCCCGGTCAAGGTCTATACCCACGGCGAGATGATGCCGGCGCACATGTACCCGAAGCTGCGCAACCATCCCAACCTCGCCGGCCACTACGGCGACGCCTGGCAGAAGCAGCGCAGCGAGTTCGACGCCTTCCCTGGCGCCATCCTCGGGACGACCAACTGCGTGCTCATCCCCAAGGAGAGCTACCGCGAGCGCATGTTCACCACCCGCGAGGTCGCCCTGCCCGGTGTCGTCCGGATCATGGACGAGGACTACGCGCCGGTCGTGGCCAAGGCCCTGGCCTGCAGGCCCTGCCCGCAGAACCCGGTCAAGAAGACCTTGGTCGGCTTCCACCACGGCGCCATCCTGGCCCAGGCCCCGGCCATCGTCGAGGCGGTGAAGAAGGGCCAGATCAGCCGCTTCTTCGTCGTCGGCGGCTGCGACGGCGCCGAGCCCGGCCGCAACTACTTCAGCGACTTCTGCCAGGCCGCCCCGCCCGACTCGTTCATCCTCACCCTCGGCTGCGGCAAGTACCGCATCCGCAATCACGACTACGGCACCCACCTCGGCCTGCCGCGCCTCCTCGACATGGGCCAGTGCAACGACGCCTACGGCGCCATCGTCGTGGCAGTGAAGCTGGCGGAGGCCTTCAAATGCGGGGTCAACGACCTGCCCCTGACCCTGTGCCTATCCTGGTTCGAGCAGAAGGCGGTCGCTGTCCTGCTCACCCTCCTGCACCTGGGCGTGAAGAACATCGCCATCGGTCCCAACCCGCCCGCCTTCGTCAGCCCGAACGTGTTCAAGATCCTGCAGGACACCTACGGCCTGAAGCTGACCAGTGGCGATGCCAGGAAGGACATGGCCACAGCCCTGGGTCGGGTGGCCTAGACGGACCGGCTGATCGCTGGACGCTGGCCAGCCAGCGTCCAGCGATCAGCGATCATCGACACAACGGAGATCCTCCATGCTGCGCGACGTCATCCGCATCGACGAGCAGAAGTGCGACGGCTGCGGCCAATGCATCACCGCCTGCGCCGAGGGCGCCCTCGCCATTGTCGAGGGCAAGGCGAAGCTGGTTTCCGACATCTATTGCGATGGCCTGGGCGCGTGCCTCGGGCACTGCCCCCAGGGTGCCATCTCTGTGGTGAAGCGTGATGTTGCGGCCTTCGACCAGCAGGCCGTCGACCTCCACCTGCGCAAGCTCGACCGTGGCTCCGCGCCGATCAGCATCCGCACCCACGCCGTCCAGGCCTGCCCGGGAAGCACGATGCGCTCCCTGGCACCGCAAGCCGCTGGCCCAGCTACGGTCTCCCGGACCTCCCAGCTCAGCCACTGGCCGATCCAACTCGCCCTGCTCAATCCCGCCGCGCCCTATCTGCGCAACTGCGACCTGGTGCTGACCGCGCACTGCGCGCCGCCCGCCATTCCCGACTACCATGCCCGTTACCTGGCAGGGAGATGCGTCGGCCTGGCCTGCCCGAAGCTCGACGATCTCGCCCGGCACACCCAGAAACTCACCGCCATCCTGGCACAGGCTGCGCCAGTCTCGCTGACCGTGCTGAGGCTGGGAGTGCCATGCTGCGGCGGCCTGGCATTCGCCGCCTCCCAGGCCATCGAGGCGGCTGGCTGGCGGGGCAGGCTCGAGATCGTGACCGTACCCATACCCGGGTAGCGCGGCAGCTTCTGCTCCATGGTGTTTGCATTCGGGATTCGGCGACGTTTAATGTCCGGGTTAACCTGGAGAACACGCGATGGATCCCACCGACACCCTGAGCGGCACCTACGGCACCGCGACCATCACCCTGCCCGACGGCTCCCAGATCCCGGCCCTCGCCCGCAAGGTCGACCGCGGGGACGGTTCCTTCGCCTGGATCGTCATCGACGATCGCACCATCGCCTTCGAACAGCGCTTCAACGACACGACCACGGTACCGAACGACCAGGCGCCGGTGAATACCGACGTCCTGACCAGGAAGCCGGTGCCTACGACCATCACCGTCGATGACACGACGCGGCGTCTGGTCTCCTGCGACCTGATCCAGTTCCTCGGCGACCCCGACCGCATCATCGCCCAGAAGGGTCTTGATCCGGAGCGCATCGCGCACCTCAAGCTGCACCCCGCCTCGGCGACGATGGCGCGCCGCCTGTGCTCGCTCGCCGGATCGAAGTGGCAGCAGGTGCTGCCGTTCATTCCGAAGTTCTTCCCCGACACGCACTGAGGGGCGACGGCTTGCCGGTCAGCGCGCCGCCTCCTGCACCGTGATGGCGAAGACCTGCAGTGGCCTGCTGCCGAGGCAGGTCAACTCAAGGCGGTCGGCGACCGGAGCCACCGGCCAGGGGAAGCGGTGGACGCAGGTGAGACCATACGGCGGATTCGGCGTCAGCAGGTAGCGCACGCGCATCGGATCGACGTAGGCCAGGCCGCCTCCTGCCCACATGTGCTCACCCAGCGGTGCCCACCAGTCGCACAGGTGGCGGATGGCCAGCAGTTCCTCCTCGAACACGACTCGTCCGCGCAGGCTCAGCCGCAGACTGGCGCCGGGCCGGACATCCTCGCCATCGCGCGGCTGGGTTACCGCCAGATGCAGGTCGGCGATGGGCCGCTTCGGCAGGGCGAGGCTCAGCGACCTGCCCGGCGCGATCTCGACGTGCGTGCGTGCGACCGGGGCGAAGCGGAACGGCACTCCATCCAGCTCGACGGTGCCGATCGGCAGGCCGGCGACGCCAGGGTGGTTCTCGCTCCAGGCCTTGCCCAGATCGAGCGCATTCCATCCGGTGGCGGGCTTGGCCGCCGGCCGGCGCAGCGCTTGCCAGGACGCCGCCTGCTGGTCGAACACCGCCAGCGAGACTTCGATGTTCTCGCGGCGGTTGTGCGCCATCCAGGCCGCACGGTAGGCGGCCCGGGCGGCGGCCAGCTGCCTCAGCGCGGCAGGTATGAGCGCCGGACGGCGGGCGGCCTGGGCGCGCAGGTTGACCGAGGCGAGACGCTCGATGGCGACTCCGAGATGGTCGAGATGGCCGCGCTCGCGCAGCACCTGCTTGCGGCAGATCGCGAGCAGCCGCCGAGCCTCGGCCAGCTTGCGCGCATCGGCGGCGAGTGCCGGCGCGGTGGCCAGCTTGCCAGCCTTGGCCAAGCGCACCCAGCCCGGGGCGGGCAGGCGGTGCAGACGCCAGGCCTGGCTTGGCGACACCGACAGGCCGGATTCCAGCAGCCGGCGCAGCTGCGCCAGCTCGGGGACGTGGCGGCCATGGAACACGCCATGGAAGCGCCGCTCGACCGTGGCGTTATCGGCGCAGATCCCGCTCCAGCCCTGCTCGGCACAGGCTGCGAACAGCGGCCAGGCCAGATCGCGGCTGTTCTCGTAGCCGTCGTCGCCCCACTGCGAGGCGCCGAATGCGGTGATGCGGGCGGGGGCGGCGACGGTGCGCCAGTTGGCCCATTGCTGCTGCGCCTCGGCGAGCGGGGCGTGGAGGAACGAGCCCCAGCTGTTGTAGCCGGCCAGGATCCAGGCCTGATCGCGGTGGCGCAGCAGGCCCGGCACCGCCTCGCGCGCCTTGCCGCCGGCGGTGCAGTAGTCCCACGCCACCGGCGTCGCCGCCGGGTGCAGCTTCGCCAGCAGGTCGCAGCCGAAATGGTTGTAGAGCATGTCGGCCCAGAACAGCGGCGTCTTGCCGCGCGCGACCAGCTGCTCGCTGCACCAGTTCACATGCTCGGCGAAGCCGTCGGCATCGAGGCCGAGGATCTCGTCGAAGCACATGTGGAAGAACGGCGAGGTGAACAGCGGGCAGGCCGCGTCGAGCACCTTCAGCAGATGCTCGCGCACCGCTGGGTTCTTCGGCTCGAAGCTGCTCGGCGGCTGCCAGGTCCGTGCGCCCAGGGTGCGGTAGCGCGGCAGACGCAGCAGGTTCTCCTGGTGGCCGGCCAGCGACAGCGTGGGGAATATCTCGACCTGCCAGCGCTCGCCCTCGGCGACCAGTTCGCGCAGCTCGGCCGGGGTGAAGGCGCCACGGCTCTCGCCCACCTGCGGCAGACCGTCGATGCGCAGCATGTCCTCGATGTAGGGCGTGTAGTGGCTGATCTTGAATGTCGATAGGTGCCGGATGACGCGACGGAAGTCGGCCATGGTCGAGATCTGCTTGCGGCTCACGTCGTCATGATGGTACCGCACCCGGTATTCCGGCCAGTCGACGAGTTCGAGGCACGGCGGTCTGGCCGACTGGGCGAGGATCTGGCGCAGGCTCTGCAGGCCCCAGACCAGGCCATGCGCGTCGGCCCCGGCGATGGCGATGCCTTCGGGCGCGATGCGCAGGGCGTAGCCTTGGGGCCGATCCGGCGCGAGGGGCGGTGTTGCGGCGCCCAGCACGGCGGCGTGCGCCGGCAGCGTGGCGTCGACCTGCAGGCGCAGCCTTAGCGCGCCGGCGAGCGAACCGAGAGGCGCTCGTGCGGCATCAACAGGGGGCACGCGTAGCTGGCGTCCGGCGTTGGCGCACACGCCTGCCCCTGCGACGAGCGAACGGGGTTGCGGGATGAGCGCTGGCATGGCCATGGCGGACTCCGAGGGGCTACCGATGGGAACGCTACGTTGGCATCTCCGGTCGCAACGACCGCCGTGCTGCAGTGTTCCAGACGGTCCTCCGGGTGGTATGATGCCATCATGCCTCGCATCCTCATCGACACCGACCCGGGCCAGGACATTGATGACCTGCTGGCCATTCTCTTCGCATTGCGCCGGCCGGAACTGGATGTCCGCGCCATCACCACGGTCACCCTGCCGAGCGACCGGCGGGCCCGCCTGATCAAGCGCCTGCTGCGCATGCTCGGCCGGACCGGCATCCCGGTCGCCGCGGGCATGGATCTGCCGCTGCGCAGCGTCGGCGCAGCCGAACTGGAACGGCAGCACGATTTCACCCGCACCATGAACCACGAGGCGTTCGCGCTGCCGGCGGATCCGCTCGACGATCCCGACAGCGACGATGCCGTCGGGACGATCATCCGCACGGTCGAGGCGCATCCAGGCGAGGTGCACCTCGCCTGCATCGCCCCGCTGACCAACATCGCCTGCGCACTGCGCCGCAAGCCGTCGATCGCCCGGATGATTCCAAGCATCCTGCTCATGGGCGGCGAGACGGCGCTCAACCGCGTCGAGCACAACATCGCCTTCGATGCGATCGCCGCCGACATCGTGCTGGGCTCCGGCATCCCGGTCTGCATGGGCACCTGGGACGTCACCCGCCGCTTCGTCCTGGGAGCCGAGGACTGCGCCCGCTTCGCCGGCAGCGACAGGCCGGAATGCCGCGCCCTATCAGCCGCGATCGAACTGTGGAAACCGGCCCAGCCATGGAAGCCGTGGCCGGTGATGTACGACCTCTTCCCCATGGTCCACGTCTTCGACAGCAGCTTCTACTCGACCCAGGAGATGCCGGTGCGGGTCGATCTCCATCGCGGTCCCGGCTTCGGTATGACCGTGCCTGGTGGCGACGGCCCGCGCATCCAGGTGACCACGGACGTGCGCGAAGGCGAGGTGCGGCGCCTGTATCTGGACACCGTCCTGTGAGAGCCGCCTGGATCTGGTCCACGCCGGATGGCGACGGCCGCAAACGTCCTCGTCCGCTTCCGCCGCCGTCTCGATCACCTGCCTGACCGCCGATGGCCTCGCGGTGGACGCGCAGGCCCCACCCGGCGTCAGCCTGCGCATCGCCGGATCTACGGCAGGCGCGGAAAGCGGGTGAAGTCGGGCTTGCGCTTCTCCAGGTAGGCGCGGTGGCCCTCGCTGCCCTCCTCGGTCATGTAGAAGAGGAGGGTGGCGTTGCCGGCCAGCTCCTGCAGGCCGGCTTGGCCGTCGCAGTCGGCGTTGAATGCCGACTTCAGGCAGCGCATCGCCAGCGGGCTGTGCTGCAGCATCTCGTCGCACAGCGCCAGCGTGCGCACCTCCAGCTCGGCCAGCGGCACGACCTCGTTGACCAGGCCCATCTCCAAGGCCTGGGCGGCGGTGTACTTGCGGCAGGTGAACCAGAACTCGCGTGCCTTCTTCTGGCCGATGCAGCGCGACAGGTAGCTGGCGCCGAATCCGCCATCGAAGCTGCCGACCTTGGGGCCGGTCTGGCCGAACATGGCGTTGTCGGCCGCCACCGTCAGGTCGCAGACTAGGTGCAGCACCTGGCCGCCGCCGATCGCCCAGCCGGCGACCATCGCCACCACCGGCTTGGGGCAGCTGCGGATCTCGCGCTGCAGGTCGAGGACGTTGAGCCGCGGCACCACATCGCCGTCCTTGCCGCCGACGTAGCCGCCATGGCCGCGCACGCGCTGGTCGCCGCCCGAGCAGAACGCCTTGTCGCCGGCCCCGGTCAGGACGATGGTGCCGACATCGAGCTGGTCGCGGGCATGGGCCAGCGCGTCGCGCAGTTCCTGCACGGTCTGCGGCGTGAAGGCGTTATGCACCTCCGGCCGGTTGATGGTCAATTTTGCGACCACGCCATCGGCGCGCCGCATGTGGTGGTAGAGGACGTGGCCGTAGCCGCGTTCGATCGGGGTCCAGGTGGCGGTCATCGCGGGATGCCTACCACGTGGTGGCCGCAGCGGAACTGGCCGATCAGGCCGGGCCGGTCGGCAGCTGGCCGGGGGGGCCCTGCCAGAAGCCGCTGGCGGTGATGCCGAGTTCATCGGCGGGCACCGAACGACCGAGGATCTTGCGCCGGCAGTAGTCGGCCAGCGGCAGGTCGTGGACGCGGGCGCGGGCAACGACCCAGGCGTACTCCTCGTGCGTCAAGCTGACCTTGATCACCTGATCGCGGGGGTTTTCGCTGCGCGGCCGACCGCGGGGCCGCGGTTCGGGAGGAAGAGGTTGCTGAGCGGACATCTGGGTACCGTAATCACACCCGCGGGGAGCGCCAATGGATCCTGGGGGACCGGCTGGGTACCGGGATCATCCCTCCGGGGAGGGAGCCCTGCCGTCATACAGGCCGGGGGCGAAGGCTGACAGACGGTGGGTTCGCAGGCGCTGCATCTCCTCGTCGTCCGCAGCCGCGAACTGCACGAACGGCCAGATCGCCACCGAACCGCGGGAGTCGAAGCGTCCGACCACCTCGAGGTAGCGCGGGGCGAGCAGCCGGACGAGGTCATCGCACACCACCCGCACGACATCCTCGTGGAAATCGCCGTGCATGCGGAAGCTGCCGAGGTACTCCTTCAGGCTCTTGCTCTCGACCAGGCTGGCGCCGGGAATGTAGTTGACCGTGATCGCGCCCCAGTCCGGCTGGCCGGTGACCGGGCACAGGCTGGTGAAGCGCAGGCAACGCAGGCACACCCACAGCCCGGGCTGGGCGAAGGCGCGGCCGACCGGCAGCGGCACCGCCTCCAGCAGACGCGGGGCGTAGATGAACGGCGTCGCCCGGCGCTTGCCCAGGGTGGCATGGGGCAGGGCGCGGCCGCGGCGGATCTGGTCCTTGGGCATGGCGCCATTCCACCGCGTTGTCGGGGCGGGACAAGTGCAGGCCAGGTTGCCAGGGGCTGCGCGCCGCTACCGTCCTGCGCCATGCTGATCAACCTCGCCTACTTCAGCGAACCCCTCGGCAAGCAGTCCGCCATGCATGTGGTGGTGCCGCAGAAACCGGGCCGCTACCCGCTGATCGTGCAACTCCACGGCTACAGCGACGACCACACCATCTGGCAGCGCCGCACCACCATCGAAGTCGAGGCCGAGCGCATCGGCGCTGCTGTCGCGATGCTCGACGGCGGGGTGTCGTTCTACACCGACGCCGCCGACGGTACCGGTGATTGGGAGAAGCACATCCTCTACTCGACCGAACTGGTCGAGCGCACCTTCGGGGTCGGCGGCTCGCGCGGCCGGCGGGCCATCGGCGGACTGTCTATGGGCGGCTACGGTGCGATGAAGATCGGACTGAAGCACGCCGACCGCTTCGGCTCGGTGGTTTCGCATAGCGGCGTCCTTGATATCGGACATTGGTACGCGGGATGCAAGCGCCCGAGCCAGATGCGGCACATATTCGGTGCCAAGCCCAAGGCGAGCGAGGACCCCGTGCGGCTGCTATCCCTGGCCAAGCCGTTGCCGCGCCTGTGGATCGACTGCGGCACCGAGGACTTCCTCATCGAGCACAACCGACGCTTCCAGCGCCTGCTGATGCGGCGCGGCGTCCGCCACGAATACCGCGAATACCCGGGCGCCCACAGCTGGGCCTACTGGCAGGCCCGCCTGCCCGAAGCGTTCGATCACCACGCGGCGTGGTTTGCCGCCAGCAACAAGGCCTGACATGACCGATTCCCCCGTCCCCGTCTCCTCCCACAGCCTCGCCGGACGCACCATCCTGGTGACCGGCGCCGCCAGCGGCCTCGGCCTGGGCATCGCTCGCGGCCTGCTGCAAGCCGGCGCCAACTGCATCCTTGCCGACATCGACGACAAGGGTCTCGAGACCGTCGCTCCCGAGTTCAAGGAACGCGGCCTGGCGGCCAAGATGAACGTCACCGACGAGGCCAGCGTGCAGGCCGCCTTCGCCGCCGGCGTGGCGCGCTTCGGCCGCCTCGACGGCCTGGTCTGCGCCGCCGGCGTCGCCCCGGCCTTCCCGCTCGAGGACACCCCGCTCGACAAGTGGCGCTTCGCCCTCGACATCAACCTCACCGGCTACTTCCTCTGCGGCCGCGAAGCCACCCGCATCTTCAAGCGGCAGGGCGGCGGCGGCGCCATGGTCCTGCTGTCGAGCAAGAGCGGCCTGGAGCCGTCGAAGAACAACAGCGCCTACAACGCGACCAAGGCCGGCGAGTTGCACCTGGCGCGCGGCTGGGCGCTGGAACTCGGCCCAGCCGGCATCCGCGTCAACTGCATCGCCCCCGGCAACGTCTTCGAGGGCTCGAAGATCTGGAACCCGGCGTACATCGCCGAGGCGGCGAAGAAGAAGGGCATCAAGCCGGAAGAGGTCATCCCGTACTACATCGGGCTGACCGCGCTGAAGCGCGACATCAAGCCGCAGGACATCGCCAACGCGGCGGTGTTCCTGCTCTCCGATGCCGCGCGCTGCATGACCGGGCAGGTGCTGGTCGTCGACGGCGGGCAGGCCTACACGCGGTAGGCGAACCCCGGACGTGTCCGCCATTGCCCCTCGTCGACGCGGACGTCGACGCTCCCGGCACCGCCGACGAGCTGGAGCTCGTCGGTCCCAGGAACCGTCCGCCGAGCGAGCGCAGGCGTCGGCCGAGCGAGCCTGGAACGCCGACACCGCTTGGCGAATCGCCAGCGTCAGCGCAGCGTGTCGAGCGGGTCCCGGGCAAGGCCCGGGCCAGGAGCCCGAGGGGCCGGGCCCCTGCCCTCTAACAGCTCGCCGCCCCTTCCTGCCCAAAGGGTTGCACAAGGGTCTTCTGGAGGGAGTAGCCAAGTTTGCCGGCCTCGGCGG
>JFJP01037360.1_pt1 | contig 31015 bp, 36 predicted proteins | sample 431651 | NCBI WGS metagenome assembly JFJP01 (sample SAMN02602958, study PRJNA72255) | Microbial mat metagenome, whole genome shotgun sequencing project. | biome: fresh water; feature: sink hole; material: water; isolation source: purple microbial (photo- and chemosynthetic) mats found in... | reverse complement strand
TTGGAAATTTTTTATTTTAAGAAATTTTGAAGAAACCTTATTGGAAATTTTTTATTTTAAGAAATTTTGAAGAAACCTTATTGGAAATTTTATGAGAGAATTGGAATAAATATAAAATAAATGAAGAAAAATAGTATTGCTTTAGTATCAAATAAGACACCAGTTTCGAAAGTTAAATTATTTCATTTGTATTCTTCTAGAATTTATTCAATTAGTACAATGGGTTATTTTACATTATGTTCTGTTCGTTCTGTTCGTAAAAGTAAATACTTACAGTTAAAACGTCGTACAAAAATGCGTAATATTATTGCTCAAACAAGACAATGATCTCTTCGTAAAGATTCAACAAAAAGGAAATTTTTTTTAAATTCTGTGGTTTTATTAAAAAAAAATTTTTTACCATTATCAAGTTATATGCTTGGTTCTACTTTATTAGAGCTTCGTAGAAAAAAATATATTTCTTATTATTTACAAGTTTTTTAAATAAAAAATCGAATATAATGTCCATTCGTGGAGAAAGGATTACTGTTTATTATACTGAATATTATATTGACATTCTTAAGTTTTATTGTAGAGGCTATATTAATGAAATTTCAAATAAAGAATTTTATACATATATATGAAATTCTGTCTTACCAAAAGTATACAGATTTAATCTCTATAGTTTAGATGCCTGTAATAGTGTAAAAAGCAATTTTTTTTATTTTATAATTGCTTCATATGTTTTTATGCTATTATTTAGTTTTATTGTTTTTTTATTAGGATTTTTATGAGCAATTGGAAATGAAGATTTGACTTTAGAGTTCCAAAGGAATTATTTAAATAATGAACTTGAAAATATCTGTGATCTTTTTGTATTTGTAAACATTCAAAGACGAATACAAGTAGTTCAATATGGATTTTGAGAATGAATTAGAAGTCTTGATGATGTATATAATGAAATTTTTTGATGAGAACCTTGATCTTACGAAATTCCTGCATTTTTTCCTCCTTTTGATAAAAAATTTTTCAATAGTCCATGACACTTTTATTATAAATATCGATTAAGTTCATGAATACGTTGACATATTTTAGAGGATAGAATCTGTATTTTCGTTTTATTTTTTTTATGAATTTTAATATAAAATTCCATGTATTATTAATTTGCGACTAGAAAAGGATTGGTTGAAAGTGTGTGGATACTTTAAAGTAAGAAATTTAAAAATACAGTTAGATAACAGTATTTCTAATGGGGACGGAAGTATTATTGTAAAATAGTATTTCTAATGGGAATGAAGGTTGTCGCTGCTGCTATATGTATTTTACCTTTAGCTGGATGTGCATTAGGCATCGGTATGGTATTTTGCGGAATGCTATACGGTGTTAGTAGAAATCCTATGTCTTATGATACTGTTTTTGGTTTATCATTGTTAGGTTTAGCTATGATTGAACTATTCGGTTTCATTTGTATTTTTGGAGCAGCTGCAATCGCAATGAGTTAAAGGGATTAAAACCTGCTTGATGAAATGGTAGACATGCAAGACTTAAAATCTTGTCCGAAAGGGTATTGGTTCAAGTCCAATAGCAGGTATACATTTAATAAATTTAACGGGTAAGAGGCTAAATGGTTTGGCGGTAGACTGTAAATCTATTGAATTCGTTCATAGTTGGTTCGATTCCAACCTTACTCAAAATTATTTATTCAAATAATTTTAATAACAAATTATTGTATTTTGAATTTAGATTACGATATAGAACTTTTAAAAAATTTGAGATTGCTTATTATATAAACAACATGTGAACAAAACCTATTAGACTTTCATTAAAATTAATATGTTTTTATTTATTAAATATTTATTACTTTTATACATTAAAAATGACAAATTCTTTTTTTTTAACATTAAATGTACAGTTTTTTTTTGTTAAAAAAAAAAAAAAGTTTAGAGATTAAAGAAGGTGATGCAACAGGTCATCTATTCCGATTACTCGTTTAGCATTTTTGACTCGAGGAATTGAACCTTCTATACTAAAGAACTATTTCCTACAGTGCGAGAGCATTCATGAATAGTTTGCGATAGTATTGATACCGCGGCTAGTGGTTTAGACCAGATGTTTATAAATTATTATAGTTTAGGTCTACATGTTATGAATTATGATGAAATTAGAGATCTAAAAAATAAAAATTGTAACAATCCTGTTTTTATGTATATTGTTAATTTTATTGAGGGGTATTTTACACTTTGATTTAATTCTTTAGTAGAAAATGATAATAAGGTTCAATTATTTGTTATTGACGCGATTACGCAGCAATTTTTTAATCCTTATATTAATATTTATTTTATTTTTATATTAACGTTATTGCATTTAATTAAATGACATTATGATTTCAGTATGGTTGGTTATACAACTCGAACTAATATGACTTTATTTTATCAGTTTATAGTTTATGATTTTTTAACTTTAGTTTTAAATAAATATGAATCAAGTGAAGAAGCTATTTGTATGGTTGTTTTGTGACCTTGATGTTTTTTATTAGTTTTTACTCATGTTTTTTTAATTGATAATAATGAAATTATGTTTATTTTTGTTGAATGAGGTTTACCTGTTGTATATGGTTTTTTTTTATTAGTTGAACATTTATGAAATTTTGGTTCACATTTTTTTGTTTATTTAAATGGTGGAAGAGGAAGACGATCTTTATTTATTACTATTATTGAAGATATTTTAACATTTTTCATTGTAATTATTAGAGTTAGTTTACAAGTTGTAAGGGGTTTACTTTGTGGTTTTTTTCATAATTTTTTTAGAGAAATAGCTGATAGGATTGCTAATATTTATCATATGTATTGTTGATACGCAGATTGAAATATTCCATTTGTTTCTACATCTACTGTATTTGTTGATGTTGTGTCAATGTTAGCAAGATGATATGTATTAGGTTTTACATTATTGTTCGTTTATGCTATTTTATTTTTACAATTATTATTTTTAATTATTGCGGTTTGATTATTTTGTAGATGTTGATTTATTTCTACTAATAATGTTTCCGAAAATAATGTTTATAGTGATTATTTGTGAAATAAAGCAAGATCTCCTTATGATCATAGACGAGACATATATTTAGGCAAAGTTGAAATTGATGAATATGAAGATTTTAGTACTCATTATGCTCAATTAATTGCTCAAAAGTATTAATTTGTTTAAAGAAAAAAAATTTTTAAAATTTCGTCGTTTACAAAAAAATAGAATTATGCAATTGTATTATAAATATATTAATTTTAAACTTCGAACATTTTTTCAAACAACATGTATTTTATATTCTTTAATAAATGTAAAAATATTTTTACAACATTTAAAATTATTTAGATTTTTTTTTAATAGATTATTGTCAAAAACACGACATTCCTCAAGAAAAGAGAGATTTAAAAGGGCTAATAAAAAAGCGGAATCTTTACAACCATTGAGTCTTGGAAAAAAAGGATTTTTTTATAAAAAATTTTTGGAAACTGTACCGTATTTAAAAAGAGCTGTAAAAAAAAAATTAAAGTTTAAATATTTTTTTTTGAAAAAACGTAGACGTGTACGTAAATTGTATTTATTTTTAAATATTCATGTGTTACCGTATACTAAAAAAGCATTAGGTAGCAGGATGGGTAAGGGTAAAGGTGTAGTAAAAAATTGATTTTTTCGAATTCAAAGCGGTTGACCGATTTTTTTTTTTAAAAATTGAAATATAAATGTTTTAAGATATGGACTTCGAAAATTGAAAATATGATTACCAGGTAAATGATTAATGTATTATTATTCAGGTTTGTATTCATTTTATGGGGGATATTTATTAAATTTACACAAATCTTGGTCACGATAATTATTATATAAACTTATTAATACGTTTATAGGTTTTTTATGAATTATTGATTGTTAAAGTTAGATAAAATTAAAATAAATAATTTAAATATTTTATTTTTTTATTCAAATTTTTTAAGTTGATACGCAAAATTTTCATTTTGACAGATATTTTTTTTAGGGTTTTATTTTGATGAAATATTTAGTAAAATTTTAAAATCTATTTATATTAAATTTTTATCATTACCTGGATATTTTTTTGTAGATAGATGATTTTCAAATTGGATAGGAATGAAATTTTTTAATAATTTTTTAACAATTTTCAATAATTTTTTTTTTTTTGAAAAATTAGATTTTTTTTTTTATTTTATTTCTTTATTAAATGTTTTTTTTTTTTTTATTATTTATTTATTTTTAATTTTTTTTTTTTTTATTTAATTGAGACTTTATAAAAAAACAAATGATGAAAATTAAAATGTTTTATTTTTATAGGCAGGCTTACTTATTATATTATTTACGAAAAAATTTTTTTTTGTTTATTTATACAAAAGAAAATGTAAATATATTTGTTTATTTATTTTGGATTTATTTTTTAATAAAACAGGTATTATTTTTTAATTCCAAATATTTATTAAATTATAGATATTTTTTACGAAATTATAGGAAAAAAATAAATAGTAAATTTCTTTTTTTTTTTTATATTAATTGTAAAATCAATAATTCTGCAATACAATATATAAATAATTCTTATTATTTTATTTTTTTTTTTTCACGTTTTTTATTTTATTATTACTACACATTACTTTTTTTTAAGAAATTAGTAAATAATAGAAAAAATTATTTTTTATTAAAAAATTATTTTTTTAGTAAATTAACTTATCGTTATAACTATTTTGAACTATTTTGAACTTTATTTGAAATAATACCTAAACATTGGTCTAAAATAAAAACTAAAACGTTTCAATTAAAACAGAATAAATGTAAGTGACAATTGAATCGTAGACGTAGTTGATTTTCATATCTTTTTAATGTTAGTTCTGGAATTGAAACATTTTTTAATATAAATAAAGAAAACTCGTTTTTAATTTTAGCTAAAAAAAAAAAAATACATTTAAAAATATCTAAGTTTAAACCAACTTTTTTTAAAGTTAAAAGATATAAACGTCCTCTTGTTAGAACTTTTATTAAAAAATTTAAAAGAAATTTTATAGGACGTTTAAAGTGAAGAAGATTTGGTTGATTTTTTAAACTAAAAAGAAGAAAAAGGTATTTAAGAACTCCACAAAGATTTAAACGTCCTTATTTTTCTAGTTATCCTTTAAAACGATTACAATTTAGGTATTTAAAAAAAAAAATTTTTAAAAAAAGAAGGCGATATAAGATTGTTAAGTTATTTAGAAAAAATTTTGCTAAAAAAAGTTTTAATTTATTAAAAAAAGAAAAAATTATAAATAGAGTAGATTTATTTTTAAATTTTAATATTTTACGAAAAGTTTTGACTTTTTTAAGTAGTTCTTCACTTATGCAATCTATAACAAAGGTAAAAGTTCCTTATTCTTTTTTTGCTAATTTTCGGTTAATATTTACAATTTTTAGTGAAGGGAGTTTTATAAAAAATTTACTATATGTAAGTAGAGAAAAACGTTATTTAATTTTATTTAATTTTTTAAAAAGTAGATTTTTAAAAAAGAATATTAGTAAATCATTATACAGCTTTATGTTTAATTCTAATGTAATTTATCATTTTTTTATTCCTAAAGTTTGTCGAAATTTATTATTAAAGATTTATAGAAGAAAAAAATTATTTGGTTTTAGTTGAATTTTTTTTTTACAATTAAGTAATTTATTTTTAAATTTATTTTCTTCAAATTTATCTTTTAACTTAAATTTTGTTGATAGTGAACGATTGAATCGTTCATATTTAAATAATATGTTTAGTAAATTTTTATTGTTTAATCCTCCTAAAAGTAAGTATCAGTTTTTAAAAGAATTATGTGATATTTATTTATTAACTGGAATGACTAAAGATTCAAATTTATTACATCAATGAATAATAAAAAATTTGTCAATAATATTTTTTCGTCGTCATTGACAATTTTTAAGTTTTTTAAAAATGACTTTATTATATGTATTTAAAATTTTAGAACATCAGTTTGGCTTAAAGGGGATTTTTATTACATTTCGAGGTAAGATTGGTCAAGTAGGAAGTGTTCGTAAAAAAGTTTATTTTTTACAACAAGGTACACATGCGTTATCAAATTTAAGTTTAAAAGCAAGTTTTAATACTTCTGTTACTAAAACTGATACAGGTGCTATTGGAGTCTCTGTTTATTTATTTTATTAAAAAAAAAAACATGTTTTCACAAAAAAAATTTCAAGAATTTTTGGACAATGAAAATGAAAAATTTCATTATTTTATCCACAATGTATCTGCACATGATTTAAATTCTAGGATATTTTTTTATTTATTTTTTACTATGTTAGTTGAAAAAAAATATTTTCAATTGTACTACTTTTATAATTTTTTTTTTTCAAATAATATTTTGTTACTTTTTAATAAAGAGTTAATCAATTATCTATTAATAAAATTACAAAATGAAGTTGAATTATCCTTATTTATTATAAAACGAGGTTTTTTGTTTAATTCTTCTAATTTTATTTTATCATCAAAACCTTTTTTCCATCGAAAAAATTTAAGTAATATTAATTATTTTAATTCTATATATAATAATTCTGATAATGTGTTAAGGCTGGTAATGAATAATATTCACTTTTATAATACTCTTGAGTTATTTAAAAAAAATGAAATTAGATATTATATAAATTGGTATATTAAATCTTTATTTTATCAAAATTTAGGTAGTTTATTTCATAATTCTAATTTAACTGGTGCATCATTTAATATGTTTAATAAACGAGGTGAAGTATTAGATTATAAATATTTAAAAAATTTATTTTTAAAATTTTTTAATTTATTAGTGAATGGTGTTTTTTATAATGCTATACCTTTTTTTATATTTCCTAAATATTTAGAGGAGGAAGTTTATATATTTTATTCATATATACTTTCTATTCGTACATCTATTTTTTATAATATAAAGTATATGCGTTGATTAGTTTCATTAAGGAGTTTAGATAATTTTCAGCATTGTTTTGGAACTCCTTGTTTTTTTTTTATATTAGATATAGTTGAGTCATTTTTAACTATTAATCCTGTAAAAAATTTTAAACTTCCAGTTGGGGCTTTAGTTTCAAAAAATATAAATGCTAATTTTTTTGATTATCCTGTTTATATATATTCACCACAAAAAAATAGTATTTATTTATATTTTTTTTTTATTATTAGATTAACATTTTATAGTTTAAATAAACGAAAGAAATTTTTTTGAGGTTTTTTTATAAAAAGTAAAATTATTTATGAATTAAAAAAAAAATTAATTAATTTATAGTTGATTATTGTTAAAATTAGAAAATATACAAAATTATTTAAATATTTATCTTTTTTAAAGTTTGTAAACAAAAAAATAGTTAAAAAAATTAGACGTCGTAAGTTTAGAAGAATGCCATATATTTTAAATGCGGGAAAAAAAATTTTAAGAGGTAAGTTATTTACATATAGAAATAGATATTTAAAGAAACATGGTAATTTATTTCCAAATAGTCTTTTTTTTTATATTTATTTTAAAAAGTTACGAAAACTTAGACGTTATTTTAGAAAAAATTTAGTTAATAAATATCATACATACGTTATAAAACATATTCATATTAATTATTTTAAACATAATAATATTGAGAATTACATAAGTAGATGGGATTGTTGTCATTTTACTGAGCATACATATTGAAAACGTTTTTTAAGGCCAGGGAAATCCCTTCATAAATCACTTCATTGAATTCCAGCATATATAGTTCGAAACTATAAATATCGGTTGTGACGAAATCTAGGGAAATTTCAACGATCTTTAAAAGGGTTTCGGTATGTATTTGATTTGAATTTAAATAACGTACTAATGTATTGGTATAAACATAGGTATTATTCTAAGTATTTTCGTAAAGAATTTAAATTTTCTCAAATAGAACCTGTTTCTCAATATGCTTTTTTTAATATGTTATTAAGAAAGAATTATTTTTTTATTACTTCAAAATTTTTTTGTTTTTTTAAAAATCATATGTTAAATATGTTTATATTAAGTAATTGAAGCTTTTCATATCTTTTTAAAAAAATTTGACTTTTAAAAATTTTTAAAAATGTAAAACGTGAAAATTTTTTTTTATTTTTACTTTATAGATTTCCTAATTTTAGTCTTAATAATTTTAAAACATATGTGTGAAAACGAATATGAACACGTTATAATTTACCTATGTTTGCACAAATGCAGTTGATCTATAATTTTATACAGTATCGAGGTGTTTTTATAATAATTGGTAAATATTTTGAATCTGCTATCAGTATGACTTTTTCTGGTTATAAAACCCCATTTATAGTAACAAAAAATAGAAAATCTTTTTGAAGAGATATAAGTAGGTGTTTTGCATTATATAATTATTCTTATTTTTCAACTAATAATAATGTTGGTCATATTTTATTACCAAAATTAGTAAAATTAAATTTATTTAGAAATGTATTTGTTGAAATTGGTTGATCAGTTGCTACTAGAATTGTTTTAAGTAAAAAATTTATGCATGATAAATTTTCAAATTATTATTTAAATTCAAAATCATTAATAGTATCAAATTTTTATTTTAATGGAGAAAATATATTAGGAAATATTAATAGCTATTTTACACATTTGTTAAATAACTATACAAGTTATAATTTTACTTATTTTTTTCAAAAGCAAAAATTAAAAAAAAAACCAATAAGTATGCATAGGCAAGAATTAAGATCTATGTGATGAAATAGAGATAATATAAAAAGTTTTTTTATAGAAAAATTTAAACGAACATGATTTATTACTCGATTTTGTAGATATTATGAAAAAGTATCAACAGCGGGAATACAAAATTTAATTTGAATAGAAATGCAATTATCTGTTATTTTAATACGTTGTAAAATTGTTTATTTATTGGAAGATTCTTATGATTTAATAAAAGGTGGTTTTGTTTATGTGAATGGAATTATTTGTTTTGATCCTAAGTATATTGTTAAATTACATGATCGTATACAATTTGGGTTGACGAAGTCTTTTCATTTATATCATCGAGAATTATTAAGTAACGCTTTAGTAAAATATAAGCGATTACCATCATATGTTTATTCAAGATTTAGTGGTAAAAATAAATTTGAAATGGTTCATAGAGATATATCTGCTAGATGACCATTAAAAGCTTTATGAGTTAAAAATGATATTCCTCGTCATTTTGAGGTTGATTATCTTACTATGACTATTTTTGTTTTATATTACCCTTTATATATAAAAGACATTTTTCCGTATTATTATTTACATATAAAGTTTTTATCTGCAAGGTGTTATAATTGAAGATTTTTTCATTAAATAGATATAAATATAGGTTTTTAAAGATGAATAGAGACTTTTTTTCATATTGAAGAGTTGATTCTAAAAATAATATTTCAAATATAAATGAAATAAAAAGTTTTAATTTAAATTTTGGGCCTCAACACCCAGCTTCTCACGGAGTATTAAGAATGATTTTACAACTACGGGGGGAAATTATTGAAAAAAGTGATACCCATATTGGTTTATTACATCGTGGTACCGAAAAGTTAATTGAAGATAAAAATTATCTATTAAGTTTACCTTATTTTGATCGATTAGATTACGTTTCAGTATTAGCTCAGGAACATTCTTATTGCTTAGCAATTGAAAGTTTATTAGGTACTGTTAATTATCAAACTAATTATGTACAAATACGGGTGATATTTGATGAATTAACTCGTATTTTAAATCATTTAATGGCGGTTTCAACACATTCATTAGATGTTGGTTGTATGGCTCCTGTGTTTTGAGCATTTGAAGAGAGAGAAAAAATTATGGAATTTTATGAACGTGTTTCTGGGGCTAGAATGCATGCTGCATTTTATAGACCTAATGATATTAGTATAAATTATATCACAAAAGAGTTATTAACTGATATAGTTTTGTTTAGTAAAAATTTAATTAAGCGATTAATGATGATTGAAAATAAATTATCTATGACTAGTATTTGAAAATATCGTTTAGTTAATATTGGTATTCTAGATTATAAATTTGTAAATAATTGGGGGTTAAGTGGTGTACTTGCTAGATCTGCTGGTCTTATGAGAGATTTACGATTATCATATTTTGAGACTTATGCAAATTATTATTATTTAAATATAAGGAGTTTTATAGGTAGAAACGGGGATTGTTATGATCGTTATTTAATTCGAATGAGGGAAATGGTTGAGAGTTTAAGTATTATATCACAAGTTGTTAACAATTTAACGCATAAATCTTCCATTTATAAAAATAATAACTCAAACAAAAATGAGTATTTTTTTTCTTATTTAGATTATATAACTGCAAATAATTTAAGATCGAATAAAAAATTTAAACAGTCAACATGATATATTGGAATGGAAGAATTAATAAATCATTTTAAATATTATAGTAATGGTATTCAAACTAAAAAAGGTGTTGCATACTGTAGTATTGAAGCTCCTAAGGGCGAATTTGGTGTAACATTAATATCAGATGGTTCTAATAAACCTTACAGATGTAAGATAAAAGGGTCATCTTATTATCATTTACAGGCTTTAGATACTATGGTTCAAGGTCATTTTTTTTCGGATTTAGTTACTATAATTGGTTCTCAAGATCTAGTTATGGGTGAAGTTGATCGATAATAACAAATGCGTACAAACGTAAGTTTTAATTTACAAAGACGAAAATTAATTAAAGAGTATTTACAACGTTTAAGATTTCAAAGTATTGAAATAGATTATTTTTTTTTAAAAATTTTAACAAAAAATAAAATTATACCTAAACAGTCTCGCGCTTTAGCAGTTTTTTATCTTTCATTTTTATGTAGTACAATTACAAAGACTAAACAAAAAAATGTATGTTTGAGAAGTGGTTATAGAAGAAGTGTAATTAATAAATTTGGTTTAAATAGATGTTTTGCCAGAAATGAAATTGGAGAAAATTTTTTTCCTGGGTTTTCCCCAGCTAAACGTTAAAATGGTTTTTCATAATTCTTATAATATTCTTTTAAATATAATAAGGGTTGGTTATTTGTGCAAACACCCTTATATAGATACAGTTTTTAATCCAAAAATTTTAAGATTATTAAAGAAATTACTTCAAATTAGGTATGTAAGCCATTATGAAACGTTAGTAAATAATAAGTTAAGAATTTATTTAATATATGATGCAAATAATTTACCTAATTATCGTTTTACAAGATTATTATTTAAACCATCTCATCGAACATATATTACATATAAACGATTGATAATATTATATAAATATGATTTTGGAATTATTTATATATTATCAACTTCAGTTGGTTTATTAACTCATAAAGAAGCAATTAATGCGCGTTTGGGCGGTGAGTTAATTTGTGTATTATATTCATAAGATGTTATTTTATTTAGGTTTTATATGATTAAATTCGTTAGTAATTATTTGAGTATTTTAAAAAATGGTCTAGAAGATTGATTATATGTATTTAGTTTTAGTAATGTGTTTTTATATGAAATATATTTAATGTATAATTTTTATTTATTTATTTTTTTTTTTATAGTAGTTATAATGTTATAAGTATAGTATGATAAAACTAAATTTTATAATAATGTAATATTATTATAAATTAGTAAAATTGTTCAGATAGCTCAGTCGGTAGAGCGCAAGACTGAAAATCTTGAGGTCATTAGTTCAATTCTAATTCTGGACACTTACCTGCTGTTTGCATATTTGTATAATTTACTAAAAGTAAACATTTATTCTCCATCATATAAACTACGAGAACATATTTTTTTAGCAAAGGATTTGAAAATGTATCGATCTACCTATTGATTATATATAAAAGCTTATAATTCCGGTAATTTATGTAATTATTTGATTAATATTAATATAAATGAGAGTTATTTAATTTTTATTTTTCGTATAATATTTTTATTAATCATTTGTTGTGTTATAGGTTTTAAATGTATTCCCTTTACTTTGATGTTCTACAAACATATTATGTTCAAGAATTTTTATCATATCTTGGTACACATTGCATTTTTATTATTTTTTTTTTATGTCATTTTAATGCTATTAGATATTTTAAGGGTAAGATTGATCGAACTAATATTAATTTAAGAATGTATAGAACTCATGAATATTCGCGTTTAGTAAATCATTCATTTCAAGTTTATTTTGATTTTGACCCAACTGTTCAAAGAAGATTTGAAGCATATGTTGCGACTTTTAAACCAAATTTAAAAAGTCAAATTTATAGATAATTTATAGGTTTTTTATGGATGAGCTAATAAAATACAACTTTAATTGGTTATATATAGGTCAGTTTATAATTAGGAAATTAAAGGTTTTAAAACTAGAGACCTTTTATTTTCCAACTGTTTTTGCGCGGGATTATATTTTTTTATTTAAACTTTTTCAATTTTTTAGACATTTAAATTGTGATTTTAAAATAATTTATTATTTACTAGACTCAAAATACAACTATATTTGAGGTATTATTAGTTTAAGTAGTAATAAGAGTTTGTATTATCAGTTTCTAGTCAAAGTTATTATTGAGTATAAAAAATTGTGAAAATTTTTTAATAATTCTAAAACTTTGATTTGCCCATCAAGTTATTTAGTTAGTTTTTCAAGTAAATTTATAATTAGTTCTTTGTTAGAACAATCTTTTTCAAAAGATAGCATGTTTTTTTTAAAGAAAAAAACACAAAAAGTTAATGGAAAAGTTAAAGAATTAAAATCTTATATATATACATTACCTAGTATGAGTAAGTTTCAAAAGATGTGATTAAAAACTTCAGGGTTTGATTATAGTTTAAATCTTTATACAATTCATTTCTTAAGAGTTCAAAGAAGATATAACAAACGTCGATATTCCAAGGTTAGACTATATTCTCGTCCGTCTTTTTTTGGAGGTATTTGTTTAGGAAGTGTATTTATTAGTTGTTTTTGAGGAGGTACAATAAAGTCCGTAGATTGATATATTACTACCCCTATTGTAGTTAATATGAATTTAGTTCTTTTATTTGTATTTATGTTAACTTCTATTAGGGTTTTGATGACTGATTTTAGTATTAGTTCATTACATAATTTTGCAAAAATTAGAATTTATAGATTTTTACGTTTTATATTAAATAATCAGATTATAAGTTCTATTTTAACTTTTAGATAATTATTAATTTGGAAAAGATAAATTCACATTTAGTTTTATCTTATATTACATATTTATCACCATACTTAAATAGTAAGCAACCATTACAATTAGTTCATTATCATTATTTTTGTTGTTATTTATGAATATTAAAAGATTTAAGTAAAAATTCTACATTAAGCATTGACATAAAAAAAGGAAAAAAAAAATATATTTCGTTAGTAAAATCGTCGAAATGTCATAAGAAAGGTAAATATACTTTTTGATATAAATATTATAAAGTAATTGTAAATTTTTTTAATTTTTTAAAAACTTTTGATATTTCAAGCTATAAATATTTTGAAGTTTTCTTTTATCTTCAAAAATTTTATTTAAACTTATCAAGTAATTTATTTTTTTTAAAAAAAATAACTATATCAATAAATTGTATGTTTGATTTTGTGAAAATTTTAGGTTTTTAATGTTAACAACTTTAATGCTAGCTTTTATAGTTTACAAATTTTTTTTACCTGTATTAATGAGTTTTCTTGGTTTAGTGTATATATTTGCTTTTTTTTTATTTTTATTTTTACAGGTTTTATTTTTTACTACTTGTGAACGAAAATTATTAGCATTGACACAACGTCGTTTAGGACCAAGAGTAGTAGGAGATAGAGGTCGTTTACAATTTTTAGCAGATGCTGTAAAATTAATAACAAAAACTTATTTTAGTCCTAAAAAAGCTAATGGTATTCTTTTTCAAAATGCAGCAATTGCGGCATTTTGGTTTAGTTGATTAGCTTTTAGTAATTTAAATTTTGAGTATGGAACTGAAATTTTAGAGGTTGAGTATAATATTTTTTTTTCAATTGCTTGTTCTATGGGTTTTGGTGTAGCTTGAGTAGTTGCAGGTTGAGCTTCAGTTTCAAAATATGCAGTATTAGGATGTATAAGAGCAGGGTTACAAATAATTTCATATGAAATTTTAAGTAGTTCAGTTTTTTGTAGTGTTTTTACAATTATAAATTCTCCAAATTACGAAATATTTAATGATATTCAAGAATATCAACCGATATTTTTATTTATGCCTAGTTGTGTTATTATTTTATACATTGGTACATTAATGGAGACAAATAGGCCACCATTTGATTTATCTGAAGCTGAATCTGATGTTGTTTCAGGGTATACTGTTGAATATGCTGGTATTTTATTTGGTTTATTTTATTTAGGTGAATATGTAAATTTATTTACTACTAGTTTAGTATTATCATTATCATTTTTTGGTGCATGATGGTCAATTTTTATATATGTAGGTTATTTACTAAATTATTTTGTTATAAGTTTAACAAATTTTGGAATAACAGGAACTTTTATTAAAACTTGTACATTAATTTCTGATACAATTTATTATATTTTGTATGAGTGTGATTGTTAAAGGTTATATAGTCAGTGAATAATACAATTTATTTAGCAAAGCAAATTATAGTGCTTGGTCGTCTATTAATAATGTTTTCATTTTTTGTTACAATGGTATTTTTTTTATTATTATTTTTCCAAAAATTAAGCATAAAAAATTCATATTATAATATTAAAAATTATAAGTACTTATATATTTATTTAACTGTATTAATAAGTTTAATTTATATGTTTATTGGATTTAAATTTTTTTTTTCATGTTATAACAATTTTTTTATTATTATGGTTGATAATAAATTTGCTCTAACTACATTGACTAATACAAATATAACATTTGAATTATTTAAAAGTTTAGATTTTTATCCTTTTAGGCGTTTTTTTATTTTTTCAATAAGTAAATTTAATATAATTTTTATTTTACTTTTTATTTGCTTGTATCCAGTTATTTCTTTTATGGTTATATCAGATGATAATTCGTATTCATTTAAATATTATATTCATATGCAGTTAATTTTTTGTTTTTCTTTTTTTTTATTATTAACCGAAAATATCGCAGTATTTTATTTTACTTATGAAGTTATTATTATTTTAACTTATAGTATGTTAAATTTATCTTCAAATTCTAGAGGAAATATTGAAGCTTCTTTGTATTTTTTAGGTTGAGCGACTTTAGGTTCAATTTTAGTGGGTTTTGGGTTTCTTTGATATATTATTTGTACAAATTCTTTTAATTTTTTAACTATGAGTGAATGTAAATTAACTCATTTTGAAATTAATTCAATTTATTTATTATTATTTTTAGGGTTTGGTACTAAAATGTCTCTTTGACCATTTTGATATTGATTACCTAAAGCTCATGTTGAAGTTTCTACCGGTGTTTCTATATTTTTAAGTTGTATTATTATAAAGTTATCTTATTTTTGCATGTTAAAATTTCAATATTTTTTACCTGGAGAGATTGTTGTAAAATTTTGTATATTTTTAGGTATTTTAGGAGTATTAGATATTATTTTTCATATAATTAATATTAGGGATTTAAAATCTTTAATTGCTCACAGTTCTGTTTTACATACTAATTTATTAATTATATTAACCCATACTGATACAATACACTCAAGTTTAAATAATATTTTACTATATGTTTGAGGTCATTCATTAAGTACTGCTGGTTTATTTTTATGTGTGTATTTAATTGAGTTGAGATTTGGAACTCGAAATATTATTCATGTAAGTGGTGTTTGATATAGTATTCCTGTATTAGGTTATTTAATTGTATGAAACTTATTATCGTTTTTAGAGTTCCCTATAACATTATTTTTTTGAGGTGAATTATGATTATGGGTAAATTTAGTTGCTTATTTTCCATTAATTGCTATTGAACTGCTTTTATTTTGTTCTTGTTTTTTTTTATGCATTTTTTTTAAAATTTGATGAGGAGTTTTGTTTGGTGTTAGCGGTAAAACTGTTTTACCGATAAATAATCCTATGTGAAAATGGTTTGTTATTTGAGTTGTTTGAATTTTATTATTACAATTTATAATTGGTTTACAACCAAGCTATTTAACCGGAATTTTAGGTTTAGTTTATTAAATTACTGTAAAATATTTATTATTTTTTAATTAAAAATGACTTTGATCTGATTTATAATTTTTTTTTTATTAAAATAATTTTGTTAGTGTAAAAGATACTGTTATAATTATGAGCGTTTATCATCTTTTGTTACAAAAATTATTAGTAGCATTTTTTCCTATTTATTCTAGATTTGCCTTAATAGGGGGTTCAGTTGTATTATGAATCTATGGAGCACAGTATATGAGTGGTTTAATGTTAAGTATCTTATATAATTTTGCATTTGATATTGGTGTACCTGGTGTTCTTACATTATGATGAGAGTCAACACATGGATCATTTTCCGCTAGATTACATTCTGAGTTTGGTAATTTAGTCTTTCTTGTTTTATTTATACATATTTTTTTAAAATTTTATTCTAAAGCAGGACAAGCTGAGGTTGACCATACTTGATTATCTGGTATTTTTATTGCCGTATTAACATATGTTGCTGGTATAACTGGTGCTATTATGCCTTGTTCTATTTTAAGCGAGGTTACTGCTACAATTGTAGGTTATTCAATGAATTCTATTATTTTTATTGCTTTTGATTTTGTTGAAACTTTTTTAATTCCAGGGTTGGGTTTAACAGATGAAACTATGAGTAGAGTATTTTTTATTCATTTTGTTGCTCCATCTGCTGTTTTAGTTGTTATGTTAGATCATGTTAACAATTTACATCTTACTGAGTATACTGATGAAGATGAAATTGATGTTATATATTTATTTAGACGTGAGTATATGTTAGAGTTTTTTTCTATTGAAAGTTATTTATGATTTGAATATTTTATTTTTTTTTTAACAATTAGAATGGTTGCAGATTTTTTTTGACCTGCTTATATGAATATTTCATATACTTTATCTAATTTAGAATTTTGACCAGTTTTAGAGAATATTAATTATGTAATTGCTATTCCTCATTGATATTTAAGGCCATTAATGAGTTCTTTGGTAACTATTCCTCATCATTATTTAGGTTTTATTTATGTTATATTATTATTTTTGGCTATTTTATTTTTTCCTTGATTTGATGATGTTAATAAATTAGTTTTTCCTTATCAAGCATCTGCTAATTTTTTTGTTAAACTTCCAACTGAAGTTTCATTATATTTACGTTTTTTTTTTTTATATTTAGTTTTAAGTTTAGTTTATATTTGTGCTATTGTTCCAACTGGTCGTTATTTTATACCTTTAGGAAGTAATGAGGCAATTGTTGAGGTTTTTTGATTTTTTTTATTTTATTTTTTAATAATTTATAGAATTCCTAGTATTTTAAACAATTTTTCATTTTATTCTCATTTTGTTGAATAATTAATATCATTTTAATAAGTCATGTTATCATTTCTTTTTTATTCCATATTTTTAACATTTATAATTTATAGAAGTTATTCTGAAGTTTATTACTTAAAAAATAAATGTTCTATATTTTATATGACTTTATCGATAGAGTTTATATTAATAATTGAGTGTTTTCATGGAGAACTTATGGCTATCTTTGACTTAGTTTTAACAGATTGATTTTTTTTTTTAGTTTTTTTTTTATATTTTTGATTTATTTTCGCCTTTAGAGTTATTTTCGCTTGAAAAGCTTCAAAAATAGAGAAACTATCAACTGATTGGTGAGAAGCTTATCATGATTATTGATTGTATTTTGTTAAAAAGACGTATGTATCATGCGTTAGAGCACATTATAAACCTCTTAAAAAAGAGTACATTAGGTATTGATTACATAGACATATGGATAAAAAGTTAAATTTTAAATATAATTTATATATAAAATTAGTTTCTTATATGTATATTCTTTTATATATTACTGCATTTTGCATTTTTTTATTTTTAAATATTTTTATGAAATATTTAGATATTCCTGCTCTTATCACATGCGTGCGTGTTTTTTTTGGAAATCATTTTTTACATTTAATATTTTGTTGTTTTCTTTATCGACTGTTTTTATCATATATATTTCCAAATATAAAATTAAGGCATTTTATTCGATTTCATAGTGTTTTTTGCGGATTTTGTTGTGGTATAGTTGATTCTTATAAAATATCAAATTCATTTTTGATGCATAAATTGGTTACACAAAAGACTTATATAGTTGATCGTGATGTATTATATTATTCTGATGGATTATTAGGGATGCGAAAATATATAGCTAAATTTCTTTCTCGTAAATGATATAAATATTGGTTTACATTAGAAAATAATAAAATTATTTATAATAGATATTATATTCCAATTCATTGGTCTAATTATAAATCCATTGAGTTAGATGAATTAGTAGATACTCCATACTATAGATTTAAAATGTGGTTGGTTAAGTGAAAATACCTTGTATTTACAAACTCAGTTAAACCATATTTTTTAAAACAAAAATTGTATAAAGCTGATCAGGAATGTTTAGAATTAAGTCGTCATTATGAGCACAATTTAAAAATGAACTATAAATATAAGAATTAGAATTTATTAATTTGCGACCTATAAAATATGTTAATTCTGTAAATACTTTAATAAGTGATATTTTTTTAAATTTTTTATATGATCACTTGCTGGATTGAATTACGTTGAACGATGATGTATTAGATTTATCAGATGAAACGTGGAATGAATATGGGATTTTTAATTTAGAAATATTTAATATTAAATTAGAAAATTTTGAGGTATTTAATTTTTTTTTAGTGAAAGATTGTGAGAAATATTCGTCTATAGAATTTAATTATTTAGAAAATATTAGTACAACATTTAATTTTTTTTTTTTTAAAAAAAAAAAAATTGTAATCACTTATTTAAGATATTTATATTTTACTTATAATTTTTTATTTGTTTTTAACTTTAAAAAAATTATATTTTCTTTTAAAAAGTTTCGTAGTTTTTATGACGTATTTTTTATGCGTTGTTTGTTAGGTAATTTTTTAAAATTTAGAACTGCTCAGCATATATTTTCTACTAAGTTTTGAATGTTAAATGATGATAAAAAAGTTAATTTTAAAAATTTTTCAAAAGAATATTTTCCTATACTTAGTTTATTTATTTATACTGATTTATGTTTTATGTTTAAAATTAGAAATTTATTTTTAACTTTAAATTTTTATAATAAAGTATTTTTATTTCATACAGCAGGAATTGATAGCGGTCATGAAGGAAGAAAAAAGCAACCGATTCAAGTAAGAAGTTTATCAAATATAATTTGACATTTACTTTTTAGGGAGCGATGTGCAAAAATTAATATTAAATTTTTAAATTTTAAGTATAAAGCTATTTTTTTTTTAACAATGTTAACTCATTTACAATATACTAAACGTTTTAAAAATAAGGCAGTTAAATTTTTAAAATTTATATTTGAATTACGTCAACCATTTGGTTTATTAAAAGGTAAAAAATTAGCAGTACGAAAAAGGTTTGTTGTTAGAAAAAGATCAGTTAATTATTTATCATTTGATAAATATGAAAATGATATAAAAAGAAGAAAAAAAAATGATTTTTAAAAAAATTAGACCTATTTGTGCAAGTTTACGAAATAAATTAGTTGTTTATAGACCAAGAAGTAAAAAATTTACAAAATTATTATTACATGTTAATAGAGCACAAGGGCGTGATTTATTTGGTAACATAGTTTCATATCATAAAGGAGGTGGAAATTTATTTAGATATCGTTTAGCAGATTATTATTATAATACATTTAGAATGCCAGGAATTTTTTTAGGTTATGATTATGATAACTATAGAACTGGTTGATTAGGATTAATTAAGTATATTAATGGATGTTATGGTTATATATTAGCCGCAAGTAATATGGAAGTTGGTTCTTGTCTTTATTTTAATAATAAATCTAAATGAACTAATAAGGTAGGTTCTAGAGTTAAAATTTCTCATGTTAAAAAAAATAATTGAATTTATAATATATCAAAAGAAAAAAATGGTCGTGGTGTTTATGCGCGTGCGGCAGGTACAGGTGGTTTAGTTTTAGCTAGGCAAATAAAGGAAGGTCATGTTTCTGTTAGATTACCATCCCGAAAAATAATTCAAGTTCCTAGTGATACTTTTGTAAATTTAGGAAAAGTTTCAAATGAAAATCATTTTATGGAACATTTTAGTAAAGCAGGTGTTGGTAAAATTTTTAATTATAGACCTCATGTTCGCGGTGAAGCTATGAATGCTGTTGATCATCATCATGGGGGTAAAACTAAAGGTGGAAAGAAGCCAAAAACCCCATGAGGAAAGATTGTTGTAAAATAATGAAATTTTCGGCCCAAGTTTGAAGTGTTATTTTTTCGATATATAAGTTTAAACGAATAGATAAAATAAATATTCGTTATTTATGTTATGAGCGTAATTCAAATATTCCTAGAGCATTTTTAAAATTTAAACGATTTTATTTAGATAATGGAAAAAAATTACGTTATATTAAGTTGAATAAATATAAAGTTGGTTCTCGTTTCGGTTACTATTTATTAACTCGTTCTTTAACTAAGTTAAAGATAAAAAAAAAAAAAAAACGATAAAAAATGGGTCAAAAAGGAAAATTTTTATCTCAGAGGGCAGGTTATACTAATTTGTGAAATGATATATGATATACATATAGAGGTTATCATTCAATTTATTTTCAAAATTTTTTAGTTAGAGAAATTCTTATGTATTTAATGACAGTTGGACTTACAACAACTAGTTTAATTCTTTCACCACAAAAAAAAATATCAAATTTAATTCATATGTCTTTTTTAGGTGCTAGTATGTATTATTATAAATTTAAAACAGACTTTAATTCAACATTTTGAGGTAAAGAGTTTATTCGACATTTACGGGGTATTTTTTTGACTAAACTTCATGTTGTTAAATTGTCTACCCATATTATTATTAGCGGTGCTGGTTACAGATGAAAAAAAAAACGAACTAAATCTAAACGTTTGTATAAAGCTGAACAAAGAATTTGTTTATTTTATTCTTCAGTGTTATTGTTAGAAAATTATAATGTAAATAATTATGAGTTAGATTTATAAATTTAATTTGCTTCGAGATTACATTTATCTTTTATGTACAGATTACATTTTTAATTTTTTGAGTTTATCATATTTGTATTTTTTATTTATTTATTACTTACATATTATTTTATCAATTTGAGCTAGAGCAGCAGGTCCTCGTTGTAGATTGGATCAAATAAATAAGATAACCTGACGTCAATATATAGTGAAATTGATTGGTATGTGTGCGTATGTTTTGTTTTGATTACTTGTTATTTAATTTTATAAATTAATTTGCGAAGAGATTTTATTGGAAGTCTATTTTTAATTTTGAACAATGCGGTTATGAAATTTTCTGTTATTGATAATAGAAGTTCTAAGCTTTTTTTTCTTTATACTTCAGTTGAATGATTTTTACCAAGTATAATTTTATTTAGATTTAATTCATTTTTTTATAATACATTTTTTATTGAAATGTTTGGTACTGATAATTTTACAAAAGGTAAAAAAAAGAATTTTATTACTTATATTTATATTTTTTATATGTATTTTTATAATATAAAATTTTTTTTTAGCTTTTCTACTTATTACTTTCAAAAAATTTCATCAATTTCTATGTTTTTTCAAAATGCACAATGACCTGAGCGTGAAACTGCAGAAATGGTTGGAACATTTTTTTACAATAAAATTGATAATAGAAAATTACTTCTAGATTATTCATTTATAGGTTTTCCTTTATTAAAAATTTACCCTTCCGTTGGGTTTAGTGAGTTAATATATTCCTTTTTATCTTCTTGAATAATTACTATTCCATTACAATTTTCTAATTATATAGTAATAGATAATCATTATAGCGTTTAAATTTAATTTGCTTCTAGATTGGATTCGTATTAGATTTAAATCATTAATTAATTGAGCAAGAGGTGGTTCTTTATGACCTTTAACGTTTGGTTTAGCATGCTGTGCTATTGAGATGATGCATGTGGCTGTTAGTCGTTATGATATGGATAAATTAGGAATGATTTTTAGAGCTAGTCCTAGACAAGCAGATGTTATGTTAGTTGCAGGAACTGTAACTAATAAAATGACACCCGTATTAAGACGATTATATGAGCAAATGCCTTCTTCAAAATGAGTAGTTTCAATGGGTAGTTGTGCAAATGGGGGTGGTTATTACCATTTTTCATATTCTGTTCTTAGAGGTTGTGATCGAATTATACCAGTAGATATATTTATACCCGGCTGCCCACCTTCAGCTGAGTCATTAATGTTTGGTTTAATTTGATTACAAAAAAATATTCTTATTAATTTAATTTGTTTAGAGAAAATAATTATTTTAAGTTTTATAACTTTGTTATGTTTCAAAAAAAAGAATTTATAGTGTATGAGTTACAAAATGAGAATTTATTAGAAAATTTAGATTACTCTATTTTTAATAATTATGCTTTAATTATTTGAAAAAGAGAATATAGCGAAAATTATGTTTTTAATAAACTTAAAAATTGTTATTATTTTAAAATTACCCCTGAATTTTTTTTACCTTCTGAGGTTCAATTATTTATTTTTAGAAGTTTATTTTTAAAGCATCTTTTTTTTTTAAGTTCGTTATATCTTTTACGAATTGAACCTCTTAGAGTTTCAATGCGTAGATTAGTTCGTCGTTATTTTTATAACCAAAAATTACATTATTATTTTTTATATGATAATGACCAAAAATTTTTATTTCCAGTTGAATCAGATAAAATTGTAGATTTAAGTTTATGTCATTTAAATTATTTTAATGTTACTGATTTTTTGTATTTTGATTTCTTAATATTTGTAAAAAATAGAGATATTAAACGATTTATATATAAAGAGAGAAGGGGGGGATTTATTTAAGGATTTTACAAAAAAACAGCTATGATCTTCAATAGATATGAAAAATTTAGAGAGATTAATTTTAAAGGAAAAAATAAAAAAAAATAAATTATTAGACATAAGTTTACTTATAAAAAATAAGAATTTATCAAATACTGCAAAAAAAAAGTTAATGAAAATTTATCGATTAAGAAGAAATAAAAATATTACATATTATTTTTGAAGTTTTTTTAATTATTATTATCAAATTTGAAATTTTAAAAAATATTTACCAGAAAGTTTACTTAAATATCATAAAAAATTTAAAAATTTAGTTATTCCGCAAATAGCTAAGAATATTTTAAGCCGAAATTATTATTCTTACTTATTTTCTATATTCGCAAGGTCTGAAAACTATAATTATAGATTTAATAGTAAATTATATTTAAAAACTTTTATTAAAAAATTACAAAAAAATTTAATTCAAACGTGCCCTGTTTATTCATATTTTAAGAGTTTTGAAAGATATGCTTTTAATCAAAAATTTTTATTATTTCATTTTTTTGATATAAATAGACGAACATTAATTTTTTCTTTTAAAGTAAGAACAGTAAAACGTATTATACAAAATTTTATTATTCAATACGATTTAAAAACATTAAAACATTTAAAATTTTATAGACGTAAGGTTACAGCTAAACGTACTTTTAAACGACGGTAAAGATAATGGGTGTTCAGAAGTCTAAAGTTAGTTCAGTACACAAATTTACTCGATTATTTTGTAAAATTCAAAAAAAAAAAAAATATATAGTAATGAATAAACAATTTAAAATGTTTAAATATATTACTAAATTTGCTCATTTAGTTTAATTTGCTTCTAGAATATTTAATGTGATATAAACTAATTTCCTTTTTTGAAGTGTTTCTCCAATTATTTATAATTTATAATTTAATTCAATTGTTTAAACAAGTTAATTTTTTTTTTACATTAGCTTATTTTTTAAATTTGGTTATTTTTGCTGGTATAAGTATGATTTTTTTTGATTTAGATCTTGGTGCAATTATATTATGGGTTATTTATGGTGGTGTAATTATAATTTTTTTTTTGTATGCTACTATGTGATCCGAAACTATAAAAGCTAATTTATTTTTTTTTGATTATCGATTAGCTTTTTTTTTATTTTATATATATATTTGTTATTGTTTTATAAATTTAATTGTTGAGTTTGAGTCTTTGTTACAATATGGTGTTTTTAAATTTGTAAATATTTTTGATTTTTTAGGTCTTGATTCATATGAAGAATTTGAAATGCTGGGTGCTAGTTTTTTTTTTTTTTCTTTGTTTTTTTTTATTCTTTGTACAATTGCTTTAGTTGTTTCTTGTTTTAGTATTGTTGTTATTATATTAACCCTAAAAAAACTTAAAGCGCAAGCATTTGTGTCATATATGTTATTTAGCCAAAATTATATATGGTTTTCACAAGTTGTGGTTTTAAAAAATCAACATTTTTTTAATCAAGAATATGATTCTACTTATTTACAGAATTCCGTAAATAGAATTTATAAAATTTCTATTAAATTTCATAGAAATAAAGTTAATTATAGGCGAATTTAGTTTAATGGTAAAATTTTAGGTTGTGGCCCTAAAGAGTAAAGGTTCGATTCCTTTAATTCGCCTTTAATTTATGAATATTACTTTCCATGTATTTATGAGATTAGAACCTGTATGATTGTTTTTTATTTTTGTTATTTACTATTTTGTGACAATATCTCATAATTTTAGATATCTTTATGATAAATTTTTTTTTTTTTCTAAACCAAAATTTGATCCAGCATTAACATATAGATTTGCGACCTTAGCTAATATAAAAAATGCAGTTAGTGAATATGTTGTGACAAATTTATTGCATTTAAGATATTTAATATTATTAGTTATATTATACTTTAATTGTTTTAATTATATATTTGCTTATTCTTATATTAGAATATATGAGTGTTTTCAATTTTATAATTATTGTTGAATATACGGAAATTTTATTATTGGTTTTTTTTTAATTTATTTAGTTATATTGTATTTTAATCATTATGTAAATTATTTAAAAGGTGTAGAACATTTATTTAGTATTTTTTTTTTATTTTTAAACATGCATTGTTTTATTTTTGCAAATAATTTAATAGTAATTATTTTCTTATTTGAACTTCAGTCAATTATTTTTATTTATTACATTGCATTACTACACTTTAATTACTTAAATCATAATTATCAGACTAATAAAAAAAATCCTCTTTTAAAATCTTTTAGTTTTCAATGGTATATAAATTCATTATTTTTTCAATTTTGAACCTCATTTGTTGGCGTTATATTTTTTGTTTATGGGGTTTTTTATATATATCGTTTTGCTGGTTTTTTTGATTGAAAGAATATTGAAATGTTTTTTTTTTTTTATAAATATTCATGAAGTATGTTATCTGCTATTGATTGTTTATTAGTTTGGTTAATTTTTTTTATTGGTTTATTATTAAAAATAGGGTTCTTTCCATTTTTTTTATGAAAGCCTGAGATATATAAAAATTTTAATATTTTTGTTTTATTTTTTTATATGTTTATTTATTTGTTTTTTATTTTATTTTTTTTATTTTTTTTTTTTAATAGTTATTTAGTATTAATGAAAGATTTATGATATATATATATTTATTATATATATACAATTGCTACAATTTTTTTACTTTTTTATTTATATTCAATTCATGATATACGAAGTTTTTTAGCTTATTCGTCTGCTTTGAATTTATGTTACTTATTAATTGTATTAACAATTCATAATTATGGAGGATTTACAGTGTTTTTATTTTATTTATTTATTTACTCATTTTATATATTTAATTTTTTTGCATTTATTTTTTTAATTTCTAATAATTTTTTATGATTTTTTACAGATTTACAATATTTAGGAAATTTTGTTTTTTTAATGAGTTTTTTTTTTAGTTTTTTTTTTGGGTTAGCAGGAATTCCACCATTTTTAGGTTTTTTTGCGAAAATTAGTGTTGTATCAATATTATTATTTAATGAGCAATATTTTTTTTTTTTTTTATCATTATTTGTTGGATTATTTGCTTCTTATTTTTATTTACAAATTTATAGATTTTCTGGATTTTCAATAAAAAATATTTCTTATATTCATAGAGTTTTAACATTTAAATTTTCTGGTTTTTTTTTACATTTAAATTATTTTTTATTAATGATAAATTTTTTATCTTTTTTTTTTTTAGCTGATATTTATATATTTTCAGCTTGAATAGCTTTTAATGTTTAAAAAAAAAAATATGTCAACTATATATCAATGTTTTAGGGGTGGTAGAGTAAGAAAAGAGAGTCAAATGTGATGTCCCGCATTAAAATCTTGTTGTCAAAGAAGGGGTAGAATTGTTAAATTAATGATTAAAACTCCTAGAAAACCTAATTCTGCTATTCGTAAAGTTGCGCGAGTTCAATTAACAACAAATAAAAAAGTTTTTGCAAAAATACCGGGTTCAGGAACTTTGCCACAAAAATATAATGTTGTTTTAGTTAAAGGAAAGGGTTATAGGGATACACCAAGTGTTCGATATTCTTTAGTTAGGGGTGCTTTAGAGTGTTTACCTTTATTTAAAAAAACTAAACGTAGATCAGTTTATGGTGTACCACAACCCGATAGGATAAGATTAAGACGATGTCTTCGTTAAGATAATGGGTAGTATTACTATCTTCGGCGTTCTCATTAGCATGATGGTTTTTGGTTTGTTATTGTATTTTGGTTCTTTTTTTTACGCATATTTCTTTTCAAGAAGTGGTCGAAATTTGTTATTCAGGGATTATTATGAATGTGGTTTTAAAAGTATAAATGATAATCGTAATACAGTTGATATTCATTTTTTAAGTGTTGGTTTAATTTTTTTAATTTATGAAATGGAGATTGTTTTATTTATCCCATTATTAATTAATACATACAACTTTTCTAGTATAATGGTGTATATGATTTTTTTTTTAATGTTTTTACTTGGAGTTAGTTATTGATATGAATTCGATAGATATATTTTGGATGTTACTTTTATATAATTTATTTATAGGTTTTTTAAGATTACTATTGTTATAGTTATCTGGGTTGTACCTTGATTATGTCGTGACTAGATTTCTATTTACTCCTGTTCTGAATTTTATTTATAGGTTTTTTTATTTCTTTTACAAATGTTTTAAATTTATTAATTCTTGGTGAAGCTTTTTGAGTATTAATTACAACTTATTTAATTTTTTTGTCTTCAGTTATGGATCATTATTTTATTTTTTTTATTAGTATGTACTTATTTGTATTTGCTACTAGTGAAACTTCAGTAGGTTTAGCTTTAATTACCACTAAAAATGCGTTTAATAGTTCTATTACAACTAATAATTATTTTTTTAAAAATTATTTTTTTTTACGTAAACGTGTAACTAAACATATTAGTTCAAAAATATAGAAATAATATCACTATCCTAAGATAATTTATAAATATAATTTAGATAATTTAACTATTAGAAAGGATTTGTTATATTCTTTATTAAAATATGAAAAAGTAAATAAATATGTGACAAATGATAATATAAAACGATCAATTAATTTGTATGATAATAACGATAACATTTTTTATTATTTTGTACAAAGAAATATTAAAGATGGAAAAAAGTTAAAATACTGTAATATAATATTTAATGTATTGAAGTTATTACAAAGGTATAGTCAATACGGTCATTATCAAAGTAGAAAACATTATCGTTTTGAGTCAGGATTTAATTATTCTTTTTGTACTTTAAAGCGTTATTTAAAATTTTTACCTAATTTTACATTAAAATTAGAAAATGAATATAAAGGGAAACATAAAACTAAAAGAAAATTTATGTACCCTGTTTTTTTAGAAACATTGCGGTCTCAATTATACGAATTGTCATTATGATTTAAACGTATAAGTTATAAATATAAATATAGAGACTTTAGTACTCGTTTAAGTATTATTTTTTTTAACTATATATACTTTTTAGAATCAAAATTTAATAAAATATCTACTTTAAGTAATAAAATTTTTATAATGCAAAAAGGAAGTAGTCGAATATTTTTAACTGATGATAAGGCTGGAAGAGATTTTTTACTTTCTGATACATATAAAAAAACATTATGAAAATTAACTTTTAATAGACTACGTATAAAGTTACGTCCTAAAATTGATTGATATTATCGTTCGTTAATATATGCAAATAAAAATAATTTAGGTTACATTGCAAAGCATTCGATTAGTGCGATTAAGGTTGACAAATATTTAAAGGCTTTACAAAAAAGTAATTTATTAAGTGAACGAGAGGTTGAAATAGGTAAGAAAGAATATTATAAAAATTTTTTTCATAAACATGTTAAATGAAAATATTAAGTATAGTTTGAACTTTATATTTAGGTTTTGAGAGTAATAAAAGATTTAGTATAGCGCCTACCGCAACATATGAAAAGATTTTTATTTTTAAAGATTTTAGTAAACGTTTATATAAAAAAAAATATATGTTTGATTATTTATTTTTTTTAAAAATTGTTGTAAATTATATTTTAACAACGTGTTTAATTGTTGTTGAAATGTTTGAAGATTTTTCTCGTTATGTTTTTAAAAGTGGTATTTTAAAACAATCTTATTTTTCTTTATATATAAAATTTAAAAAACGAAATTCAAATTGATATCATTTATTGTATGCTAAATTATAAAATATGTTTTTATTTAAAAATTTTTATATTATTTTTTTTAATAATAAATGTATAAATGTTATAAAATATAATTATTATTACTATTTAAATTTCTTTTATTCTAATGCTAGCAAGTCGTTATTAATTCCATTAAGTACAAATATAAATGTAATGCCATCATATGTTGTTATTTATTTTCAAAATGATATAAATGTATATAAAAATTATTTTTATTATTTAAAGTATATGTTTCAATCTTGAGAACGTTTTGTTTTGAAAAAAATAAAATATAGATATAAAGGTAGTTGAATTTATTTAAAAAAACGAAAGTTAAATAGTATTATTATTGAATTTGGAAGAAGTCATCATGTTTATTTAATGTTATTTGGTAGTTTTTATTTTAGAAAAAAAAGGTTGTTAGCTGCACATCTATTTTCTATTTATGGGGTTAATATTACTGAATTATTTGTGTATGCTTTTGCTATTCGATCAGTTCGTTGTTTTAATATGTATACTTTAAGGGGAATACGTTTTTCTAGACAAAAATTTTATAAACGTGTTGGAAAGGTTAGTAAGTATACTATGTTTAAAAGTAAAATTTTTTAGTATGTATATTTTTTTTTATTTTAATTTATTTTTAAATTTTTTAAATTTTTTTGTAGATAATATAATTTTTTTAATTTTTTTGTTATTTTTAAAATTTTATTTTTTTTTCTTTTTTATTTTAAATTTTTTTATAGTTGAGTTATTAAATTATTATTATTTTTTTTTAAATGTTTTTCAGTGTATTCATTTTTTATTTAAAATTATTTATTATATTTTTATGTTATTATTGAGTTTTATGTATTTAACAAGTAATAATAAGCATAAAAATTTCATATATTTTTGTGTTATTATTGTTTTATTTATTTTAACGGGAAGTATTTGATCTTTGTTTGAGTATAGTTGATTTTTTTGATGATCAGGGGATGATTTTGATGAATTTTTTTTAATATTAATGCTTTTATTTTTTATTTCAAATTTTCATTATTTATTTTTATTTGATAGTTTTATATTAAAGAAGTATATTTTTATTATATTATATATTGTTTTTGTAAATGTTTTTCATTTAAATTTTTTATTTCGTCATAACGTTTTGTTTTTTTATTATTTTTTTATATTAATTTGATTAATTTTATTTTTAAATTTTTTTAGTTTTATTTTTAATTATTTTCAAAATTATTATATAATAAAATATAAACCAAAAAAGCAATTTTATATTTATTATATTATTTTTATTTATTTAAATCTATATATTTTTTTTTCATTATTTATATTTTTTTTAAAAAATTTATATATTTTTTATTTTATAAATGATGTATTTTGTATTATAATTACATTTATTTTAAGAGGGTTTAAGTTTATAATTTGAAAAATTAATTTTTTATTTTTTTGAAGTAATATTTTTTTTTATTTATATAATTACTATTTTTTTAATTTTTTTTCCATTTTTCATTTTATTATTATTTTAAATTTGTGAAATGAATGGTTTTTGGTATATATTCATTTTTATTTAAAAATGATTTTTTATATATACAAAAAATTAATATTTTTTACGTTGTACTTTGATTTTGTATTTATTGATTTATACTCATTTTTTTTTAATTCAATCTTTAATTTATTTAGCGAACAGATAAAATTATATGATATTGCTTTTCCAGTATTTATAGTTATTGATGAAATATCATTATTATTTATATTTTTCATAATTTTAATAAATATATATTTATTTTTTAATAAATTAAAGCATTAGGGATTGTTTAGTTATAAGTGTATAAAATTGAAATATTAATATATATTTATGTATTAATACACATAAATAAATTTTTTTTATGATTAAATAAGATAAAAAATAATAACATTTAGTAAATTATAATTTTTAATATTATTTTTAAAAATATTATTATTGATTATTTAATTGAAAATTTAAATAACATTAATTTGCTTCTAGATGGTTAATAATATATCTGTGCAAATTATATATACATTTACACATGTATATATAGTAATGTAATTGTGTAGTTGTTTATTTTGATATTTTTAAAATTAAAGAGAATAGCTTTTAATAATTTAATCTTCTGCTAATATTAGTTTTATAAATATGAAAATGTAAAACATTTAAAGATTTAAATTAATTAAATTAATGTGTATAACTGCCCTAGTGGGTAAATTTAAATATTTTTCACTTAATTTTGATACTTTATGGAGGATAATAGGGCGGAGCTATTAGGCAGAATGATACGTGGAGAAAATCTTTCAGTTGCAGCTGAATTAAGTTTATTAGAATTTTACCCTAGA